>Ga0183011_10980_pt1 | contig 11158 bp, 15 predicted proteins | sample NAcewD2O_March_FD_122322 | JGI IMG/M metagenome (GOLD analysis project Ga0183011, IMG submission 122322) | Mouse cecal microbial communities from Vienna, Austria - N-Acetylneuraminic amended D2O_March | ecosystem: Host-associated > Mammals > Digestive system > Large intestine > Cecum | place... | reverse complement strand
AGAGTGGATAAAAGAAAACGAGGACTGGGTATAAAAAGCACTTGACTTTTTGGCAGACATTAAATATAATTGATTTAGTGGCAGACAAAAAGTGAGGTGAGAAGATGAGTCCACGAACAGGCAGACCAAAATCCGATAACCCAAAAGCGGATAGAATAACTATTAGGCTGGACAATGAACACTCGCAGATTATACAAGACTATTGCGAACAAGAAAAAGTTGAAAAAGCAGAAGCTATCCGTAGAGGGATTCAGAAATTGCGGTCAGACATAAAAAAATAGAAGTTGCTCCCCGACCAAGGTTTACAACTTCTATTAGTTACAGAGGTTTCCCTCCGTGAAATATTCTATCACGGCAGGGAGCTTCTTTCAAGAAAAATTTGAAGGAGGACTTTTCATGGGAAGAATAGTAAACACGTTTCAGTTAATAGAACAGGCAAAAGGCAATATAAACAGCAGATACGACCTTTGTTTGAAGAATGCGGTAGACATTGAGAAGGCAAGCGCAAATTCTTATGAAATGATTGCGAATGGCTTCCGCTTCGGATATATGCAGGGCTTGAAAGCGGCGCAGGCTAAACGGAGGAAACAGGCATAATGAGTGCAAAACCAAAAGATTTAACAGATAAGCATTTTGAAAGGCTTATCCCTAAGAAAATTGTAGGAAAAGATAGCAGAGGGAATTATATATGGTATTGCGAATGTTCCTGCGGAAATACGGTTAATGTTACGGCTACTGCCTTAGTTACCGGGAGAAAGAAAAGCTGCGGATGTTTGCGCCGGGAAAATGCTAAAGAGAAAATAGAAAAAGCTATTGACTCGACAAGGACACATGGAAAAAGCAATACACGATTATATCGTATTTGGAAAGATATGATAAGAAGAACTATAAATCCGAACCGCTCAAATTATAAGAGGTATGGAGGCAGGGGAATAGAAGTTTGTAGCGAATGGAAGGAAGGCTTTGAATCATTTTATAATTGGTCAATGAAAAACGGCTATAATGATACATTGTCGATTGATCGCAAAGACAATGATAAGGGCTATTCACCCGATAATTGTCAATGGACAAATAAAGCAGAGCAAGCAAACAATAAAGCCTCTAACCGAAAGATAACTTATAGAGGAAAGACAAAAACGGTTGCAGAGTGGTCAAAAATTACGGGAATATCTTACACAAAATTAATGTACAGAATTAACGCTGGATGGGATATTGAAAAAGCGTTTACCGAGTAAAAATAAAAATGTTTAGAAAAGCCATTCCATAGGGAGTGGCTTTTTCAGTTGGGAGAAATCGTATGGAGAACATGACTGCACAAGAGCTTTTAGAACAGGTGAACCAAGCTATCGTTAATATTACGGTAGGAGGGCAAAGTTACAAGATAGGTTCCCGGCAGCTTAACCGGGCAGACCTTAACACGCTATACAAGATTAAGAACGACCTTATGGCGCAGGCCGCCGGAACTACGCCGGGCTTTTTGGACGATTGCTACGTCGCAGTATTTGACCGGAGATAGGAGGGCAAAAGTTGAGTAATTTTTTAGACAATATAATCGGCTTCATTTCCCCGGCAGCAGGAGCCAGGCGGGAAGCGTGGCGGCAGTACCTGGACGAACAGCGCCACTATGACGCCGGAAGCTACGACCGGCTTAACGCCGGGTGGGTGGCTTATAACCAGAGCGCGGAGCAAACGGACCGTTACAGCAGGGACACGATCCGCGCAAGGGCGCGGGACCTTGAACGAAACAGCGACATGGCGAACAGCATAATCGGGGCTTACCGCCGGAACGTAGTAGGCCACGGCTGGACGCTTCGGGCGAGGACCAGCAGCGAAACCCTTAATAAAAAAATCCAGGAAGCCTGGGCGGAGTGGTGCAAGCGGAAAAATTGCGACGTAACCGAAACGCAGAGCTTTAACCAGATGCTTAGAATGGCGGAGCGCCGGAAGAAAGTAGACGGCGGAATCCTTTTTAAGAAATGCTACACCGGCGGCGGCCTTCTTCCCTTTAAGTTGCAGGCGCTGGAGGTTGACGAGCTGGACACCGGTAGAGTGGCGCCGCATAACCCGAAGTGCCGCGTTATTGGAGGAATAGAGCTTAACACCTATAACAAGCCGGTCGGCTATTGGATAAGGCAGTATAACGTAGACGGCTTCGGGCAGATCGACCCCGTATACGTTCCGGCGAAGGATATTATTTATTTCTTCACGAAGGACCGCCCATCCCAGGTGCGCGAGATGAGCGACCTGGCCCCCACCATTACCAGGGTAAGGGACGCAAACGAGTTTATGACAGCCGTAAGCGTAAAGGAGCGTATAGCCGCCTGCCTTGCGGTTTTCGTAAAAAAGATTATTCCCACAACGGGGAATTTTGCGAGGGGCATAAACCAGGACAGCAGGCCGCGTGAGGACTACGACGGGAAGCGGATCAGCCCCGGCATGATAAAGGAGCTTAACGCCGGGGACGAGATCCAGGTCGTAAACCCGACCGGGCAGGCGACGGACGCCGCCAGCTACATCAAGCTGCAGCAGCGGCTCATAGGAGCCGGGCAGGGCTTAAGCTACGAGGCCACGAGCCGCGACATGAGTCAGAGCAATTACAGCAGCGCCCGCCAGGGAATTATTGAGGACGGCCAGACCTACATAGAGGACATAGAGCTGCTGCAGGAGGTTGTGATGGATGAGGTATACGAAACCTTCATAATTTCCGGCGTTCTTTCCGGCCTGTTCAATATTCCCGGATTTTGGGAAGATAAGCAGAAATATTTTAAGCACGAATGGGTGGCAGCCCCGAAAAAGTGGATAGACCCAAGCAAAGAGGCCATGGCAACAAAGATCGCGTTGCAGACCGGACAAAAGACATACCAGCAGATCGCGGCGGAGAACGGCAAAGACTGGAAAGAGCAGATAGACGAAACCGTCGCCGTTTTGGAATACGCCAGGGAAAAAGGCTTAGAGATGGGAGGTGTTATATTTGACAGAACAGAAGCAGACCTTACCCCTGCAGACGAAAAAGACAAGCAGGACCCGGCAGCCGTACCAGTACCCGCAGACCAGGGCGGCGGAAACCAGCCCCCAGGGCAGCCGGCAGGACAGCAGCCAGGGAACCAGCCGGCAGAACAGCCAGCAGCCGGCAACGGACAGCAGGAGGGAGAATCAAACAAGGGCGTTTAGTACGGCAACCATACGCGCCATGGAGGGCGAGGGGAACGAGCGAAAGTTTATTCTTTCCTTTTCTTCGGAAGAACCCTACGAGCGTTTCTGGGGGAAGGAGATTTTAGACCATAACCCGGCAGCCGTTGACCTTACCAGGCTTAACAGCATAGGCGTCCTTCTTTTCAACCATAACCGGGATAAGGTTATAGGCAAAATTAACCGGGCATGGATTGAGAACCAGCGCGGCATGGCTGAGGTAGAATTTGACAGCGACGAAAAAAGCGAGGTTATTTTCCAGAAGGTAAAAGGCGGGACGCTTAAGGGCGTTTCCGTTGGGTACAAGATCGGCGTGATTGAGGAAGTTATGCCGGGGAAGGTATCCACCGACGGACGCTTTAACGGCCCTTGCGACGTCGCAAGAGAGTGGATGCCTTACGAGATAAGCATAGTAAGCGTACCGGCGGACGCTACCGTCGGAGTAGGGCGTAACTTAAGGGAGCAGAAACCAAAGGCTCCGGAAACTTTAACTTGCTTTGAGGCACAGCTTCAAATAAATAAAAACAGAAAATAGGAGGTAGACCACATGACACCGAAACAGAGAAAAGAAGCCGCCATGCTGAAGCAGCAGGCCATTGTGAACGCCGCCAAAGCGGACGGGAACCGGGCGCTGACGGCGGAGGAGCAGGCACAGTTTAACGACCTGCAGCGCGAGATCGACGAAGCCCAGGCAGAGATCGACACCCAGGAGAGAGGGCTTGCAGGAGGCACAGGAGCGCCGTCAGCGCCCCCGGCGGCAATACCCCAGGGAAACACCGCTCAGGCAGCTACAGCGGCAGCAGGAGCGCCCCAGGACGGCCAGAGAGCCGCAGCAGAAGCGGAGCGTACCCGCGCAGCGGAGATTATGGCGCTTTGCCGCGATTTTGATATTGACCCCACGGAATACGTCCGCAACGGTTCCAGCCTGGACCAGGTACGGAGCGCGATCCTTGACGGCATGAGGCAGACCGGAAGCCCGGTGGGCGTCCAGGTTACAAGGGACGAAGGGGACACGTTCAGAGAGAGGGCAACCGACGCCCTTATGATGCGGGCAGGCGTTACCGTTGAGAACCCGGCGGACGGAGCGCAGGAGCTTAGAGCCATGAGCCTGCGCGATTTGGGTATTGAATGTTTAAGCAGGGACGGGCGCGACGTAAGAACCCTTTTACGGATGGACCCCGACGAGATGTACGGCGAGCTTTGCCGCCAGTTCTACAACCCTACGGCAGCCTTCCCGGCGATCCTTGACAATACGATCCGGAAAAGCATTGTGCAGCTTTACAACGCAGTACCTACGACCTTCCAGGCATGGACCACAAAGGGCAGCCTGAAAGACTTCAAGACCACGGCGGACCACGAATACGTGATCGGAGGCATGGGCGACTTTTTACTGGTTCCCGAAAACGGAGAGCTTAAGCCCATGATCCCGAAAACGGAGTTACTGCCGAACCGCAAGCTGGACACTTACGGGCGTACATTCAGCATGACCCGCCAGGCGTTCATTAACGACGATATCGGCTTTTTAACAGAGGTTCCCGGACTTTACGCCCAGGCCGCGAAGAAAACCATTGATAAGCAGGTGTACGGCTTGCTTTACAATAACGGGAAGATTTTCGACGGCGTAAACCTTTTCGACGCGAAGCACAACAATCTGATTAAGACCGGCTGCAAGCCTTCCCAGGCTTCGATCCAGAGCATTATTTTACAGATGCAGCGGCAGAAAGACCAGTTCGGGGAGGCGATTTATATTACGCCGCAGCACATTATTGTGCCGGTTGGCTACGAGTTTGAGCTTGCAGTTATTCTGCACAGCGCCCAGGTCGTAGGCAGCAATAACAACGATATTAACCCGCTGTACAACTACCCGATCAATATTATTCAGACGCCGGTCCTTAACGCCCTTGCAGGGGAAAACGCCGTGCCGTGGTTCATGGTTGCGAATACCGCCAGCGCGAAGCACATCCAGGTGGACTATTTGAACGGGCAGGAAACCCCGACCGTAAGACGCATGGAAACGCCCGGCGTTTTGGGCTTCCAGTGGGACATTTATCTTGACTGGGGGATCGCCGTAAGGGACTTCCGCGGAATTGCAAAGAACCCCGGAGAAAAGATCGTAGCAGCATAAAAGAGAGAAGGAGGACAAGACCATGAGTAAGGCCGCATTTTGGCAGAGAGGGGAGGCCCTCGACTATACGAACACCGGGACAAAGACCATTGAGGCGAACACAATTATTTCTTTCGGAGGACATATCGGAATCGCCGGAACGGACATTTTACCCGGCGAAGTTGGCTCGCTTCATGTTACGGGCGTTTTTGAGATGCCCAAGACAGCAACCGGAGCCGTTGAGATGGGAACCGACGTATATTACGACGGGACTGGGATTACAGACACCGAGGGCGACAGCACCGTCCTGGCAGGCTACGCGGCGCAGGCAGCCGCCGCAAGCGATACGGTTATCCTTGTTAAGTTGGCAGGCTGATGAAGCAGCTTATAGCCGTTTTCCCGATACTTTTTGAAAGCGTAAACTATGAGCCGGGCGACGAGCTGCCGACACATAACGCTGGGCTTGTAGAAGCATGGATCGGGAACGGCGCGGCCATTTGGCAGGACGACGAGGAACCGGAGAAAAAGCCGGTAAAAGGGAAGGCACGGACGGCGCCCGCAGGGCTTACGGGCGACGCTTACCCTTCCGCCGGGCCGGAGCAGGATTTAGCAGGGAAGCCGCCGTCCAGGAGCGCAAGAGGCGCACCGCCGGAGCCGACGAAGGGAAGGAGGAAATCCCGTGCTTAAGAAGATGAGCTTTAAGGAGCTTTTGCGCCAGGACGTAAAAACGGTTTTCCTCAACCCGGCGGAATTTGGAGAGGAACACACCGTAAACGGAAAGCGGATGCAGATTATTATTGACGATAACGAGCTGACGGAGCGCGAGAAGCGGATGAAAAGCAACATGGACGGGATATACAAAAAGCAAACGCTTATATACGTTTCCGCTTTGGACTACGGCCCACTTCCGGGAATTGGCAAGCCGGTCAAAATTGACGGCGTTACTTTCATTGTAACCGACAGCATAAACGAAGGCGGGGTATATTCCCTGCACCTGGAGGCGAATAAAAGTTGATAGAAATAAGCTACGACCAGAATATGCTGGAGCAGGTTGAACGGCGGTTAGGGCGGATGAAAAGCGAGGCGCCGAAGGCGTTAAAAAACGCGATCAACCAGACGGCCAAGCAGGCCAGGAAGGACCTGGCGACCGAAGCGCAAAAAACCTATACCGTAAAAACCGGGCGCTTTAATAAGGCCATGAAGATCAAGAACGCAACCCCGTCCAGGTTGGAGGCGACCATAAAGGCAACGGGCAAGGTTATGGGGCTGAAAGATTTTAAGGTAAGCCCCGCCACCATGCGGACCGGAGAAAACCGCCCGGAGGTAGTAAAGGCGAAAGTATTAAAATCCGGCGGCATGAAGCCCCTGCAGATGGGCGGCCTTAAAGCCTTCGTTACAAAGTTCGCAAGCGGCCATGTTGCAGTAGCGCAGCGGCGCGGAGGCGAGCGTAAACCGATTAAGACTTTTTCCGCCAACTCCATCCCGGTTATGTTGGGGAACGAAAAGCGGGTATACGGCGTAGTAAAGCCGCATATTAAAGAAAACCTTAAGCGGAACGTACAAGCCCAGGTAACAAAGATTTTGGAGGGATAAAAAGATGGTTGCTACATTTCTGCAGCAGGAGCTGGCCGACGAGCTTAAGAAGATTTTTAAGGGCTTCCGGCTTAAGAATCCGCAGGGGGAGGAAAGTGAGCTTAATATATTTGAGCAGCTTTTACCCATGCCGGAACCGGCGGAGCAGGAGGAAATCCCGCCGGAGCTTTTAGAAAACGGCCTGGCCGAAGAACAGACAGCGCCGGACCCGTACCCGTATATAGTTGTCCGGATTGCCGACGGGGAAATAAAAGACGAAAACAGCGCCCAGGAGGCCAACATAACCCTGCTTTTTGGCACATACGAACCGGACTACGACAAGCAGGGACACAAAGACATTTTAAACATTATAGCCAAAATTTATGAGAGGTTCGCAAAGTTCCCGGTGCTTAACGGAAAGTATACGATACAGTACCCCATATTATGGACTTTGCAGGACGAAGAATCCTACCCCTTTTATTTTGGGGGCATGAATTTAACTTTTGAGATTGCGGCAGTAAGAAGGGAGGACCCATACGCATGAGCGAAGCAGCAGAGAAAAAGCAGACGCCCAGGAAGGCGGCGGCAAAAGCGCCGGAGAAGCGGCAGGGGATCGTGGTCTATATTGGCCCGGATATTCCCGGAGCGAAGCAGTATACGACATATAACAACGGCCTGCCGGATGCATTGAAGGACCGCGCAAAAGCGCAGCCCTTTTTTAATTCACTTATTGTGCCGGTTGAGAGATTGGCGCAGGCCAGCGCGGAGCTGGCAAAGGAGGGAAGCGCCTTAAGCGTTTTCTTCAAAAGAGCAGCAGAAAGCAAAGAATAACGGAAGGAGAGAAAAGAGATGGCTTACAACCATGGTGTAAGAATTTTAGAAAACCCCACCAGCCTCACGGCGCCGATCCTCGGTACGGCGGCTTTCCAGGTAGTAGTAGGCGTTTCCCCGGTAAATTTGGCTGAGGACCCCTATAACGCTACCAACGTAGTGAAGCTGGCTTACAGCTTCGCGGAAGCCAGCGCGGCGGTCGGGTATTCTAACAACTTAAAAGATTATACGTTAAACCAGAGCATAAGCGCGACTTTTAAAAAGTTTGCAGTTGCGCCGATTGCGCTTATTAACGTCCTTGACCCGAAGAAACATAAGGACGCGATCCCCAAAAAAAGCTACCAGGTAGACGCCCTGCAGGCGACCGTAGACATTGAGGGAGTCCTGCTTGATACCTTAGTTGTTGAGAGCGGGGAAACCACGCTGCAGGCGGATGCGGATTACGTTACCGGCTTCGACAACGACGGTTATGCGGTTATTACGCTTTTGGAGGAAGGAGCAGGGAAAGACGCGACAACCTTAAGCGTTTCCGGCGAGAAGATCGACCCGTCCCAGGTAACGCGGGACGACATTGTGGGAGGCTACAACGTAAGCACCGGCAAGGAAAGCGGCCTGGAGCTTGTACGGCAGGTTTACCCGCTTTTTGGCATGACGCCCGGACTTATTACCGCGCCCGGATATTCAAGAGATCCCGTTGTTGCTTCGGTTATGGCGGCGAAGTGCCTTAAAATTAACGGGCTTTTCACTTGCGAATGTATCGCAGACCTTGACAGCACGGAGGACGGAGCGACGAGGTATACAGACGTAAAGACCGTAAAGGAGAAATCCGGCTTTATAAGCGAGCATATGTCGGTGGTATGGCCGAAGGTAAGGATCGGGGACGAGGTTTATTATTTCAGCGCCATTTATTCAGCGCTGATCGCTTACGTTGATGCCAGCAACGACGACGTGCCGAACCTTTCAGCCAGCAATAAAGCAATTCCCATTACCGGCCTTTGTTTGGACGACGCCGAGGACAGCGAGATCGTAGTAGACCAGGAGCAGGCGAACCTGGTAAACAGCTTCGGAGTTTCCACGGCGATCAATTTTAACGGCTTCCGTTCCTGGGGAAACAATAGCGCAGCTTACCCCGGAACCACCGATCCGAAAGATCGCTGGTTTTGTTGCAGGCGCTTCTTTTCCTGGTGGGGAAACAGCTTTATTTTAAGCTATTTCCAGAAGGTAGACGATCCCGCAAATACGCGGCTTATTGAGGCGATTTGTGACGCAGAGAACATCCGGGGCAATTCTTACGCAGCCCAGGGGAAGTGCGCGGGCGCAAGAATTACTTTCAGCGAGGACGAGAACCCGATCACGGATATTTTAAACGGGAAAATCCAGTTTCACCAGTACCTGGCGCCGTACACACCGGCGGAGGATATTCTGAACGTATTGGAGTTTGACCCGACCATGTTAGAGGCAGCGTTAGGAGGTGGCGAGTAATATGGCTTACAATATTCCTTCAAAAATAAATTCATTCAACGTATACAAAGACGGGACGAAGCTGGTCGGCATTTCCGACGAGGTAACGCTGCCGGACTTCGAGAGCTTAACGGAAACCTTAAGCGGCCCCGGTATTTTGGGCGAGGTTGACGACCCCACCCTGGGACACTTCCAGAGCATGGAGATGGAGATCCCCTTTAGAACCATGGATAAAGATTTATTCATTCTTTCCGACGACATTTCAAGCGTTACGGTTACTTTGAGAGGCTCGATCCAGTATACCGTAAACGACACCGGAGCAACGGCCTTTAAGCCTATGCGCGTAGTGGTTCGCGGAAAGAATAAGGGCATCACCGGCGGCAAGGCGAAGCAGGGAACCGGAACGGGAAGCAGCATAAAGCTGGAGCTGCTTTATATTTTGATTGAGATCGACAACGTAACGGAGATTGAGCTTGACAAGCTCAACTTTGTTTACAAGGTACACGGAAAAGACTTATTAGAGAAAGTGAGGAAAATGTGTTGATGGAAAAAGAGAAGAATTTAACCCAGGCGGCAGAGGCAGAGGCAGAGGCGGCAGCAGTTGAGGCAAGGAAAAAGCAGGAGATGGAGGACAACCCTTTCCTGGTATTCTTTAAAAAGCCCTTTACCTTTGAGGGCGTAGACTACGAGAGCGTGGACTTAAGCGGCTTAGAGAGCTTAAGCGCGGCAGACATGATCGCAGTAAACAAGACCATTGAGCGCGGCGGAACGGTAAACGTATTACCGGAGATGTCCCTGGAATACGCCTGCCTTATTTCCGCCAGGGCGACCGGGAAGCCCGTAGAATTTTTTAAGGCATTACCGCCGAAGGAGGCGCTCAAGATTAAAAACCGCGTAACAAATTTTTTGTACGGCGAGGACTAAAACCCACCGACGGCTCCAGCCTTCGGAAACTTACAATACATCTTTCAATTATTTTGCGGACAGGCTTAGACGCATTAGAGAGCCTGTCCGTTTTTGAATTATTGGAGATAGCAAAGGAGGTGACGGAGATTTATGGCAGCGAGCGGCGGCAAGGAAATGGAAATCGCTATTAAAATAGCGGGCAAGGTTGAAAGTTCTTTTAAGAGCGCCATCGGAGCGGCCACAAAGGGCCTGGGCAGCATTACGAAAGCGGTCAGCGCAGCGACAGCAGCAGCGGCGGCAGCCGTAGGAGCCATAGGCATGGCTGCCATAAATACCGGTCGGGAGTTTGAAGGAGCCATGAGCCAGGTCGCCGCCACCATGCTGATCGACAAGACCACGGCGGAGGGGCAAAAGGCTTTTGAAACATTGGAGAACGCCGCCAGGGAGTGCGGGGCAAGTACAGCCTTTTCAGCGACGGAGGCGGCGGAAGCCTTGAACTATTTAGCCCTTGCAGGTTACGACGCGGACAAGGCAGCGACAGCGCTGCCGACCGTTTTAAAACTTGCAGGGGCGGGAGCCATGAGCCTGGCAAACGCCAGCGACATGGTAACGGACAGCATGAGCGCCCTGGGGATTGCAGCAACGGAAGCGAACCTTACGCAGTTTTCCGATCAGTTGGCGCAGACGGCCAGCAAGGCGAACACCAGCGTCGCGCAGTTGGGCGAAGCCATTTTAACAGTAGGCGGAACGGCAAAGGGACTCGCCGGAGGGACTACGGAACTTAACACAGCGCTCGGCATTTTGGCCGACAACGGACTAAAAGGAGCGGAAGGAGGTACACACCTTAGAAATATTATTCTTTCCTTGCAGAACCCGACGGACAAGGCGGCAGCTTCCCTGCAGAGTTTAGGCGTTGACGTATACGACGCCCAGGGGAATATGCGCGGTCTTAACGACGTATTTAAGGACTTGCAGGGAGCCATGGCCGGGATGGATAACGCCTCGAAAGACAGTATTTTGTCTACGCTATTCAATAAAACCGACCTTACGGCAGCAAACGCCATGCTTTCAAATTGCGCGGACCGGTTCGACGAG
>Ga0183011_10968_pt1 | contig 11246 bp, 8 predicted proteins | sample NAcewD2O_March_FD_122322 | JGI IMG/M metagenome (GOLD analysis project Ga0183011, IMG submission 122322) | Mouse cecal microbial communities from Vienna, Austria - N-Acetylneuraminic amended D2O_March | ecosystem: Host-associated > Mammals > Digestive system > Large intestine > Cecum | place... | reverse complement strand
AAGGCTCCGGTGGCTATCATGACCATCAGGACGATGAGCGGGGCCATAGTGCGCAGAAGCGATATGCCGGAGGCCTTCATGGCTGTAAGCTCAAATTGCTCGCCGAGATTGCCGAAAGTCATCAGCGAGGCGAGCAGGATGGCAAGCGGCAGCGCCATCGGGATCATGGTGAGCGCCGCGTAGAAAAAAAGTTCGGCAATGACATCAACTCCGAGACCTTTGCCGACAAGATCGTCAATGTAGCGCCACAGGAATTGCATCAGAACTATGAACAGACAGATGCAGAACGTCATCATGAACAGAGGCACGAAGCTCTGCAGGATGAAGATGTCCATGCGCTTGATTCGAAACATAGCAATGACTGATGTGGTGTTAATGGCTAACGCCCGCCATGCGCCCTGCGGTTATACTGCGTGAGGGGAACATGGCGGACGATTATGAGTTTATCCAATAAGGAGCTTCTGCACAGAGGCTTACTTTATGCCGAGACGGGCTTTCACGAGGGGAGTGACGTCGGTCACATCGGTTCCGGTGTAGAGCGACATTCCGTTCTCGAAGATGAAGGTGTAGTTGCCTTCGGCGCCTACGCTCTGGATGGCTTTCATGACGTTTTCCTGGATGGGGGCCATGAGCTGCTGCTGCTGGCGGCGGAGATCCTGGTCAGCTGTCTCGCGGAACTTCTGGATCTTGGCGTCGAGTTCCTGCATTTCCTGTACGCGACGTTCCTTGATGGTTTCAGGAGTGCTTGCATCAAGTGCGTTGAATTCCTGATATTTCTTGTTGAATTCTTCCTGAAGCTTTGAAAATTCGTCCTGATACTTGTTAGAAGCAGCGGTCATCTGCTCCTGTACTGTCTTCATTTCGGGAAGAGATTCCATGAGCTCTGCGGTATTGACGGTGCCGAATTTCTGGGCGAAAACGCTCATGGGAAGCGCAATCATGATTGCGAGCAAAAATTTTTTAATCATCGTTTTATTGGTGCGTTGAATTTATATTTATCGGGTCGGATAACGGGCGCTTGACGGATTTCAGCAATTTTCAATAAAATTAACCTGCCGGGGCGACTGAAACGTTGCAAAGATAGGGATTTTATTTGGAATAACCTAACTTTTCAAGTACCTCGTTGGAGACATCAATGCGCGGAGAGGCAAAGATTATGTCGGCTGCCGAGGCGCGGTCGAATATGCACTGGTAGCCACGCTCTTCGGAGACTTTCTTGACGGCGTTGTAGACATCGTCCTGGATCGGCTTCATGAGCGACTGGCGCTTCTTGTAGAGCTCGCCGTCAGGGCCGAAATATTTCTGGCGCAGTTCAGCCGCCTGTTTTTCCTTGGCCACGATGGCCTCTTCTTTCTTTTTCTTCTGGTCATCGGTCAGGAAAACCATTTCATTCTGGTAGTTTTTGTAGAGAGTTTCGGCTTCCCTGGCCACTGACTCCACTTCTTTCTGCCAGCGCTGAGAGATCTGGTTGAGCTGTTCGTTGGCCATCTCGTAGGCCGGAACGTTGGAGAGAATGTAGTCCATGTCGACCAGAGCGAACTTCTGGGCCGAAGCGCCTGCGAAGCATGCAAGGACCAGTGCCAATGTCAGAAATATCTTTTTCATAAGCAGATTTGACTGTTTAGGGGTTAGGGTTCATACTATATATGACACTCCAGCGGTTGAAAAGTTTAAACAAATTTTTAATCAGGCGGAAAACCCGATGCCGGATAGACCGCCTGACTGTTTTTTCAATGTGTTTAGAATTCCTGTCCGAGGATGAAGTGGAAGTGCGATCCGCCCTTGGTTCCGTAGACCTTGTCGAAACCGTAGGCCCAGTCGATACCCATCATGCCGATCATCGGGAGGTAGATGCGGACACCGACTCCGGCGCTTCGCTTGAGTTCGAAGGGCGAGAAGTTTTTGACTGATGTCCATGCGTTGCCGCCTTCGATGAATGTCAGACCATAGATGGTGGTGGTGGGCTGCAGCATGAAGGGGAAGTGGAGTTCCATGCCGAAGCGTGTGTAGGCATAACCGCCGCCGAGCTGATAGGGGGTGAGCTGACCGTTGTCGTAGCCGCGGAGCGCGATGGTCTCCTGGGCGTAGGTGTAGGAGCCTGACATGCCGTCACCGCCGACGTAGAATGTCTCGAAGGGCGATTTCAGATATTTGTTGTAGCTGCCGAGCAGACCGATGTCGGCTCTGGTCATGAGCACGAGAGTGTATTTGCTCTCGACGTCGTTGATCGGAGTGTAGGTGCGGGCCTTGAAGCGGAGCTTCCAGTATTCGATCCAGCGGTAGAGTTCTTTCTTTGCAGCTGTGGTGTTCTCTTCAGAGAGTTTCTTCCAGTTTTTGTTGCCGAAGAGCGAGACGGGAGGTGTCAGCTGCAGGTTGAGAGAGAAGTTGGAGCCCGAACGGGTGTAGAGCGGATTGTCAATCGAGTTTCGGGCGAGGGTCAGGCCGATGGTGAGTGCGTTTGACGTACCGTTCTACATATAATAAAGGTATTCCCAGTTCTTGAGGTAATACCAGCTGTAACCAAGTTCAGCCTGGAATGTGAAGTAGTCATCAGGCCAGTTGAGACGCTTGCCGAAGCCTACGGAGACGCCGATCATCTGGAGGAATTTGTTGGGGTCGTAGGCGTTTTCGTAAGAGTAGTTGTTGTCATAACCGTAGCCGGTGTTGTACAGACCGCTGTAGCTGTAGAGGTAGTTGTTCATGTAGTTGCGGTTGTAGTACGAGGAGTTAACACCGGTCTGACGGCTGTACCATGCCGAAACCGAGAGCGAGTTGGGGCGCTTGCCGCCGAACCAGGGGTCGAGGAATGAGATGCTGTAGGCCTGGTAGTAGCGGGCGTTGGTCTGGGCGGAGATGGTGAGCTGCTGTCCGTCGCCCTGCGGCACGAGGCCTTTGTAGCTGTTGGGATAAAAGAGGTTCTTGATCGAGAAATTGGTGAACTTGATGGCCACCTTGCCGATAATACCTGTCTGGCCCCAGCCCATCGAGAATTCAAACTGGTCGTTTGATTTCGATTCGAGATTGAAAAGGATGTCAACCGTTCCGTTTTCCTGATTGGGCTCAGGGCGGATATCCATGTTTTCAGGGTTGAAGTGGCCGGTCTGGGCGATTTCACGAGCCGAACGCATAAGGTCGCTCTTGCTGAAGAGTTCGCCTGGCTTGACACGGAGCTCACGGCGGATCACCTTTTCATAGAGGCGGTCGTTACCGTTGATGATTACGTTGTTGATTCGGGCCTGCGGGCCTTCTACAATGCGCATTTCGAGGTCGATGGAGTCGCCGCGCACGTTCTTTTCCACCGGCACTATGTCAAAGAAGAGATAACCGTTGTCCATGTAGGCGCTGGCTATGGCGTCGTCATCATCGGTGGTGCGCTTTTTCAGGAGTGTCTGATTGTAGACGTCACCTTTCTCTATGCCGAGGAGCGCCGCAAGATTTTCGGTGGGATAGACGGTGTTGCCCACCCAGGTCACATCGTTGACGAAGTATCGCTTGCCTTCATCGAGGTTGATATATACGTCGACTGTCTTTTCGTCATAGGGGACCACGGAGTCGGAGAGAATGACGGCGTCGCGGTAGCCTTTTTCGTTGTATTTCTGAATGATGCGGTTGAGGTCGTCCTTATAGTCTGTCTCCACGAATTTTTTCTGACGGAAAAGGTTGATGAGCTTGCCTTTCTCGTTGGTCTTCTTCATCACTCGCTGAAGCTGGCGGTCAGAGAGCACGTTGTTGCCGTCGATATAGATCTTGTGGACTTTGACTTTGTCGTTCTTGTTGATGTTAATGTCGACGATCACTTCATTGGGGTGCGAGAGGTCATCGGTGAGGTTTATCTTCACTACCGCGTTGCCGAAACCCTTGTTGGAGTAGTATTTCTTGATGATGCTTTCGGCGCGGTTGACGATGTTCTGCGTGATCTGGTTGCCTTTCATCAGCTGGAGAGCTTCTTCGAGGTCCTGCTTCTCACCTTTTTTAACCCCGTGGTAGTTGATTTCGGAGATTCTCGGCTGCTGACGCAGGTTGAGTGTCAGATAAGCCTTGTTCCCGATCACTTTGTCGACCGCGATCTGCACTTTAGAGAAAAGGCCCTGACGCCAGAGGCGTTTGGACGCATCGGTGATTTCAGCACTTGGAATGGTGATGAGATCTCCGACTTTGAGCCCGGTGTAGCCAATGACGATATAGTCTTCATAATTGTCGGCACCCTTGACCTGGATGTCTGCGATCTCGTAGGTTTTCGGCAGGCCGGTGAAAAGGATGTCGGGGTTATAGACCGTATCCGCAGGCGCCTGGGCGCATACGTTGGCAGTCAGTGCTGAAAGGAAGAGAAGGAATGTGATAAATCTAAAACGCATGATGAAAAAACAACGTCTGTGATGTGTGGGGTGGAGGGATGTTTCTTTATTTTATTTGTTCGGATGTCAGGCCGAAACGGCGTTCACGGCCTCCGAAGTCATACAGGGCCCGGATGAAGTCCTCGCGTGAGAAGTCGGGCCAGAACGTGTCGGTCACATATATTTCCGAGTAGGCGATCTGCCACAGCAGGAAGTTGCTGACCCGATGGTCACCTCCGGTGCGTATGAGCAGATCAGGGTCGGGCATTCCGGCTGTAGAGAGATAGGCGTCGAAGGCTTGGTCTGAGTCCATGTCGGTTGCGGCTGCTTTTCCGACTGCCACGTCTTCGGCAAAGCGGCGGCAGGCCCGGATGATCTCCCAGCGCGCGGAGTAGCTGATGGCGAGTGTGAGCGTCAGTCCGGTGCAGTGCGATGTGTCGGCGATGCACTGCTGCAGGCGGTCATAGGCCTCGCGTGGCATTCGGGAGGTGTCACCGATCATGGCAAGACGCACGTTGTTCTTGATCAGATCAGGGGTCTCGCGCTCGATGGCAATCACGATCAGGTGCATCAGGGCATCGACTTCCGCCTTGGGCCGGTTCCAGTTTTCAGTGGAGAATGTATAGAGAGTGAGATAGCCTATGCCGAGTTCAGAGGCAACTTCGGTGATGCGTCTCACCGTGTTGACTCCCTCTACATGGCCTTCGCTTCGGTCGAGACCGCGCGCTTTGGCCCAGCGCCCGTTGCCGTCCATTATGATGGCTACGTGGCGAGGAAGGCTGCTCTTGTCTATTTCTTCTGTCATATTTTATATTGTGTGGTTCTGCGACACATGGCCCAGAGCCTGATTTATCGTTTATAAAATTAGTTTTTCACACAGGAGCTGCCGTCAGTCGATGCGGTGACAGGTGACACAACGCTCGCCGAATTCATAGCTCACGGAGAACATCAGGGTCGAATACCAGTCGGTGTTCTTGATGAACGAGCTTTTGATCTGGTAGAGATCTTTGAGCTCGCGGCTGTCGGCATTGTCGCCAAACACTTTTGTCATGCAGAACTCCAGTCCGAGGTTGACCCGCGGACGCAGTTTGAATTTCACGCCGAATCCCATCGGGAGGGTCATGGCCACAAAACTGTCATCGCCGCTGCGCGACATGGCCACTCCGAGTCCGAGCGAAAGATAAGGCGAGATGCGGCTCAACTGTTTGTAGGATTCTCCTATGCCGTAGTTGAAGAAGTTGAATTCGGCGCGGGCACCGAGATCGTAGATCCACGACTTGAAGTCATAGACCTTGCCTTCAGGCAGCACGTTGTCCATATCGGCCGTCGATCCGCTCAGCGAGGCCGCTGTCAGAAGTCCTCTCAGCGCCCAGCGACTGTTGATCAGATAACGAAACGAGGCGTTGAGGCCTACGCCGGGATTGGCAAAGAGATTACTTTCATTGGCATCGCCAAGATAGCCCGACATGCCGAGACCGGCTCCTATGTCAAATTTATATTTCTCGACGCTCGCTTGCGCCTGAGCTGCCGATCTGCCGGGTAGAGACAGACCTGCGATTAGGGTCAGTATAAGAAGGAGAGACCGCATGCCGCCACATTATTAATATAAGGGGCGGAATGTGAAGCGGCGGATCACACCGCGCCAAAGGCTGTCATGGAGATTGCCATCGGCATCAACACCTCCGAAGAGGTAGATGTAGGGGCATTCCCATTCGGTGACAGGGGCCGACACACGGCTCACAGCAAAGGGCACAGGAGTGGCAAAGGCCGGGAGGCGGGTTCCTCCGGCATTATGCCAGCCGGAAGCCGAGCGGGCTGTGGATGCCGACATCTCGTCTTTGACAACGATGGCCTGGGCCGATGAGAAAGCGGGTATATAGTCGGGTAGCTGAAGATAGCTGTCGGCCTCGTCCCAAGTGATGCCCTGGTCATATGACACATAGACCATCTTTGAGACGACCTCGCCTTCAGCCGACTCGTAACGGCCGCCCATAGCGATGAGGGCGGAGCGTTCGGTCACGCGCCATGTCGAAGTGTTGACTCTCGGAGTAAAATAGGGGAAGAGTGTCATTTCCTCGCGCTCGTCAATGTCACGGTTGCTGAGTTTTGCCCATGAAGTTCCGTCATAGCCCCATGCGGCACCGGTGATCATTCCTGAGGCATCACGTCCGCCCACGAAGAGGGCAAGCGGTTCGGAACTCCATTTGGTCTCGTAGGTTATCATCTGGCTCGTGCCGCTCACGGGACATCCGGCAGGAACTGCGGCTTCTGTGGAGGCGGGATAAGTCACGTGCTTCCATCCGTCGGCATCGTTGCGCGCGCCGAGGATACGGTCGGTGTATCCGCCGTAGATATATGTCATTCGTTCACCTGTCTGGCTCCAGCTGACGGCATCGGTCGAAGTGAAGAGGTTTCCGGTCGCGTCAAGTATGTAGAGCGCCGCGTCACTAGCGGTGAATGATTCTATATCGGCGCTCACCGGAAGCGCAGCGGCCGTGACAGTCCAGCGGTTGTCATAATAGGGATTTTCCGACACAGCCACACTTGCCGATGATCCGTCGGCTGTCAGGCAGTAGACCTTTCCGGCGAATTCCACGGTCTTCTGTGCTGACGGGCTTATTGCCGAAGGCAACACGGTCTTGGCGCCCTCTGCCCAGAAGAGAGTGTCGGTCTCCACTTTGTGGACATTGATATCTATGGTGTATTCTCTCTTGTTCTGTCCGTTATAGGAAGTCACAGAGAGTTTCACCGGTCCGTCAGAGAAGTTGATGCTGTCGCCGGGGCTGTCGATATAGCTGATGGTGGTATCTCTCGGAGTTCCGAGCTTGCGGTAGGTCAGCTCGCAGGCACTGGCCGAAGATGTTCCGATATTGAGCACAAGTTTGCTCACATCAGTACCTTTGGGCAGAGAGTCGGCATTGAAGATGCGGGCATCGACCAGGTCTATCGAGAAGAAGACCGAATCAAGTCCGGTCAGCACCTTGTCATTCTTCTTGATGCTGAAAGAGGTGACCGAGCAATTGCCGAAATCACCTTCTGACACAAATGTGCTGGAGTCATCTTTGTTACATCCAGCCACGATGGCTGTCAGCATCAGAGCCAACAGGGAGTATAATGGAAATCTTTTATTCATAAATGTGAGCATACGGCGCCTGCGAAAAAAGACGCACATTATTAGCATTTTGTAATCAAAAGCCGGATTGTTCATCCTGACACTTTTACAAGTTGCAAAGTTAACAACATTTTCGTTAACCACCGTCCGGATAACGTAAAAAAAACATAACAAATCTATCTGTCAGCATTTTTTGAAGATCAAGCCGAAATATCGACACACTGACATAGAATTTTTTTAGCCTGCGGCTTGCATTTTTACTTTCTGTTTTTTATTTTTGCGACATCAATAAAACAGATCCTTTTTGTTACACTATATTAGCTACTAAACTAAAAATCGCAAACCCACATTTATTTACAATCTGGAGCCATATTTTAAGGTTCTACGACTCCGGCAATCATTTTTTTTGACACTGGATTCTCTGTTCAATAAATATATGTGTGTTACAAGATTGTAGATTAGACAAGGGGGAGAGGCCGTGAGGCTCATCCTCCTTATTTATTCTACTCCTTAATCCGGAGGGTGCTTCACGACAAACGTCATGAAACACCCTCCGGATATTTTATCGAATCTGCAGTCTTGCCACGCCGTGACCCTATTTTCGCGGCACGATGACACGGTCGCCTATCAGCTTTGCAAGTTCCGAGCGGGAGTTCTCGATCTCTTTCATCTCTTTCATCAGCTCGATAGAACGGTCATAATCGCCTCCACAGGCAGCCAAAAGCGACCTGACATCCTGAAGGCGGGTCCACAGAATGGCATCTTTCAGCTCATGGAGAGCGCGCGGCACAAGCTCGCCCAGCAAATCCTGCTCCGTGTCAACCTTGGCATACTTGGTGTGCATCTTGCTCAGGATATGGCGCTCCACCACGAGATCGGAGGCCATCTCACGCACCACATCGTCAGGCGAAGAACACATCAGCCGTCCGAGGTAAGTGGCCGCAAACTCATCAAGCCTACGGGCATAATCGGCATCAACAGTCTCCTGCAGAGAGCGTTCCATCGCAGAAATACTACCTACGTCAGTGGCTTTCTGCCTGATCTCTTCCACTCCCGCAGCGAATTCGCTGCGCCGGCGCTCTTCAAGCTGCACCCGGCAGTGCTCGATATCCTCATTCCACGTGGCCCGGCTAAGCACAATGGCCATATCCAGAAAATGGGCAATGTCACTGTTCTCGAAGCGGATTTCATCGGCAGCAAGATCGGCCTCGATATATTCGAGCACCGTCATAGGCTGATTATTGCCGTCCTCGTCAATCCCCTCGGCAAAAGCATAGTTGCCATACTTGGCCACCAGGCGGACTATAGCCAGCTCATAGGTGCGCAGAAACTTGGCATGTTTCCCCTGCGCCGAAACCTGAGCCTGAGGCTGCTGACCTGCCACTCCGGCGGCCGCCTGCTCCTCTGCCGACGCCGGACCGGGACCCGGCTCATCGGCATAATCCGCAAATGCCTGCCGGCGCTCGCGGTCTTCACGCGACTTAAGCCTGTATTCATTATAATACTTGCCGACCTCACGCCGCAACACATCCTCGTCCATGAAAAGCAGACGCGAGCACTCCTGCACATATACGCGCCGGGTAATCTCATCGGGGATCAGAGCTATGGTCTTGACAATCCGCGTGATCACCTGTGCGCGCCGGGCCGGATCGTCAGCCGCCTCTCCCATCAGAATCCGGGCCATGAAACTGATAAAGTCTGTCTCGTGAGCCTTGATATACTCCTCCACCTCCGTTGAGCTGTGGCTCTGCGCAAAGGAGTCAGGGTCATCCCCCTCAGGGAGAAGGAGCACCTTTATATCCATGCCATCCTGAAGCAGAAGCTCGATGCCTCGCAGCGAGGCCTTTATGCCCGCCGCATCGCTGTCATAAATCAGAGTGACGTTAGAAGTGAACCGTTTTATCAGACGCACCTGCTCTACGGTAAGCGCGGTACCCGAAGAAGCCACCACATTGCACACCCCTGCCTGGTGCATGGAGATGACATCCATATAGCCCTCCACAAGTATGCACTTCTGAGCCTTGGCTATAGCCTGCTTGGCCTGATAGAGCCCGTAGAGCTCTCGGCGCTTGAGGTAGATGTCAGATTCGGGAGAGTTGACATATTTGGCTATCTTCTTCTCCTTGCTGAGAGTACGGCCTCCGAAAGCGACCACCTTGCCTGACAGCGAAAGAATCGGATAGATGACACGTCCGCGGAAGCGGTCAAACACACGGCCGTCATCAGTGCGCGAACACAGGCCGGTGGAAAGCAGATATTTCTCGCTGTAGCCACGCTCAAGCGCCGTGGCAAAAAGCGCGTCGCGCCCCTCCACGGCATAGCCGAGATGGAAACGCTCCACCATAGCGTCGCTGATGCCGCGATAGCGGAAATATGACAGGCCAATATCGCGCCCCTCCTGCGTCTCTTTCAGATTCTTCTCGAAATAGCGCATGGCGAAATCATTGACCGCCAGCATATTCTCGCGATCGGTCTCCGCCTGTTGCTCCTCGTCGGTCATCTCGCGCTCCTCGATCTCGATATTGTATTTCTTGGCGAGATAGCGCAGAGCCTCGGTAAACGACAGCTGCTCCAGCTTCATGATGAAGCTCACCGGACTGCCGCCCTCGCCGCAGCTGAAACACTTACACATACCCTTGGCCTTGGAGACATAGAACGACGGCGAACGGTCGTTATGGAAAGGACAAAGACCTACATAGTTGGCTCCCCGACGCTTAAGCGCGACGAAGTCACTCACAACCTCCACAATGTCGGCCGCGTCAAGAATCCTCTGCACTGTAGCATTGTCAATCTTTCTCATAGCGAGCACAAAATTAGTAAAATTGAGAAATATTTCCTATCTTTGCGACTTGAATTTACAGGAGTCGTCCGTATGGCTCCCTAACCCTCCACATTAATTAATAATGGCAAACATCAACATCACATTCCCCGACGGGAGCGTAAAGCAGTTTGAGAGCGGAGTGACCCCTCTGCAGATTGCCGAGTCACTCTCCCCTCAGCTCGCCCGCGACATCCTCGCGGCATCTGTCAACGACAAGGAGTGGGACATCACCCGCCCTGTCAACGAAGACGCCTCAATCCGCCTCTTCAAATGGGATGACCCCGAAGGCAAGCACGCCTTCTGGCACTCATCGGCCCACCTGCTCGCCGAAGCCCTCCAGGATTTGTTCCCCGGAGTGAAATTCGGCATCGGCCCGGCTATCGAAAACGGATTCTACTACGACATTGATCCAGGCGAAAACACCATAACATCAGCTGACTTCCCCCGCATCGAAAAGCGGATGCTCGAACTCGCCCAGCAGAAAAACCCGATTGTCCGCGCCGACATCTCGAAAGCCGACGCGCTAAAACTCTTCGGTGACCGCGGCGAGGAATACAAATGCGAGCTCATCAGCGAACTTGAGGACGGCCACATCACCACCTACACGCAGGGCGCGTTCACAGACCTGTGCCGCGGACCCCATATCCCCACCACCGCCCCCATCAAGGCAGCCAAAGTGATGAGCCTGGCGGGTGCATACTGGCGCGGCGACGAGAAGCGCCAGCAGCTGGTGCGCGTGTACGGCATCACCTTTCCCAAGAAAAAGATGCTCGACGAATATCTGGCTCTGCTTGAGGAAGCCAAGAAACGAGACCACCGCAAACTCGGCAAAGAGATGGAACTCTTCGCCTTCTCGGCCAACGTGGGCGCAGGACTGCCCCTGTGGCTCCCCAAAGGCGCCGCCCTGCGCGACCGTCTGGAGCAATTCCTGCGCAAGATACAGAAACAATACGGCTACCAGCAGGTGATCACCCCGCAC
>Ga0183011_10960_pt1 | contig 11363 bp, 7 predicted proteins | sample NAcewD2O_March_FD_122322 | JGI IMG/M metagenome (GOLD analysis project Ga0183011, IMG submission 122322) | Mouse cecal microbial communities from Vienna, Austria - N-Acetylneuraminic amended D2O_March | ecosystem: Host-associated > Mammals > Digestive system > Large intestine > Cecum | place... | reverse complement strand
GAACTGTAACACAAACCTTTAAAGTGCTGCCACAAATAGATTTAACTGCTAAGGAAACAGAGACCATTGTTAAAAATAATATTAAATCAAGCGTTTATAACGGTAAACCTTATGAACCCAATGTAAATGTTTCAATACTCAGCGGAAAGAAACGAGTTACATTGAAAAAAGGCAGAGATTATACTCTTCAATATAAAAATAATGTCAATGCCAGTACAGATACAACAAAAGCTTCTGTAATCATTACAGGAACTGGAGAATATAAAGGAAGTTTATCCGAAATCTTTTTTACAATCAATCCCAAAGATATCAAGAAATTAAAGGTTATTACAGGAAGTAAACTCACGAATGACAACTCGGCACCATTTGTTATTTATGATGGAACCACAAGATTAAATAATAATGGGTTTCTCTACGAGTTTATTGACCCACAAGATCCTAAGAAAGCGAAGCTAACACTAACGGCAAAAGACAATACTAACTATACAGGATCCGTCACTGTAAAACTCACTGTATATGATGTCGAGAAACAATACTATATTAATTCAGCAAAAATAGAGATTACCGGAGATACGACATATACCGGAAAAGCTATTACAAGAAATGTGAAACTTACAATAGGAGATGCTGAACTAACAAATAATAAAGACTACAAAGTGCAGTATCAGAATAATACAAATACTGGAACAGCCATAATGGTCATTACAGGAAAGGGTAAATATAAAGGAAAATTTGTAGGTACTTTTAACATTGGTAAGGTAGATGTCGGTAAATCTCAGTATGTGACCACAGCAAACATCTCACCCAAAACTTTCAATGGAAAGACGCAGGAACCTGCTGTAACAATAAAAACAATACGTGGCAAAAAACTGGCTTTAAACAAAGACTATACCGTTGCTTACGCAAATAATTTCCATGCTGGAACGGCGTCAGTCACAATCAAGGGAATTGGCAATAACTGTAACGGAAGTACCACTATCAAATTTAAAATTGAACCGCAGGAAATCAAAAAAGCCTCCATTAAGGCAACGCAGGCAACCAAAAAAGAACCAAGCAGAATTGTCCTGACTTATAACAAAAAGGAATTGAAAGAATACGCAGACTACGTAATTACAGATTATGGCACGCTGAACAACAAACAGGTTCCAGTTACCATACAGGGCTTGGGGGACTTTAAAGGCGAAGTGACAAAAACTTTAAATACAGAAGTCCCGGAAGAAGATGAAAATGTGAATGGCTCCTCCCCTGCGGTATCCACAAATATCAATGGCCACAACTATAGTGATTTTGAAGGCTCACACATAAACTCATACTTGTACCAGAATGATGATAATACCTTTGTGCGCGTAGAGTGCATCGGCAATAATAATGTCTGCGTGGAATCCTATACATCCGATTACCAGTTCAAATCGCAGAAAATTATTAAGATGGAGTTGTCGAAGTTCGGCGGCTTCTATGCAGGTAAAGATTATTATTTCCTTGCATTTGGCGAAAGAAATCCTAACAAAGATGACACGCAGGAAATATTGCGCGTGGTAAAATATGATAAGAATTGGAATCGTATCGACGCCACCCGTCTATTCGGTGCAAATACTTTAGATCCTTTCAAGAACGGAAGCCTTCGCATGACAGCTTGTGATGACATATTGTATATTCGCACATGTCATCAAATGTATAACACGCATCAGGCGAATGTTTCCTTAACGATACAAATTTCCACAATGGAAATCCAGCAGCAGATTACGGGTGTGTCTAATCTGAGCTATACCGGATATGTAAGCCACTCCTTTAATCAATATGTCTTAGTTGATGATGACAACACACTGCTGACCGTCGATCAGGGAGATGCTTACCCACGTTCTGTTGTCCTGGTGAAATACAATAAAAAAGCTCCTGATGCAAATGCATTCGGTGGTAATCGTGCTGTTTCTGTACTGCCAATGGGCGGCTCTGGTGCATTCACAGGTGTATCTGTAGGTGCTTTTGAGGCATCTGATACCGCTTATCTGGTGGCTGGAAACTCTGTGGACCAGAAGGCAAATCCGTATTCTACAGGAACAATACGAAACATCTTTGTGACCAGCACACAAAAAGATAATTTCTCAGCAGCCGGAACAACGCAACATTGGATCACAAACCATAAATACATCGAATATACAGATGTGAAGGGCAATCCGCAAAAGGTGGCAGAGGCTGTAGTCACCACACCGCATCTGGTAAAATTAAATGGCAGCGAATTCATGCTGCTCTGGACAGAAACGGTTACAACGATAGAGGAAAACAAGCCTGTAAAATCAGTTGTTCAAAAGAGTATCCTGCTCAACGGAAACGGTGAACCTATCTCTGGCATATACAGCTTTGAGGGGCCTTTGTCAGACTGCAAACCACTTGTCGTGAATGGAAAAGTGGTTTGGTACTACACCAACAAAAGTGCACCCGTTTTCTACACACTGAACCCAGACGATGTCAGAAAAGTACCACGATAATTGAACACCTTACTTTGCACGAGTTCGTGCACATAAGAGGGCTGCCGGAATTTGCCGGCAGCCCTTGCTCATTTACGTTTCTTTCACTCTGCTGTAATTGATGCCGCTTTTTTGTTCTGCTTCTCTGCCACCAGCTTCTCATGATAAAAATAGTTGATATACTTTACAGAATGCTTCGAACAATACGCTTCGATCGCGAGCGACAAACTCTGCCAGTACGCCATATTTCCCTCTGTATAAATCTCATGATACAGTTGTGTGTACTGGGGATAGTGCGTCTTGACATACTCAAGTATGCGCGGCTTATAGCTTCCCCTCAAATTCAGGTTTTCAAACCAGTACTCCTCCACATAGTCCTTGCTCGCCTCAATGATTGCGCGAAAATCCGTGATTTCTGGAAAGATTGGCGACATAAACAATATCGTATAGATTCCATTTTCATGCAATACTTTTAATGCCTTGAGCCGTTCTGAGATTGTGCTGGCATTGTCCATATCTTTTCGAAAATGCTCATCCAGCGTATTGACAGACATCGACACTTTGAGCTTTTTGCACTTTTTGAGCAAATCCACATCTCTTAGTATCAGCTTCGACTTCGTAGCGATGCTCAGTTCACAGTCAATTGCTGTCAACTGTTCTAATATTTTCCGTGTGCATTCATATTTTTCCTCAAACGGGTTGTAACAGTCCGTCACCGATGAGAGAAAAACAGTTTTGCCCTGTAGTCTCTTTTTGCTGATTGCCCGACTGCACTCCTTGATGTCAATAAACTGCCCCCACTCCTCACTGTGGTTTGTGAAGCGCTTCATAAAACAGGCATAGCAGTACTTGCAGCCATGCGGACAGCCGACGTAGGGATTTATCACATAATCGCTTGCAGGCAGGTTGGATTTTGTCAACAGGTCTTTTACTTGTATTGTTCGTTCCATGATTTTCATTGGGTGTCTCCTCCGTAAAATTTTTTATTCTAATGCTGCTATGCGCTACACAACCGCCTCCGCAATGCGCTTGCCGTCAATCGTAATCTCTTTTACACCGGTCTCTTGGATTATATGAAAATTCGCTTCCTGAAACAAGATTGCCTGAAAGGTTTTCTTCATTTCCGGATAGTCATCAAGATGGCGTACCATGCTCTCAAAAACTCATCGTCAGCCTGAAAGCAGCGGCAATGTTCCATGGGCTATTATATTGACCGCATCCTTTATACCTTCAAGCCAAGTCTCCTAAAACCATTGTAACAGTGCACATAAAATTTGTAAATCCAAAAGGCAGTGCCACACACGGTAAACGCACGATTTTATGTCTATCCGCCAAAGAAAAAATCTGATATATTATATTTAGTAACTGACAATTCCCGCACAATCGTGTACAATTATTTCTATACTTCTTGAAAGGAAATGATTGGTATGTCAGGTATGGAAAATAATTTTTCACTGGTCGGATGTATGGAGGAGGTTCCGGATCCGAGAGCCCCATATAACCAAAAGCACAAGATTCTTGACATTATCGTAATTGCAGTCACGGCAATCCTCTGCGGCATGGATACCTGGAACGAGATAGAAGACTGGGCAAAATCTAAAAGGGATTGGCTTGGGTCATTTCTGGAACTGCCTGGCGGGATACCCTCCCATGATACAATAAACAGGGTATTTCAGATGATAGATCCTGAAAAGTTCCATGATGCCTTTTTCCGGTGGACGGGAGCCGTTGCCGGGAAAATAGAGGGCGTTGTCGCCATTGACGGGAAAACCGTCCGCAGGAGCAGGGATGATGCAAAAGGGAACCGTCCGGCACATGTGGTGAGCGCATGGGCCTGTGAGGCGTCCCTTGTGCTGGGGCAGCTGAAGGTGGATGAGAAAACAAACGAGATTAAGGCCATCCCGAAACTGCTGGACATTCTGTGCCTGAAAGGCTGTGTGGTGACAATAGATGCCATGGGGACCCAGAAGGAGATAGCGGAAAAAATCATAGATAAGGAAGCGGACTATATCCTGCAGGTGAAAGGGAACCAGGAGCGCCTTATGGAGGACATCGCCCTGTATTTTGAAAAGGATGTATTCCCCTGCAAGAAGAACAAGCTTGCAGAAGAAGGACGGTACTACAAAGATATATGCTTTGACCATGGAAGGCAGGAAACAAGGGAATATTATGTAGAAAACGAAATCGGCTGGCTTAAAGCAGACCATTCGGAATGGAAAGGGCTGAGCGGGATAGGGGCATGTGTATCAACCGTGACAGAAAAAGGAGTTGCAACGCAAAGCATTTCTTACTCCATATACAGCCGAAGCGGGATGGGAGCAGAGGAATATGGAAAGTGTAAAAGGGCGCACTGGGGAATAGAGAACAGCCTGCATTGGGTGCTGGACATAGGATTCCGAGAAGATGAGAGCAGGATAAGGGCCGGGAATGCGGCAGAAAATGTAAATGTGCTGCGCCATATAGGCACCAACCTTCTGAAGCAGGAAAAAAGCTGTAAGATGGGAATTGCAAGCAAAAGGAAGAAATGCGGGTATGACCCAGATTATCTTTATAAAGTGCTTGGAGGGCTGAATACAGGTCTTGATTGAGAAACAGAAGAAAAATTTGTTTATAGATTATTTATAAAGCATGCGTTTACCGTGGTAGCAGGAAAATATCCCCTTGCCTTAAACAGCGTATTATGCTAATATTTTTCTGTAGCTTATTTAATTTATGTACACTTCCTGATGGGAAGATTCAGGCTGGCGTTGTCTTATATAGGGAAGAACTTTGCACGAATGCATTATTGCGTCCGTGCTTTTTTTATGCACACGGGCACCCAGAGGAAGATTGTCAGCATACGCTGACGGGTGCCCGGCGCGCGAGTAGGTGAGAAGGGCATTCCCTACTCGATTGCAAAACAGGCATTCCCCCTGTCAGACAGCCATGCCGCAGGGAAAAGGAGGAAAAATTACGCAAAAGGAAATAATTGAAATGAAAGCGCTTGTACAGCTTACAGGGTGTGAAAAATACTACAGGCTGTCACAACTGAACCTGCTCGATGCAGGTTCAAAAAGAACGAAACTCTTTAACAGGGCGGTGAAATACCTGGTAACAGACCTGATCCATGAGGGACAGTTTATTCAGAAAGAAACCGTCCTGCCCAGACTGGAAACGTATTTTGAGCAGGAATATGCGCCCGAAGACTTTGCGTGTGCAAAGGAATGTGAGGTGGAAAGACAGGCGGATTACAGGAAGCTTGAACGGTTCGTGGCATTCCTCGCGCAGAACAGGCAAAAGCTCGTTCAGAAAAACATACTACAGGATGTCCGGTATCCTGTCAGTGTAAACAGTCACAGCTTTGGGGCGGTCAGGTGCAGGATTGACCTTGTGTTCGAGGACGAAAACGGCAGTAAGGAAGCCGTCATCATAAGCCCCGGCAGGCCCGTCTACAACAGCCGCGCAAGGCTTGCGGAAAGGAAACCGGAAAACAGCCCGGAGCTTCTTGCAGTACAGTGCGCCTTAAAATGCAGCGGAATTGACTGTGACAGATCTTCCATTTACTACATGGGTGGAAGAAATGACACAAACGGGGCATATCCTGAATTTACACGCCTTGACAATACCATCTCCATCAGCAACGACATCCTGTCCCGGACAGATACAAATTCCCTTATGGGAATAATGGATAAACTCATGTCCGGCATGCAGAAAAAAGACTGTGAAAAATGCAAGTTCGTGGGAATATGCCGTTTTGAAACAAACAACAGCAGCACAGACTGTGATGACAGTTTAAACAGAACCGATGACAAATCCGTGCCCTCCGATGTCAGACTTACAGAGAAACAGGAAATTATCCGGAATTTCAGGGATGGGGTAATGCGCGTTATTGCCATTCCCGGTTCGGGAAAGACGTTTTCCCTTGTACAGAGATTGATAAGGCTCATACAGCAGGGCGTCCCCCCGGAGAAGATCCTGTTCGTGACATTTGCGAACAAGGCAGCAAGGGAGATACAGAAACGGGTGTCCATGCAGGTCTGCACAGTGAAAAAACCGAATATAACAACCTTCAATGCCCTTGGAATGAAAATACTGAGGGAAAATGAGGATACCGCCGGGAAAGTGACGCTGGCCACAAAAATCAGGGTAACGGAGCTCATACTTGAACTTCTGTCAGATGAAAGGACAGGGGAGATTGCAGACTGTTCCTACGAGAACGTGCTTGGCGAGTACGGTATTGTTGAAAAGCTGCGTTCCGCAATTGAGGATATTCATAAAAACGGCAAGGATTTATATCTCGCAAGGCAGCGCCGGAAAGATGGCAGCATGGATTATTCAGGCATTCTCCGTTTCTATGACATATACACGGAGGAGACGGGGAAACGAAATCTGATCACTTATGATGAACAGATTTCAAAAGCACTGGAGTTGCTGAAATGTAATCCCGAAATACTTAAATACTACGGCGCAAAATGGGATTACATCATGGCGGACGAGTACCAGGACGTTTCAAAAACGGATGCGGAGCTTTTGTATTTGCTGACAGATGCAGGAAAGGGAAACCTGATGTGCGTCGGCGACACGGACCAGGCAATATATGCATTCCGTGAGAAGGACTGCGGGAAAATGCTGTACAGCCTGCCGGTAAGATACCCCGGATGCAGGACCGTGTTCATGAACGACAATTTCAGGAGCGCGGAAAAAATCCTGAAGGCGAGCAGCCTGCTGATTGCAAACAACCCGGGCAGGATGGAGTGCGGGATAAACGCCCACAGGCCGGAAGGCAGCCGTCCCGTATTTAAGGGAAGGTACAGAATGGAGCAGCTTCCGGGAATCATACGGCAGCTTATTTTAAAAGGCTACTGCCCGGGCGACATCGGAATCCTTGCAAGGTATAACAGGACGCTGTTCCATGCATCAGACATACTGAATGCGCAGGGAATGCTGTCACAGTCGCCAAAGACATACCTCAGGGAGAACCCGGTATTCATGATGGTTTACGACCTGCTCAACCTGTATTATAAAGGTTTTTCCGACGGCAGGACAGACAGCTCCCTTTACAGGCTGTACCTGTCATGCCACGCGGAGGGACTTTTACATAAGAAGGAACACATGAAGAACCAGACACTGTATGACAGCCTTCTGGCATCGGGGGACATTTTTCCGATAAATTTTGACAGCATAGCGGCTTGCCTGCCGTACCAGTGCGACAACCCGGACAGCAGCGGCCATATGGCGGTCATGGGAAAGATCTTCCATGCCATGTATGAGGTCAAGTACGGCGGACACGCGCCAGACAGGGCGGTAGAGAGGATAGCGGGAATATTGTCCGGCAGACGGATACCGCACGCTGCCGACGACATTGTGAAAATCATATATGAAGGCGGAATAAAGAATTTCCATGAGCTGTTTACCTGCATGGGACAGATGATCATGTATTCCGATGACAGAAAAGCAGATTGGTTTACAAGGCCAGACAGGCTGAACCTTCTCACAGCACATGAGAGCAAGGGGCTGGAATTTCCCGTGGTCATCATACTAAACTGTGAGGAATTTGTCAGGGATACTGACGAAAGGAAACTGTTTTATGTCGCCATGACTAGGGCGCAGAAGGAGCTTATCATGGTGGAGACGGATTTAAAACAGTTTGAAATGAAAAACGAGCTTGCAGGATGCATAACCGCATGCTGAGCAGCCGCATGGCATATAAAAAGGAGCGATAAAAAATGACAGACAGGACGATGAACGGGATACCGTTAAATGAAATATGGGAACAGCTTGGTGCGGAGTTCCCGCAGGAGGACATCAGGAAACATCCGACAACCAAAATGGATTATGTTTCCGTGGAAAAAGTCGAAGAAAGGCTCAATAACGTGGTCGGTATGGGAAACTGGAATTTTTTCACAGACCCGCCGCAGATATGTCGTTTCGGAATAGAAAACCATGAAAGCTGCGTGGTGAGCGGGAGGCTTGTCCTGTATGATGACAACAGAATTCCAATCGTGCGCAGTACCTGCGGCGCGGCGGACATCATATACCCCAGGGATTCGGACAGGCCGACATCAGTTGCCAATGCCCTAGACTCCGCGGTGCAGGATGTTTTTAAGCGCTGCGCAAAGCGATTTGGCATCGCCAGGAAAGAAAAAAACGCCATGCACGCAGATAAAGGCAATGGGCAGAACAGGACTGAAAAACTGATGAAGGTTACTTTCCTCGAGGCTTTCCGGGCACTCCCGAAAGGGGGTGCAAAGTCGAAAGTCACATATGGGGAGAAAACACTTGAGATGGTCATCTGGTCAAAAGAATGGGAAGCCCTGCAGAAAAAGTACGGCGACAGCTTCCGTGTAGGAGGCAGGCTCAATGAAATTACTTTTTATGGCGTGGAAAAAGAGTACCGGGGGACGGTTCAGCTTGAATTTGTAAGGCTGCCGGACAACGGCGGGAAAGGAGCGGCATAAAAATTATTGTTGATTAAATACATTTATTATGGTATGCTTTCAGCGTAATTTTAATTAATTTATGTAGTCCTGTTTTCAGGACAGCAGCCAGAAGGCAGTAACATGGGTGATTTAGGCACTGATGCATTTTTGCATTGGTGCCTTTTTTGCACACGGGCACCAATGTGAAAAACCATATATGGAAGTTTTTTACATATGGAATATGTCAGCTAAGGCTGACGGGTGCCCGGCGCGGCGAGCAGTGGAGAAGGACATTCCCCTACTCAATTACCCAAATTTAAAAAGGAGGAGAAATTCGCCAAAAGGCAGCAAAAAAGAGGAAAAATAAAAAAGGAGAAGATTAAATTATGGAATTTACAACTTTTATGGAACTGGTAAGGAACGAGGCTGAAAAAAGGGTATGCGGCGACTGCAGTGTGCAGCTTGTCACAACAATAAAAAATAACGGTATTGTATTAAATGGAATCACGATCTTACAGGATGGATGTAATATCTCCGCAATCATTTACCTTAATGACCATTATGAAGCATACCGGAACGGTACAGCCACTATTGGCATAATAACCGACACTGTCATGGACACATATGAAAAGAATAAGATCGACAGAAGCATTGACATGGGTGATTTCTTGAATTATGCATCCGCAAAGGAGCGTATTGTGTATAAGCTGGTAAACACGGAAAAGAACAGGGAGTTACTGGAACACATACCCCATGTACCGTTCCACGACTTGTCCATCGTATTTGAATACCTCATATCGCAGGAGGACACGGACAGTATACTGATCCGCAATAAATACATGAATATATGGAATGTTGACACGGAAGAACTGTACAGGACAGCGTTCATTAATACACCGCTCCTGCGAAAATACGAATTAAAAAGCATGAGTGAAGTATTGGGTGAACTGGCAGATATAATGGATTTCGGAGATCCGTGCGATGCTGTCTCCATGTATGTATTACGAAATGAGTCAAAAGTTCTTGGTGCCGCATGTATACTATATCCGGGCCTGCTCAGGGATTTTGCGGCAGCATGCAGAAGTGATCTGTACGTCATCCCGTCGTCCATCCATGAAATGCTGATTCTGCCGCATGCCAATCTCATAGAAAGCGGGCAGATAAAGGAAATAATATGGGATATTAACAGGGTGGAAGTAGCTGCAGAAGAAGTACTTTCAGACAATTTATACATCTATGAACAAAGTACGGACCTACTGCGGATGGTATGACAGCAGAATATTTTTTAAGAAGGAGATTAAAATGAGCGAAATAAGCACAATATACAATTACCTTACAAAATCAGCAGGCATGTCCGTGGGAGACGCATGGGAGATCGTGAATACCATTGATACTGCCACTGGACAAGATGATGAGGAGGAACATGTATAAACAGATGTTTTGCACGTCAAAACGGAGGAGAACAAATGGAGGAAAAGTATGCCATAAGCCCAGAACTCCTGAGATACCGACAGGCGCTGCCGCTGTATGTCAAGGAAGGTATGACCAGGGACCGTATACGAAATTTCGTGGACAGATACGGAACAGATGGCGTATACCTGAGCCTGAGCGGGGGCAAGGATTCTTACGTACTATTTAATATAGTACGAAGTATGTACCCCAGCATTGAAGCAGTATACGTTGATACATGGATGGAATTTCCCCAGATCAGGAGCTTCATAAAGCAGTTTGATAATGTCCGCACTCTGAAACCCAAAAAAGGCCTGAAACAGATCATTGAAGAATGCGGATGGTGTTTTCCGGGAAAAGAAGTTGCAAATACAGTGGAAGCAGCCCGCCGGGGAGTCCCATGGGCAGTAAGGAAAATGAACGGCACAGATAAAAACGGGATGCCGGACAAATACCGTAAACGGTTTAACAACTGGAGCTTCCTGATGGATGCACCTTTCCTGATCTCAGACCAGTGCTGCCTTGAGATGAAGGAAAATCCCCTCATACAGTATGAAAACGAGAGCGGAAAAAAGCCTATTGTTGCGCTGCTTGCTGAAGAATCGGAAAGAAGAAAGACGGCTTACCTGAAAACAGGCTGTAACAGTTTTGCCAGCCGGCGCGTCATGAGCAAACCCATGGCATTCTGGACCGAGCAGGACATATTGTGGTACATAGTCAGGCATAACATCGGAATTGCACCGCCATACGGAAACATCATCAAAGGCAGGGACGGAAAACTCCAGTGCACGGGGGAGCAGCGGACAGGATGCATGTTCTGCCCTGTCGGCTGCCACCTGAACGGTTTTGCAAAGTACAGGAGGCTAAGAGAATATAACCGGCAGCTCTACGATTACTGCATGTATGAGCTGGGACTCGATTTTGTCCTGAAATGGATAAAGGAGAATGTCAGGTGCAGAATGGACTAAAGTGAGGAAACATTAAAAACAATCTCGCAGTAAAGGGGTTGTGATTTAAGAAAAATAGAATCAAAAGACGGTTTAACCTAACG
>Ga0183011_10957_pt1 | contig 11388 bp, 10 predicted proteins | sample NAcewD2O_March_FD_122322 | JGI IMG/M metagenome (GOLD analysis project Ga0183011, IMG submission 122322) | Mouse cecal microbial communities from Vienna, Austria - N-Acetylneuraminic amended D2O_March | ecosystem: Host-associated > Mammals > Digestive system > Large intestine > Cecum | place... | reverse complement strand
GGTTCGGACAGACCTGCCTTTCAAAACAGGCTCTGGAACGGCTTGCCTGGGAAAATGAGCAGGGAAATGACTGGGCTTCCAATTGCGATCTGGAAACCGGGCAGGAGATCCTGTACGCTTATGCGGCCACAGGATCGCTGATGGAGCATGCGGTATATACAGAAGGAGAATTTGACGCGGAAAAATGGACCCAGGGAAAATATGTGGTCTATCATGACGGCGCGTCATGGGGAGGAGTGAATCCGGAGCCTCTGTATCAGCCCGGAGATAAGATCATCCTGGAGGGAAAAGAAGGGCAGAAAAAGGAATATACGGTAATGGCCATCGGAGCACTTCCCTATACCCTGACCGCGCGCATATCCATCGATATAGGGATTGATGTGATCCTGCCGGAACAGGAATTTGCGGAGCTGTATGGTGAGAAGCAGCCCTTAAGCGTAGTCTACGATGTGGAAACATCTAATCGGGACGAGGCAGAAAAGATCACGGCAGAATGGATGGAAAAATCCGGCATGGTCTGTATTTCCTTCGAAACGCTGAAAGAAGAGTTTCAGAAAACGAAGCAGGCATTTACAGTGATCGGCGGAAGCCTGAGCCTGGTCCTCGGGGCGATCGGAATCCTGAATTTTATCAATATCGTGGTCACAGGAATCCTGACAAGGCAGAAAGAGCTCGCTATGCTCAGCGCCGTGGGCATGGGCGGCAGGCAGATGAAGCAGATGCTGATATGGGAGAGCACGGCGTACATCGGAAGCGCCGCGGCCCTGGCTGTCACGGCAGGCAACCTGCTGTGCTGGATGATCTGCCAGGATGCGACCATCCGGAACCAATGGGCATTTGCGTATCATTTTACTCTTGTCCCGGTGGCGGTGTGCCTGCCACCCCTGCTGCTGGCAGCCTCGGCGGCGCCGCTGGTATTTTATAAGAAAATATGCGCAAGGAGCGTGGTCGAGAGGCTCCGGTATTGCTGAGAATTATATTCTATTTTGTCATTGATTTTGGAGAGAGAAGCATCGTTGCAGATACAGGTCACACCTTAGCCAGGCGTGACCTGTAACTAGTACACTAGTTGCTGTGTGTTACTGTTGTGGACATCCTGCAAGGTATTAAGAACCAATAATCATTCCAATCTATAAGGAAAATGATTATAATATATACCAGCTTAAGCAAACTCGCGAAAAGGAGCAGAGTAAAAGATGGGAAGAATTGCCGGCAGACATTTTGGGTTAGGAGTTCCGGATTTTATAACGATTGAGACAGAAAATGATTCTGCGATCATTCACGAAAAAAATAGAATAGTAAGTTCTGGAAAGACCAGAGTGGAAGTTTTGGAAGCGGATGGATATGACGATGTGTATATCACATCCCGGGATGCGGTGAAAGCAGTGAAGATCAGATGGGCCTTCGAATTTCCGAGACATGCACGGTTTTTGGGAGACGCATGGGAACGGGGATACGGGGACCTGGAATGGAGAGGAATGAGCGGAAGCCGTTTCATGCCCTGGTATTGCTGCGTAACCGTACCCGGGGAAACCTGGGGCTTTGGGGTTCGGGTGCGGCCGTCAGCTATGTGTTACTGGCAGGCGGACCCGCAGGGAATCACCTTGTATCTGGATGTACGCTGCGGCGGAAAGGGCGTGCTGCTGGAAGGAAGAAGGCTGCATGCCGCACAGATCGTATGCAGCAAGGAATGCGGCAGCTCGGTCTATGAAGCAGTACGGCATTTCTGCGAGAAGATGTGCCCGGACCCGGTACTTCCGGAGTATCCCGTATATGGAAGCAACAACTGGTACTATGCATACGGAGACAGCCGGGAGGAGGACATCCTGCAAGATGCGGACTATGTCCTGGAGCTGACCAGAGGAGCAGAGAATGCGCCGTTCATGGTGATCGACGACGGATGGCAGGAACATCACAGGCTGAACGAATATAATGGCGGCCCATGGAGGAAGGGAAATGAAAAATTTCCGGATATGGAAGGGCTTGCCCGGAAATTAAAAGAAAAGGGTGTTCGGACCGGAATCTGGGTACGGCTTTTGCAGAATGAAGACCAGGCCATAGCAGATGCAGGAAGAATCGTACATAACCAGTGCCTGGATCCCTCACATCCGGAGGTTCTGGAATACATCCGGGAGGATGTGAAACGAATCTGCCGGTGGGGATATACCCTGATCAAACACGATTTCTCTACATATGACCTGTTCGGAAAATGGGGATTTGAGATGAACCCGCTGGCGGCGGAGGACGGCTGGAGCTTTTATGACAGGCACAGAACCAGTGCCGAGGTCGTGAAGCTGTTTTACGAGACCGTTGCAGACGCGGCGGAAGAATTTGGTGCGCTCATCCTGGGGTGCAATACCATCGGGCATCTGGGCGCCGGTCTGATGCACATCAGCCGAATCGGGGACGACACAAGCGGATATGAGTGGAAGCGTACCCGGCGCATGGGAATCAATTCCCTGGCATTTCGGCTCGTACAGCACGGAACATTTTTCCACGTGGATGCAGACTGCGTCGGGATCATGGGAAAGATTCCCTGGGAAATGAACCGCCAGTGGGCCAAGGTTGTTGCTTTAAGCGGAACCCCGCTTTTCGTATCGGCAAAGCCGGGGATCCTTAGCCGGGAAGAGCAGGAGGAGCTCCGCCAGATCATGCTCACAGCTTCCGGCCAGAAGCGGCATATGATCCCTTTGAACTGGGAAGACTCCGACTGCCCGGAGCTATGGGGAGAAGGAGAAGACACGGCTGCCTATCATTGGTATGAAGAGAGCGGTCAATAGTCCAGGATCTCCCCGTTGAAATTGCATTTTTGGCGAAATTCCCTTGGAGTCATACCGGTTTCCTTTTTGAAGGCCCTGGAAAACGCGAAGGGGTTCTGATAGCCGCTCGAGAACGCGATATCTTCTACTGAAATATTGGTACGCAGCAGCAGTTCTTTGGCATTCGCCATCCTGGCGGTGATCAGGAAGGACTGGGGCGAGGTGTTGAGATGCTTCTTAAACAGTTCGAAGAGGTAGCTGCGGCTGATATGGAGATACTCCGCGACATCCGATACGGTGATATTCAGGATCGAGCTTTTGTTGATGTAGTCGATGGCTCTGGAGATGTAAAAGTTGTCGAGAGAGTCGGTGCCGCCGTAGGAGGCTTCGGTCTGTTCTCCGAGCATGGCAAGGATACGGTAGAGGATGCTTTGAATATGGCATTCGTCAGGCGGGGTCAGCGGAGCATGTCCCATCATTTCAAAGATGGCATCACGGTAGGATTCTGTGTCGGCTACAGTGAGAACAGGGGTAGATTCGGTAAAGCGGCAATGCTGCAGCAGTGGAAGCGCAAGTGTCCCGTTAAAACAGATCCACACATAGGTCCACGGGTCCGACGGCTCAGCTTTATAATAGGTAACAACATCAGGCGGCACGAGAAAGCACTGGTTCTTCCGGAGCACAAAGTGCCGGTCATTGATAAAATAGTGTCCCTGTCCTTCCAGAATGAAGTGGATGATGTAATACCTTCGGATAGAGGGACCAAAAAACTGGGCAGGCTCACAGTTTTCGTAGCCGCAGGAAACGAGGAACAACTCTTCAGAATTGGTTTTGCGGTGCATGACAAGCTTATCATCCATGATTGGTTACCTCCTGTTATTTTTGCTCGAGATAGGGTCTGAACATACGATAGAACAGAAGTGAATTTATGTATGCAGTCAGCCCGAAGCCGAAGAAAAACCAGCAGCACGCGTACAGCGGGAGCAGGCCGATATCCAGCCAGGTCATTACCATGGGCAGGGTAGAGACAACAGCGATCAGCAGGGTGGAAGGCAGATGGGAAAACGCAAAGAGCAGTGCATTTTTCAGATGCATTTTCCAGGTGCCTTTAAACGCAGCAATCACAGGAAATACATACAATGCCGTAATTGCCAGAAGAACCGCGGTTCCGCAGGTGAGCAGGAAAAAGATCTGCCCGGCCGGACTGACGGTGTGTGCCAGAAACCGGAGATTTAAGGCAGTGATGATAAAAGCGGCGCACAGGCCGATCCAGATCAGGAACGACTGGATAAAATTCTGGCGGAAGGCGGAAAAAAAGGTCTTCACCGTGAACGTGTGATTGCCCTTGACCGTGCGGAGCATGCAGTGATACAGCGCACTCAGCGCAGGGCCGATGGTGATCAGCGGGACAGAGCAAAGCAGAAACAACAGATTCGCAATGATCACGTCTCCAATCTTATTTAATGCAACATGTACAACATTATCCGGATTCATCCAATTCATAATTATTCCCTCTTTCTTAATGTGGGTGGAACAGTATCAGGTATTCTATCATTTTTTCAGTGAGAATGTAAAGTAAATACGGCAAGAACTAACATAGGTACAGTTTCATACAACAATTGCCCATGTTTATCAAGCGTGAAGCATGGTTTGGTTTTAGGACAGGCAGATTGAACAGCCTGCCGGATTAATATGAAAAGTAATCTTAAAAAATCTAACTAGTCGAGGAGGAGACATTATGAAAACCAGAAGAATAGCAGCACTTTGTATGTGTGCAGTGATGACTGCATCCCTTGCAGCATGCGGGGGATCGGGAGACAAAGGGGCGTCAGAGGGCGGCAAAGATAAGGGCGGCAAACTCTCTGTTATGATCTGGGATAACTATCAGGAGCCAGGGTTGAAGGAAATCATTGCCGACTTTACGGAGGAGACCGGAATCGAGGCAGAGCTCCAGGTGGTACAGTGGAACGAATATTGGACTCTGCTTGAAGCAGGCGCACAGGGCGGCGAGATGCCGGACGTATTCTGGATGCATTCCAATGAATCGCAGAGATATATGTCCAATGAGATCCTGCTGGACCTGACAGATAAAGCTTCGGATAGCGAACTGGTAGATATGTCAAAATATCCGGAAGAAATCAAAGAACTGTATACTTATGACGGCAAGGTTTACGGCATCCCGAAGGACATTGACACGATCGCGCTGTGGTACAATAAGACCATGTTTGATGAGGCCGGTGTGGACTATCCGGACGAGACATGGACATGGGACACTGTCGTGGAAAATGCGAAGAAGCTGACCAAAGAGGACGGCAGCCAGTACGGAATCGCGATCCGGAACGATAACAACCAGGAGGCATATTACAATATCGTGTATGACATGGGCGGCGAGATCATTTCCGATGATAAGAAGACTTCCGGCTATGATGATCCGAATACCATCAAAGCGATGCAGTATATTGAGAAGCTGATCCAGGACGGTTCCATGCCGAGTATGGAGACGATGTCGGAGAATAACCCGGACATCCTTCTGAAATCCGGAAAATCCGCGATGTCTTTCCATGGTTCCTGGATGGTATCGACCTTTAAGCAGGAGGATTATATCAAGGAAAACTGTGACTGTGCGGTAATGCCGATGGATGCGGACAGCGGCAGACGGGTTTCCATCTACAACGGCCTCGGCTGGGCGGCGGCTGCCAATGGGGACAACACGGAAAATGCTTGGAAGCTGATTGAATATCTTGGATCTGAAAAGGCACAGCAGAAGCAGGCAGAGCTTGGAATCACCATGTCCGCATGGGACGGAACCTCTGATACCTGGGCAGGCTGCGCTCCGGAATTTAATCTGCAGGCTTATCTGGATATGCGGGATGATATGGTTGTAAGGCCGTATTCCAGAAACACAGTAACCTGGGAGAACCGGGCAAGCGAGATCTTCAAGGATGTGTATTCAGGAAATATGAGTATGGAAGATGCCTGCAAGCAGATTGCGGAAGAAATGAATGCGACACTTTCCGAAGAATAGGGAAAAGGAGATGAGAGGAAATGGCGAAACCAAAAAAGAAAGTTACCAGCCAGGAGCGGAATGAATTTATCTGGGGATGGATCTTTATCATCCCCACAATGCTGGGACTGATCATCCTGAATATCATTCCGATCTTTCAGACAATCTACAAAAGCTTCTTTAAAACAGGAGATTTCGGACGGGGAAATATCTTCGTAGGAATGGAAAATTACCAGAAGATGTTCGCGGATACCCAGGTATGGCAGGCGCTGCTCAACACGCTCAAATATGCGCTGATGGAAGTTCCGTTTTCCATTATTATCTCACTGGTACTTGCGGTTCTGCTGAACAGAAAAATGAGGGGGAGGAGCGTATACCGTACAATCATGTTCCTGCCTATGGTGGCGGCTCCGGCAGCAGTCGCTATGGTATGGAGATGGCTGTTCAACTCGGATTTCGGGCTGCTCAACCATGTGCTGGGGACAAAGATCAACTGGATTTCCAGCCCGGATATAGCGATCTATTCCATTGCGGTGATCGGAATCTGGTCCATCATCGGTTATAACATGGTGCTGTTCCTTTCCGGACTGCAGGAAATACCGGGAGACTATTATGAGGCGGCAAGCATCGACGGGGCAACCGGGCTCAAGCAGTTCTGGCATATTACCTGCCCGCTGCTCTCACCGACGATCTTCTTTGTACTGATCACCAGGATCATCGGGGCGCTGCAGGTATTTGACCTGATCTTCATGGTGATGGATAAATCCAATCCGGCACTGATGAAAACACAGTCACTGGTATACCTGTTCTATGAATATTCCTTCCGGCAGAAGGACCAGGGCTACGGCTCAGCGATTGTCGTGCTCTTGCTTACGGTTATCATGATCGTGACCGTATTCCAGATGATCGGCCAGAAGAAATGGGTTCACTACAATTAGAGAGGAGGGGCGGTTATGGAAGCAAAGAAAAAATTATCAACATTTGTGATTCATGCAGTCTGTGTCCTGGTGTCCATCACCATGCTGATCCCGTTTCTGTGGATGGTGCTGACGGCGTTCAAATCCGTACCGGAATCGACGCAGGTAGATCCTTTTATCATCTTCCCGACGGTCTGGAGGACGGAAGCCTTTACCGCAGTCATGGAAAATATGAACTTTATGCTGCTGTATAAAAATACGCTGCTGCTGATTTTCTTCCGTGTGCTGTGCGCGGTCTTGACCGCAACGCTGGCGGGCTACGCGTTTGCGCGGCTGAACTTTAAAGGGAAAAACGTGATGTTTTCTCTGGTACTGTTCCAGATGATGATCCCTTCCCAGATATTTATTATTCCGCAGTACATCATGGTCAGCAAGATCGGGGCGCTGAACTCCATCTTCGGCCTGGTGTTCCCGGGGCTTGTTACGGCATTCGGAACATTTCTTCTGAAGCAGGCGTATATGACGCTGCCGAAAGACCTGGAGGAAGCGGCACGGCTGGACGGGTGCAATATCCCCCAGACCTTTGTATTTATCATGGCGCCGCTGGCACGCTCCAGCATGGTGGCATTGGGAATCTTTACCGCAGTATTCGCATTTAAGGACCTGATGTGGCCCATGATCGTGAATACAGAGAAGGATATGCTGACGCTGTCTTCCGCGCTTGCAAAAATGCAGGGGCAGTATGCGACAAACTTCCCGCAGTTGATGGCGGCGTCATTGATCGCGTGTCTGCCGATGATCGTGATCTATGTGATCTTTCAGAAGCAGTTTATTGAAGGTATTGCAACCTCCGGAGGAAAGCTCTAAAACCGTTGCCGTTCACACCTGCGGTTGTTTCGGATCGATTTACAGGGCGGTTTGTTGGAGTGCAGGCGATCCGCTTTCCGTGCGGATTGCCTGCCAATGAGGAAAATGATATGAAGCTGATATCCGGATATACCGGAGCCGGGCGGTATAAATGCCTGGCGGATGTGCCGGAAGAGGGGGCGGAGCTGTCCCTGCTGCATTGCGGATGGGAAAGCTGTGTCCGGGAAAACAGGCGCGAACAGGACTTGAAAGGCGCCTATGTCCTTGGCTTTGTGAGAAATGGCAGAGGAACTCTGGGGATGGACAGGAAGGTGTACCATCTGGAGCCGGACGATGCATTGCTGGCATTGCCGGGCAGCGAGATCTGGTACGAGACGGAGAAGTGGAAGCCATGGACGTATATGTGGATCGGATTTTCCGGCAGATGTGCGGAGATGTATCTGGCCAGTGCAGGATTTTCCGGAACGGACCCTGTCCGTAAGGTCAGGTGTACCCCGCGGATCGGCAATTATATTGACAAAATCCTGGAAGCATACCAGAACTCGGATCAGGACAGACTGAAGCGCAACGGCATGCTGCTGCTGATTTTTGCAGAGTTGATTCGGGACTATACGCAGCATTGTACCGGACCAGGATCTGATTTTGCAAATCAGGGAGCCGTATATGTGAAGGAAGCGGTGCGCTATATCGACCTCCATTATAATCAGAAGATTCGGATTCAGGAGCTTGCGGACCAGGTGGGAGTGAACAGGAGTTATCTTACGAGCAGTTTTCAGAAAGCGCTGGGCTGTTCGCCTCGTGACTACCTGGTCAGAGTGAAGATGGAGAAGGCCAGGGAAATGCTGGTTGGAACAGATATGCAGATCAGCGTGGTGGCCGCGTCTGTAGGGTATACGGATCCGCTTGCCTTTTCAAAAACATTTAAACAGAGCTATGGTATGAGTCCGAGAACCTATCGGAAGGTTTCCGGGAGGGAAGAAATAGGCTGAACAGACACTTCGGATATATGCCAGGAGAATGCCGCTATGAACAAAGCATCCATATTTCTTGCCGGAATCACCGGTGGTGAATCAATGCCCTGTGAGGGATACATTGCGAAACTCCAGGCCCGTGCCGCAAATGGGCTCCGCCAGTTTCGCCGGAAATTAATGCTTGATTTACTTTGTTCCAGTCGGGAATAAAGGTTGCAATCTGTGCATTGGGTATATCTAATGTCAAATGAGCAGTTAGTGGACGATCAAAGGTTAGAAAGGCTCTGTATGATGCAGTTTTGTGATTTGCTCATGGTTTGGGGGTGCCTGAGAAGTATATATAAGTTTTGTACCCTTGTTGTAGTTTGCTTTCTATTTCTATTGTTCCTTGGTGCGCTTCAATGATCTGTCGTACCAAAAGAAGTCCTAAGCCATGACGGAGATCTAAGCGGTCATCGGTACTCTCCATGTAATGTGGCTTGTTTTTCAGTTCTTCTAACTTTTCAGCAGAAATACCAATGCCATTATCCTGAACGGTTAAAAGAAGTTTGCTTTCTATTATCTGTAATGACAAAATAATTGTGCAGCCTTTGGGATTGCTGTGAATGCTGTTTTGGACCAGATTATTGACGGCTCGTGTAATCAGTTTTGTATCGCATTCTATCATGCTGTTTTCAGAGTCAGGAGAAATATTTACCTCTAAAGAATAGAAATCCGGCAGACCGCTATTTATCAGGTCTATAGCGTAGGAACGTAACAGTTTTGAAAGTCGGATATTTTCTTTCCGCAGAGGCTGCATTTCATATTCAAGCTTTGATACGAGATTCAAATCTTGCACTAAATCTTTCATTTTGATGCTTTGCCGGGATATAACAGCCGCCTGTTCCTTAATCCGGTTACTGGCATTTTCGTCATTAACAATTCTATCCGCATATCCCATAATCATGGATAATGGAGTACGAATGTCGTGGGATACACCGCTGATCCAATTTGCCCGCGCAGTATTCTGGCGGCTGATGATATTAGACGCTTTATTTATACTGTCAGCTATTTCTGACAGTTCGCCGCTTACAGAAAGGTTTATACTTTTCCCTTCTGACAAGATGGCAATTGAGGAAATAATGGGTTCTGTATTTTTGCTGATTTGTGCTTTGGAACGTGAATAGGCAAGGAACAGAACCAGCAGGTCGAATACAATGATGCCAAGAAAAAAGAGGGGGATTTTACGAACCATGTCAATAGGATAATAATTGCTGGTAATTTTCATATAGCTGTATTTGGGATAACCAATCACTAATAAGCCATTCACATCACTCCATACAAATACGGGATAATCTTTCAAATATCCCTTGGAAAATATTGCAATATCCTGAATCGAATATTCAGTTGGAATTTCCTCTGGCAGATTAACAGTCCAATTGCAGGAGCCTTCCATATTCAGATACATTGCCCATAAAGAGTTGGTTATTATTATTTTTTCCGCTTCATACGTTATGCCATTGGAAGAGGAAGCCGCTGCCACCTGTTTTAGCATATTCTGCGGAGAGATACTTCCAAAGTTTTTTGATACTGCATTGTAAAATGTAAAAGCAAATGCAGCTATGTTCAATATAACGAGAGCCAGAATAAGTCCAATAAAAGACAGTAAGTGTTTTGAGATATATCTGCTGAATACTTTCATGGCTTCACTTCCTTGCGTTTAATTTATAACCGAGTCCTTTAACGGTTATGAGTGATACAGGCTTTGAAGGATCAGTTTCAATTTTTTCCCGTATACGCCGGATATGGGCATTCAGGCTGTTTTCATATCCAAAAGGATTATCGCCCCATAATGCTTCACATAAGGCATCAATGCTTACGATTCTTCCCTCACTGCGGGATAATGTTTCTAACAGCGCATGTTCTTTGGCAGTCAGGGCAACTATAATTCCATTTTTATTGACTTCGGCACGACTGAAATCTATCGTGCAGCCTTCCAGCTCTAATAATGGGGAATCTGCTTTATAGCATCGGCGTAAAACTGCATGGACACGCAATAATAGTTCCTGCGGCAAAAAAGGTTTTACCACATAATCATCTGCCCCAAGTCCTAAGCCGGCAAGTTTATCAGCCGCTTCATCTTTTGCTGTCAGAAATATAACTGGAATATTCGTAAATGCCCGTAATTTCTTCATAAGAGAAAATCCGTCCCCGTCCGGCAGCATGACATCAAGGACTGCAAGGTCGGGTTTTTCCTGCCTGGCAAAGATAAGTCCGGTTTGGACAGTTCCTGCATCAATGATATTTGAGAATCCATCATCTGATAGGATGTCAATTACTAATTTACGCAGTTCTGGCTCATCATCAACCAACAGGATTTTTTTTGTATGCAAAAATGATTGTTCCATTTGTCTACACCTTTCAAAAATCTATCATTAACAGCAGTAATATTATAATTTGTCACCAATTTTCGCAGAAAATTGATGACCTGCTTGCGCATCAACGCAATTCCTATTATAGCATAGCGGAACGGTTTTCGGAATCCTATGGCAAAAAAGTAAGGTAAAAGTAAGGATACGAGAAAGTTAATGTCAGATTGGGGATGTAAACTAAAGAAAAAAGAAAGGAGAGTTTTTTATGGACTATATTATCACAACAGAGCGGTTAACAAAGAAATATAAAAATTTTATTTCGGTCAATAAGGTTTCCATGCACATTCAGAAAGGCAGTATCTACGGTTTCCTTGGCCCTAATGGAGCAGGAAAATCTACTACAATGAAGATGCTGTTAGGGCTTACATCGCCTACAGGCGGAAGATTCACGGTTGACGGAGGTCATTTTCCAGATGACCGGATCAGCATTTTAAAGAAAGTAGGTTCATTTATCGAATC
>Ga0183011_10946_pt1 | contig 11455 bp, 10 predicted proteins | sample NAcewD2O_March_FD_122322 | JGI IMG/M metagenome (GOLD analysis project Ga0183011, IMG submission 122322) | Mouse cecal microbial communities from Vienna, Austria - N-Acetylneuraminic amended D2O_March | ecosystem: Host-associated > Mammals > Digestive system > Large intestine > Cecum | place... | reverse complement strand
TATAGTTCCTCTGGATCATCAAAATGGAAACAAGCATCTTCTCGATTTGGATAATCTGCCATTCGTGAAACAAATTCTTTTAATTCATTTTGTTCTTCACCAGTTAAATTATGCCAATTTGTTAATTCTTTGCCAGTATAAGAATATTCTACATCACCTGCGAATATTTTGTATTTTTTAGCCATTCAAGCATACCTCGATTCATGATATTTTTAGTCGAACCTGCTAATAAATCACATGTTCTGAAGCGGGAGCTAATGGTTCCCCATCCTCATCAAGTAAAATTTTATTTTCTTTAATTGCTGTTTCTAACTCAGCAATTGCGGCTTCCACCTCTTCAGGATACTGTTCAATGTGAAGAGGATCCCAAAAGCAAACACCTTCTAAAGAATGGTTGAATTTCTTTTCATATTTTGGTTTTAGAACATTGGTAAAATATGCCATTCTTTTCAACACCACACTTACATCCCTTATTTCCATAACTTTTCACCCTTTCAAGATCAAACCGATAATCAAGTTTAAAAAGATCAATGCTAGTAGCATCTGTTTTCGGCGGATCTGATCAACATTTTTTTGCGCAAGCGTAAATAATTTTTGATAACGTGCGATCACAGCTGAAAACATCTCAAATAATCGAACTTCTTTGGCATCAGTTCTTTCCAAGAGCAACGAGCTCAAATAATTTAATTTACGTGCTTGTTTACTCCGAGTCACCATCGTTTCAAACGACTCTTGTTGGATCCGATAAGCAACTAATGTTTGGGGGATCAAAACAGCCACAAGCAACAAAGCTAACCAGATATTATATTTGCCTAATAAAAGTAACATCCCCCACAACATTATACTTTCACGTAAGATCGAAACTCCAAAGACGATCAAGTTGACTGGGCGCCAGCTAGCACCTTCATTTAGAACTTCTAGATCATCAAAAAAATCACTATCGTCAAATAATTCCAATGAGTGTAACTGTTGCGACTTGCGCATCATCGATAATTTGATAAAGCCGGTCAATTTATCCGTCAACATTCCTTGAAAATTAGTCCCAACAACTGGTAAAACTTGGCTGATCAAAGTTGCAAAAGCCCATAATACAAAGAAGTACATATACGGTCGCTGTTCGTTCAATAGATCTACTAATTGTTGACCAGCTCGTACTGCCAACACAGGCGCCAATGCTTCTAATGGTGTCAAAATAACCACAGTTAACGCAACCAATAAAGTTGCTTTGAAAAACATCTTATACGTTTGAAATAATAACCTAAAATAACTAACTACCTTTTGCATATTACGATCCCCATTTCAATGTTTTCCACCAACACTTGAATAAATACTACCACTTCTTTATGTCTCTGCATAAAAATGGCTAAATCGACAAAATATTGGGGCAAGTTCACTTAACTGACCTAAGCAATTATTTGTTTTGGCTAATATGACAAAATATAGGTAAAAATCTTTGATACTTTGAAGTAAGAAGAATAAGATAGACATTAGAGGTGAACGACATGAAATTAAAAAATGGACTCGTACTTAGTCTTACTTGCTTAAGTATCGGACTTGTCGGATCATTTACATCCCAACCAAAACTCCAAACGATACAGGCTGCTACGACCAATAATACAAAAAATTTCAAGCAGATCAAATTGGGGATGAATAAGCGTCAAGTGATCGATATTTTAGGTAAACCAGTACATGACAAATATGAAGATAATATCTGGACGTATCCAGTAAAAGACACCTCTAGTGTATCCTTAGTCTTCAAAAAAGATACTTTAGAAAATGTCAGCGATAAGTCTGTGATCAGTGCCAAAAATAGCGTCATAAAAAAAGCTACGACTAAAACAAAACGCCAAAATATCAATACTGCTTTTAAGGATTATTTCAAACAAGCTGCGCAATACACTAGAGCCGGACAGACAGAATTTGCCTGGAGCACGATGATCAAAAAAGTGACGTTTGACGGTGATGATGAATTAAAAGTGACCGCTGTAAATGGTTTTAATGCTACACCAAACCATGAAAAAGACGTGATCGCTAAAAAAGTTGCTGAACTAGGAAAGTCATTTTTGCATCGCTATGATCAAAAAGATATCGAACTAGAATTTTACGAAAATGGTCACAAGATCGGGAGCTCTCAAGATGAACAACTGACTCTATACAAATGGCACGACCAACACCAATAAAATATAGAAAAAGCGAGTGATCCTAGATCTGATCACTCGCTTTTTCTATATTGCTAAGTTGATTATATTAATCTTCTTTACGGCTGTAAGTTTCAATGTCGTGTAAGATAAGGTTTCTAAACTCATCTTGGGTCATTGTTTCAGTCTTTTCACTGCCGTATTTACGAACAGTCACTGTACCGTCAGCCACTTCTTGGTCACCAACAACTAAAGTATATGGTGTCTTCATCACTTGAGCTTGACGGATCTTGTAACCCATCTTTTCGTTACGATCATCGATACTTACACGGATCTGATGTGCTCCCAATTTTGAGCTCAATTGACGTGCATAATCCATGTGAAGCTCATTCTTAACTGGAATGATCTCAACTTGCTTTGGAGCTAACCATGTTGGGAAAGCACCCTTGTACATTTCTGTCAAGTAAGCTGTGAAACGTTCCATCGTTGATACGATACCACGGTGGATCATAACTGGACGGTGTTCTTCACCATCAGCCCCAGTATATTTGAGATCGAAACGTTCAGGTAACAAGAAGTCCAATTGGATCGTGGAAAGTGTTTCTTCTCCACCAAGAGCCGTCTTAGTTTGAACGTCTAATTTAGGACCGTAGAAAGCAGCTTCACCTTCAGCTTCAAAGTAATCCAAGCCAAGATCATCCATGGCTGCTTTTAACATCCGTTGAGATTTTTCCCACATTTCATCATCGTCGTAGTACTTATGTGTGTTTTCAGGATCACGGTAGCTCAAACGGAAACGGTAGTCCTTGATGTCAAAGTCATGGTAAACATCGACCATCAATTGAAGTGTCCGCTTGAATTCTTCTTCGATCTGATCTGGAGCTACGAAAGTATGACCATCATTTAATGTCATTTCACGTACTCGCGAAAGACCTGTCAAAGCACCAGATTTTTCATACCGGTGCATCATCCCTAGTTCAGCGATGCGTAATGGAAGATCACGGTATGAACGAATATGGTGGTTGTAAACTTGAATGTGAGATGGGCAGTTCATCGGACGCAATTCAAGTAATTCGCCATCACCCATGTCCATTGGTGGGAACATGTCTTCGCGGTAGTGATCCCAGTGACCAGACTGTTTGTAAAGATCAACATTAGCTAGAATTGGTGTGTAAACATGTTCATAGCCACGAGCAACTTCTTTATCGATGATATAACGTTCGATCGTACGACGGATCGTAGCCCCATTTGGCATCCAGTATGGTAGACCGGCACCGACTTTAGGATCAACAAAGAAAAGATCTAAATTGTTACCGATCACACGGTGGTCACGTTCACGTGCTTCTTTTCGACGTTGTAATTCAGCATCAAGGTCTTTTTGCTTGTAAAAAGCTGTCCCATAGATACGTTGTAACATTGGGTTGCTTGAAGCACCTTTCCAGTAAGCCCCAGCCACTGAAAGTAATTGGAACACTTTGATCGCACCAGTTGAAGCCAATTGTGGTCCAAATGAGAAGTCATTGAAATCCCCCAATTTATGAGCTACGACTTTACCAGCGTTATCAGCAGCGATCTCTTTGACTAATTCCGTTTGGTATTGATCACCAGCAACTAATTGCAAAGCTTCTTCTTCTGTATATTCAACACGTTCGATCGGTAAGTTTTGCTTGATGATTTCTTGCATCTTTTGTTCGATCTTTTCAAAATCAACTTCAGCCACTTGACCAGCTGCATTATCTGTATCAAAGAAGAAACCATGTTCTAAGGCCTCACCTTGACCAAACTTCATTTCTGGATAAAGGCTATGCAAAGCACTAGCTAAAACATTAGCTGCTGTTTGCCATAACACGTTCATTCCTTCATCAGAATCTTTCGTGATGATCTTGATCTCACCATCTTCGTTTAAAGGTTCGTTGTAATCCACTAATTTACCGTTAAATTCACCTGCAACAGACTTCTTAGCTAAGCTGATGCTGATAGATTTTGCGATATCTTGTGTTGTTGTTCCAGCTACAAATTGTTTTACAGCACCATCTGGAAACTTAACATTGATCTCTGACATTATATGATCCTCCTTATTTTTTGCCAAGACATAAAAGACGCCCCTAGTGCTCCATTGAACACTAGGGGCGTCTTTAACGCGGTTCCACCCAATTTCAAGGTCAGTTGACCCTCTCTTGATCGTCGATAACGGAAACGAGCCGTCCTACCTTTGCAGTAGGCTATCGTGATAAAAGTGGTAAGCTCCTCTTTAAGAGACTTGCAGTCAAAGGTCTCTTTCCCTGAATTGATTTGCCGTTTGTCTTTTACTTAATGTAATTCCTATTTAAGCACGAAACCTCTTTAATTTCAAGTCATTATTCCGGATTTCGGCGATTTTTTCCTACAACATGATATTCATCGGCCAAAAATTTGATCCGTTCCATAATGCGCTTGGCCTTCAAAGGCTCGGCTTCCCCCCGATTGTTGACCGTCAAATACTGCTGTTCTAACTGTGTCAACGAGAGATTCGAGCTAAAAAAGGTCGGTAACTCTTCTTGCATCCGATATTGTAAGATGACCCCTAAAACATCATCTCTTAGCCAGCTACTCAAAGAATCAGCCCCGATATCATCGATCATCAAGACCTGTGCTTTTTTTAAACTATCGATATACTCTGTCGTTTGATTTTTACTGATCGAACTTTTGATCTCAACAGCAAACGATGGAAAATGCACCAAAGTCGTTTGATAGCCCCTTTTAGCTAGATCGTTAGCGATCGCTGCTAAAAGATAGGTCTTACCCACACCAAAACTGCCTTCTAAATACAGACCCTTGTGAAATTCTTTTGGTTTTTTAGAGTAACTATTGACAAAATCCAAAGCTGCTTTTAAAGCTTCCATGCGTTCATCACTGCGCTCATAATCTTTTAACTGCGCTTTACGAACACTACGCGGTAGATTGATCGTCTTAACACGCGCTTCCAAAGCTTTTTGCTCGCGCCTAGCTTTGAGCTCAGCTGTAGGAACGTACACGACTTCGATCCGGTGATTGCTGATCGCAAGTGTCGGTAGATAGCCTGGTGCAAAAGTCTGTTTACCTTGAGCTATCTGCTTTTTTAAAGTCACAAACTCATACAATTTACTCGCACTTTTCATCACATCTGCCTGTGTCAAAGTTTGACTGTTTTCAGCCAAAAAAGTCCGCACCTCGGTATCCTGCAAGATCTCGGTGATCAGCTTTTGATAGCGCTCGTTCCAATTATTTCTTTGCATCTGCTCAGTCAAATTCTTGCCTAGATCTTCCATTTTAGCCACCGCCTTCCTATTCACTTTGTTCTAGCTGTGCCAATAATTCGTCTATCTGAGCATTTAGTACCTGTTTATCCGCTTTAGTTGACTTAGCTTTAGGTTCTTTTTCATCTCTTGCCCAGTCCGGCAAAGTTTCTTTTTGTACGATCTGCTGTTTTCGCCCATAATATTTTTTTTGTTGTTTCTTTTCACGAGCTTTCTGGTTAGCTTCACGCATGTAGACCATTGCTTCTTCTGGGGTCTTGATCTTCTTTTCGGCTAACTTAGCGGCAGCTTTAGTAAAACGATTAGCCACTTTATCTTCTAACATCGTGTTATTTTGAGCGATCAAATAATAGTGCAACAAGACATTGATCACCGCATTGGGTAAAACTTGTTTTTCAACTAGAGTTTTGACCGTATATCGCTCTAAATTCGTCACAAAACTATTCTTTTGCCGTTTGAGTTCTTCGATGAATTCAAGCGGCAGATATTGTTTTGAAACAGCGATCAGCGCTAAATCAGTTTGCGTCAATTCCGCACTCACCGCTGGATCGATCGGTGCGGTCGCTTTAGATTCTTTAGGTGTTAGCTCTTTTAATTGCCGATCAAATTGCTGAGTGGCTAATTTCTTGACAAGTTCAAGATCGACTTTATCATCCTTGACATTTAGTGCCTGTTCGAGCAATTTGACGAGTTCTAGTTCATTTAGACCATATAATAAAGCGATCGACTTTAAGGTCTCAAGTGAACGGCTGATCTCAGTTGCCGGCACAAAAGATTGGGATAAAAGCTCTTTTAAATATTCTATATCTAGATCGACTTCGACTGAATCAACGAGATTTTTAGCCGGTTTAGCTGTTGCTTTTACCTGTGAATTTTTGAGTAATGTATCCTTTTTCACAGTAAAGACATCTAGAAGCGACTTGGTGATCTCTTTAGCATTAGTATAGGTGAGATCTGGTTTGACAAGTTCTTGTTTCAACTCGTCATATTGGGTCTGACCCAATGAATCGGCTAAAAGCATACTCAAGAGGTCATCTTTAAAAAAAGTCTCGGCACTCAAAGGAGCTTGTAACTCATAGATAAACACTTGACCAAGCTCATCTTTTTGAATGAATGTCTTCAATAGTCCGAGTGCTTCTAATCTGATCCGGGCTTCGTAAAAGTCACGCAAACCTAAATTCAAAATATCCAATAGCTCTTTATGCATTCGGCGCGCTAACAAGTCTGGTGTTTGAGCTACTTTAGCCGCTAATAATGAATAAATACCGTAAGCATTGACCCCCATCAACGGCTGGTAGAGCTTTAAAATGACTTTGAACTCTGTCGAACCGATATGGGCTTTAGTATTGACAACGTAACCATCCTTAGGCGACATCTGCCTTAAACCTTCACTCATCGCCTAACATCCCCCAACTACTTATTTTTTTCGTTATCACGTGCCATCAAGTCTTGCAATTCCTTTGCAAAAGATGCCATATCTTTAAACTCACGATAGACGCTAGCAAATCTGATATAGGCGATATCATCGACATTGGCTAAGATCTCCATCACATATTCACCGATCAATTGACTGGAAACTTCATTACCTCCGACTGCACGGATCTTTGTTTCAACTTGATCGACGATATTTTGGATCTCATCCATTGCAACAGGCCGTTTTTCAGCTGCTCGCATAACACCACGCAAGACTTTTTCACGATTAAATTCTTCTCTGGCACCATTTTTCTTAATAACTAATAGTGGCGCTGCTTCTACTCTTTCAAATGTAGTAAAACGGAAACCACAATTTTCACATTCCCGCCGGCGCCGAATAGCATGTCCATTGTCGGCGGGACGGCTATCCACTACACGTGATCCATTTTGATGACAATTTGGACACTTCATGATCTTTACCTCACTGCCTGATTCTCGATTAAATTATTTATCTTTAGCCATTTTATCACTTGCGCTTGCGTTTCTTCAACTGTTCCCGAACTATCTACTGTAATTGTAGCCAAATTCCGCCTTTTTTCAGCAGACATTTGACTAGCGATCCGCTCAAGTGCCGCCTTTTCACTCAAATGATCGCGTTTCATGATCCGCTTTAGTTGCACTGCTTTAGGAACTTCAACATTGATAACTGCATCACAATGATCTGCATAACCATTTTCGAATAATAAGGCGGCATCGATCACAACTACTTTATGCCCCTGTTGCTCAGCCAAGGCCAACTGTTTTTCATATTCAGCTTTGATCAAGGGCTGCATGATCTGGTCTAATTGGGCTAATTTCTTAGGATCACTAAAGACGAGCTTACCAAGCTTAGCCCGATCTAAAGTCTGATCAGCTTGGATGATCTGAGGTCCAAATGTTTTTTGCAATTCAGCCAGACCAGGCGTCGTTGGTTCAACGACTTTTCGGGCGATCACATCAGCATCAAGGATCTTAAAATCTAATGTTTGCAAAAAATTACTGATCGTCGTTTTGCCCATTCCGATCCCACCAGTCAAGCCTAAAATATATGTCATTTTACCACCTGCTGACACTGCGGACAAAAATGCGTGCCTCGTTGTCCTACCACGATCTTTTGGATCTTTGTACCACAACGTTTGCACGGCTCACCGGTTTGACCGTAGACATCTAGTTCAAATTGAAAGGCGCCCGTTTTTTGGAAAGCATCCGTGTAACTTCTGATCGTTGTTCCACCAGCTTCGATCGCCTTAGCTAATTCAGTGATGATGTTATCATGCAATGTCGTTGCTTGCTCTAAGGTCAATTTTTGACATATAGTCTGCGGATGGATCTTACTTTGCCACAACACCTCATCAACATAGATATTACCTAACCCCGTGACCAAAGTTTGGTCAAGTAAGGCAGTCTTGATATTTTTCTTCTTTTTTTGTAGTTTTTGATAAAAATCAGCAACTTTAAAAGTTTCAGCTACTGGCTCAGGTCCTAATTTAGCTAAACCTGGTAGATCTTCTTCACTGCCCGTTTGAACTAATTGCATCCGCCCAAATTTACGAACATCGTTATAGCGCAACTGCCGACCATCAGTTAGATAAAAGATGACATGTGTATGCTTGTCGACTGGATCAGTCGCTTCTTTGACATAAAACTTACCTTCCATGCGCAAATGGGACACGACGGTAAGACCATTTGAAAACCTAAAGAGCAAATATTTACCCCGCCGTTGGATATTTTCAAGTGTTTGGTCTTTTAATTTAGTTCTAAAATCGTCAGCATCACCAACGATCATCTTAGGATATAAAACTTCGACGCGCGCGATCTTTTGACCTAGAACTAATTTTTGCAAGCCACGCCGGACTGTCTCTACTTCTGGTAACTCTGGCATTTTTTCACCTCATCTTATACTATTTAGTCTCAAACCACGTCTTACCACTAGCACTTTCGACCTTTAATGGGACCGAAAGTTCAACGGCCGAATCCATGATCTTTGGTACTAACTCTTTTAGTTTAGCGATCTCTGCTTTAGGTGCTTCAAAGATCAACTCATCGTGTACTTGTAACAACATCTTGGCTTCTAAGCCTGCATCTTTTAAAGCTTGTTGCATATTGATCATTGCAACTTTGATGATATCCGCTGCACTGCCTTGGATCGGGGTATTCATCGCAGTCCGTTCTGCAAATGAGCGCAAATTGTAATTTTTGCTCTTGATATCTGGAAGGTACCGCCGACGATGGAAAAGTGTTTCAACGTAACCTTTTTGGCGCGCACTTTCAATGATATCTTGCATGTATTGATGTACTCCAGGAAATGAGGCCAGATACGTCTCCATAAACTCTTTTGCCTGCTTACGGGTACTCCCGATACTTTGTGCCAAACCAAAATCACTGATCCCATAAACGATCCCAAAGTTGACCGCTTTAGCTTGGCGACGCATGTTAGCTGTAACTTGGCTTGGATCATCTAATCCAAAGATACGCATCGCAGTATTAGCGTGAATATCAAAATCATCTTTAAAAGCTTGTTGCATGTGCGGATCTTTTGAAATATGGGCTAAGACCCGTAACTCGATCTGCGAATAATCAGAAGCAAAGATCTCCCAATCCGGATGACTTGGTACAAAAGCTTGCCGGATCTTACGTCCTTCTTCTAAACGAACAGGGATATTTTGCAAGTTAGGATCAACTGATGATAGACGCCCAGTTGCCGTTAAAGTTTGTGTATAACGTGTGTGGACCTTACCATCAGCTGCGATAACTTTTAATAAGCCTTCAACATAGGTCGATTGTAATTTAGCTAATTGACGGTAAGCTAAAATATTATCGATGATCGGTGACATCCCACGTAATTTTTCTAAGACATCTACAGCCGTTGAGTAGCCTGTTTTAGTCTTTTTAACAACTGGCAATTTTAATTTTTCAAACAAGATCACTCCAAGTTGCTTAGGTGAATTGATATTGAATTTCTCACCAGCTTCGTTATATATTTGTTGTTCTAACTCACTCAAACGTTCCTTAAATTCACTTTGCATGATATCTAAGCGTTCACGATCGACTTTGATCCCAGTGATCTCCATTTGCGCTAAGACTAAAGAAAGTGGACGTTCGATCTCAAAATAAAGATCTTCTTGCTCATTTTCAGCTAGTTCTTTCATCAACTTATCTTCTAGATCTGAGATAGCTTTGAGTTTATGCGCTAAGTGCTCAAAATATATCGCATCATCAACTGGAACTTTGCGCTTAGACCCTTTTCCATAGACTTCTTCATCGGTCAAAACATCGAAGTAGTCATGACGCTTGGCTAAATTCCCCAGATCATTGCTGTTATCGCTGGTATTTAGCAGATATGAGACTAAAAGTAAATCAAAATTGATATTTTTTAGTTCAATACCTAGACGTTTTAAGGCTACATAGGTCTGTTTACCATCAAACACATCAACTTGGATCGCTGGATCTTCCAGTAATTGCTTTAGTTTGGGTAATTTTAAGAGCTCAACATCTCTAGTTGCATAATAGCGGTCATCGATCTTAAGCCCAAAGCCCCAAAAGTCAGCCGTATGGTAATTATCATCACTTAGTTCAAGATAAAAGCTGATATCTGAAGCTTTATCATAAACTAACTTTTCGACCTTCGCTTCATCTAAAGCCTCGACCTCTAATTTGCTCAAAGTAGGTCCTGCACTGACATCGTCGGCTGAACTAGTTTGTAATTGAGCGATGAAACTCTTAAAATCCATCTCTTCAAAGAATTTGAGCAGATCTTCTTTTTTAGCTCCTGGCCAAGTTGTCTCAGTTAAAGTGAGGGCTACTGGAGCATCTTTTCTGATCGTCGCAAGATCTTTACATTGAAATGCGAGCTCTTTATCATTGATCAAGTTTTCTTTTAACTTAGACTTTTTCATCGCTTCAATGTTTTCATAGATCCCTTCGATCGTGTCGTATTGTTTTAAAAGTTTGATCGCAGTCTTTTCACCAACTTTAGTTACCCCTGGATAGTTATCTGAGCTATCACCTGTCAAGCCCTTCATATCAACGATCTGTGCTGGTTGTAAGCCATATTTTTCGACCACATGAGCTGGTGTATATTCTTCGATCTCTGTTACCCCTTTGATCGTTACTGCAACGGTCGTCTTATCAGTCGTCAACTGCGTCAGATCGCGATCACCCGTTACGATCGTGACTTGATACCCTGCTTTTTCTGCTTTGGCTGCCATCGTTCCGATAATATCATCAGCTTCATATTCTGGTAATTCATAGTGTTTGATCCCATAAGCATCGAGTAGTTCTTTAATATGGGGAAATTGTTCTGACAGTTCAGTCGGGGTTTTTGAACGTCCTCCCTTGTAATCGGCATAGGCTTTCGTTCTAAAAGTCACTTTCCCCGCATCAAAAGCGACTAAAACATTGCTTGGGGAAACATCACCCAAGATCTTATCTAACATCAGCTTAAAACCATAGATCGCATTGGTATGCAGACCATCATGGTTAACAAAGCGTTCTAATTGATTGTGGAGGGCAAAAAAGGCTCTAAAGGCCACGCTATTGCCATCCACTAATAACATTTTTTTATCTTCTGCCATATCGACCCGTCCTCTT
>Ga0183011_10945_pt1 | contig 11481 bp, 10 predicted proteins | sample NAcewD2O_March_FD_122322 | JGI IMG/M metagenome (GOLD analysis project Ga0183011, IMG submission 122322) | Mouse cecal microbial communities from Vienna, Austria - N-Acetylneuraminic amended D2O_March | ecosystem: Host-associated > Mammals > Digestive system > Large intestine > Cecum | place... | reverse complement strand
CCGCAGCACGGAAAAATAGGCGGGCGCGATGTGCCGGTAAAACCGAAGGCCCCCCTCCCCCGCCTCCAGAGCAATGCGCGGCTCGTGCGCCAGCTCCGGCGCCAGCGCGGCAAATTCCTCGGGGGCGATGTAGGGCGGGTTGCACACGATCACGTCCATGCTTTCGGGCGCGCATTCGCCCTGCCAGAAGAACACGTCCGCCCAAACGATGCGCAGCCGGTTTGCATAGGTATTGTTGTTGGCGCGCAAAAAGGTAAGCGCATGGGGCGATACCTCCACCGCCGTTACCTGTGCGCGCGGCACATGGCGCGCAACGGCCAGCGCAATTGCGCCCGAGCCGCTGCACAGATCGGCCACGGCTGGCTCTTTGCCGGCCGCGCGCGCCGCGGCAATGGCGGCCATCGCCACGGTCTCGGTATCCGCGCGGGGGATCAGCACACCCGGCCCGATCTTCAGCGTTAAATCCATAAAATCCCACGCGCCGCACAAATATTGCAGCGGGTAGCGCGTGCAGCGCTTTGCGCACAGCGCGTCGAGCCGCTCCTGCTCGCGCGGCGTCAGCGGCGCATCGTCCGCAAGATATGCGTCGCGGCCCGCAGCAAGGGCGTACAGCTGCGCGGCCTCGAACGCCGCGTCCTCGATGCCGGCCTCGGCAAGCCGCGCCCGCACCGCGGCCAGCGCCGTTACCATTCGCCGTCCTTCCGGTTTTTCGGCAGCACAGGCAGCACCGCCGCAATGGCGCACTCGATCATGCCGTCGTCCGGCTCCTGTGTGGTGATGCGCTGCAGCCACAGCCCCGGCGCGCTGAGCGCGTGCGTGAGGGGGTTGTCGTACCGGCCGCACAGCTTGATGATCTCGTAGCCTACGCCCATCACCGCGGGCAGCAAAAGCAGCTTCAGCGCAATGCGCAGCAGCGTGTTCTGCGTCTGGATGGCCGCACCCACCAGAATGCTGAGCAGGATGACAATGAGCAGGAAGCTGGTGCCGCAGCGCGGATGAAAGCGCGAGCACGGACGCACGTTTTCCACCGTCAGCTCCTTGCCCGCCTCATAGCAGGCGATTGTTTTATGCTCCGCGCCGTGGTAGCGGAACATCCGGTCGATCTCCTTCATTTTGCTCACGAGCGCCATATAGCCCACCAACATTGCCAGCTTGAAAACGCCCTCCAGCAGCGCGCGCCAGCCGCCCAGCGGCACAAAATGCGCAAGCAGCCCCACAAGGGCCGTGGGCAGTACCAAAAACAGCACCAGCGCGAGCATCCCGCCCAGAACCGCGGCCGCGGCCATCACAAGGTCGGTGCCCTTCTGGCCGAATTTTTCGGCTACCCAGCGGTCGAATTTTGTCTCCTCCTCCACGGCATCCGGCATGGAGATATCGGCGCTCTTCATCAGGCAATGATACCCCGAAACAAGGCTGTCGATAAAGGTGCACACGCCGCGCACAAACGGCAGCTTTTTCCAGAAATGCTTTGGAACAGGCATAACCTCGGTAAAGATCCCGCCGTCCGGCCGGCGCACGGCCACACACAGCTTTTCGGGGCCGCGCATCATGATGCCCTCCATCAGGGCCTGGCCGCCCACGCTGGTTTTAAACGCGCCGGCGTTCTGTTTTGCTTCGTTCGGTGTTCCGTTCAATCTGAAATCCCTCTTTACAATAAATTTTTTGCGTTTCTTTTCGGGGCCGCGGGCAAAGCCGCCCCCGAAAAGGGCGGCGAGATCCGGGAACAAAGCGTCTTTACCTGCTTTGTTTTCTTATGGAACCGCACCTTAAAAATTGGGGAGCTTTGCTTATCGGAGATCCCCTTCCCGGGCGCCGTCCGGTTTTTTGGGCAGATACAGCGGCAGGCGCACGATGGCGGTAGTGCCCCGGCCCAGCTCGCTTTGGATCTCTACGCCGCCGCCGTGCGCGGCCACGATCTCGTCCACTACGGCAAGGCCGATGCCGCTGCCGCGCACCGCGCCCTTGCCCTTGAAGAATTTCTGCTTCACATTTTCCAGATCGTCCGGCGCAATGCCCGGCCCTTCGTCCGCAATGCTGATAAACGCGTTCGCGCCGTCCGTAAGCACCTCCACGCGAATGATCCCGCCGGGCGGAGAATATTTGACGGCGTTATCCAGCAGGTTCACAAACACCTGCCGCAGCCGCGCCGGGTCGGCCCAAACGGGCATCATCTGTTCGGGCACCTCATAGGCAAGGTGCAGATGCTCGGCCTCCACGCGCCGCTCTACCACGATCACCGCGTCGCCCACCTCGGCCGCGATATCCAGCGGCTGCGGCTCCAGCGTAAGGCCGTTCTGCATACGGGAAAAATCCAGCAGATCCTCCACCATATCGTAAAGGCGGTCGGTCTCGCCGGCGATCACCTGAACGCCGCGGCGAAAGGCCGGGTCTTTTGGGCCCTCCATGCCGGCGATCGTCTCCGCCCAGCCCTTGATGGAGGTAAGCGGCGTACGCAGCTCGTGCGAGACGGAGGAGATAAATTCGTTTTTCATGCGCTCGGTTTTATCCAGCTCGCCCGCCATATGGTTGATGGCGTCGCAGAGCTTGCCGATCTCGCCGCCGTATTTGTTGTCGATGCGCGTATCCAGATTGCCCTGCGCGATGCGCGCGGCCGTGGCTTCGATCGCGCCGATGGGGCGCACGATGCTGCGAATGAAAAACAGCCCCGACGAAATGCTGAACAGGATCACCGCAGCAACCAGCATCAGGCTGGCGATCACACGCACCCGCAGGCTCTCGTCCACCAGCGTTATGCTCGTAACAAGGCGCACCGCCGCGATATTGCCCGCGGCGTGCGGCAGCATCGTGGTAACGGCCATCACCTTTTCGTCCATTGCCGTGCGGTACACGGCGCTGCCCTCGCCCGTATCGCCCAGAACGGCGCGCAAAAAATCATCGCCGGCGGCCGAGCCCTCCGGCGTATAGCCGGTGCTGGTTGCCACCGTGCGGCCCGAAGCGCTCACCAGCATCAGCTCGAACTTATCCTTTTCAGCAAACTGCTCCACCATGCGGCGCAAAAATACGCTGCGGCTTTCGCTTGTCTGGGCGGAGCTGGCGTTCAGCTGCACAATAATGGTGGCGGCGCGGGCGCTCAGTGCACGCCGCGCGCCGTCGTAGTACGTTGTAAAGGAATAATACAAAAATACCGCCTCGGCCACAAAGCACATCAAAACGGTAACCAGCAGGCTGCCGCGCACCCATCGTCTGGTAATGCTGTTCATGGCAACATCCTTTTGAGGGGCTGTTAATAAACCCGCCCCCTCCCAAAATTTTGGCGCTTTGTCCCGGCAGATTCTGCAAAAACGCCTGTTTGGGCACAAAGCGCTGTGCGTGCGCCGCAGGCGGAATGCCTGCCGGCATTTTTGGCCGACAAACCGGCAGCGCCGCAGGTGCTACTCCCGCGCTTTTTGCTTTGTTTGCCGGCTGCGCCCGCAGGCGCGCCCAAAAACGGGCCGGGCGAGGCTCCGGCAAAGCGCAGCTCTTGGGCCTTTGGAAAAATCACGCTTCGCTTACGCGTTCCACCGATATCCATAGCCCCATACCGTGAGGATATGGCGCGGAGCGCTGGGCTCGTCCTCGATCTTCATGCGAAGGCGGCGAATGTTCACATCTACGATCTTCACATCGCCGTAATAGTTTTTGCCCCACACGCCCTCTAAAACCCTCTCCCGTGCCAGCGCGGCGCCGGGATCGGCGAAAAACAGCTCCATGATCTGGAATTCCACCTGCGTCAGCTCGATGGGCGCGCCCTTCTTATACAGCATGCGGCTTTTTTGATCCAGCACAAAATCGCCCAGCGTCGCCCGTCCGTCGTCCGAAGGGGGTGTTTCCGCGGTGTCCTGCCGCCCCACGCGGCGCACCAGCGCCCCCACGCGCGCCAGCAGCTCGCTGACGCTGAACGGCTTTGTCATATAGTCGTCCGCGCCGATGGAAAGGCCCCGGATCTTATCTTCCTCCAGCGTTTTTGCGCTGAGCATGATGATGCCGATGGAGGCGCTGTCGCGCCGGATGCTTTCGCACAGCGAAAAGCCGTTCATCCCCGGCAGCATAATGTCCAGCAGCGCTACGTCAAAGCCGGACGCCGGGCCAAACACGGCCAGCGCCTGTTCGGCGCTGGCGGCCTCGGTTACATCGTAGCCGGCATTGCGCAGGTTGAGCGCAACTACCTCACGGATCGCGTCCTCGTCTTCTACGATCAGGATCTTTTTCACGCCGCATCCCCCGCTTTGTTCGGCAGCCCGTCCTGCCGCAAAGCGCCTTTGCCTGCTGTGGCGCCTGCGGATCTTTTGGCGGGTTGCCCAAATGTGATGGGTTTTCGATTCGCAAAACCCGGAGCGTCTTTTTTATTCCAGCACCAGAACACCGTTCTGGATGAGGCGGATATAGGCCGAGGGGCACGCCTCGCTGAAGTACAAAAGCAGCTTTTCTTCCACCAGCTGCGCGGCTTCGAGATACATGCCGTCCGCGGCAGAGCGGTCTGCAATGCGCACCCGGCAAAGCAGCCGCCCATCCTCGGCATCGCGGATCTGCCAATCGGTATCGGACTGCGCGCTGAGGGAGATCCTGCCCCGCCAGACCTCCGGCAAACGCAGAAAATAATGGTACTGCGTATCGTAGATCCCGTAGCGCCGCAAGGGCTTTTCGCTCAAAGAATCCACCCAATCCACCGGGTAAAAGCGCCGGGCCGCGCGGATGGTGGGAATGCTTGCCCCGGCCTCGGCCGCCAGTGTTTCGCCCGTGCCGGCCAGATCGCGCGGCGTGAGAACGGCCAGCGCCCGCGGCCGCTGAGACAGCACCGTCGCGCGTTCCTCGGAATCCTCGACACAGGGACGAAACAGCTCGCCCTCCCAGCGAAAAAACTGCGACGCCGTGCTCAGCGCCGTGGCGCCGTCCACAATCAGGCCATGTACGGCGCCGCACTGCGTGGGGTAAATGCCCGTGCTGTGCTCGATGCGGGCATCCAGCGCGGCCGTCTGCCGCAGTGCCATTGTGCGCCCGTCCGCCGCAAACAGCTGCAAAATGGATGCGCCCGGCTCCGTTGTGGTGCAGGCAATGGCAAGCTGCAGCCCCTCGCCCGTTAATGCGCCGATGCGGTAGGCGTCATACGGCTGCCGGCAGGCGGAGTAAATGGTAACGTCGCGGTAATCGTATATTTCCAGGTATTTGTCTGTCAAATTCGCGTTGGCGTAGCCCACGCAAAGCTGCACCGAGCCTTCAAACAGCTGTACCAGCTCTACCTCGGCCACCTCGCTGGAAAGGCCCATCACCTCGTAGGCAACGCTCCAGCCGTCCCTTTCGGGCTCCAGCACCGCAAGGTGCACGTTTTGCCCCTTGCTGGGCGCGGTGTACAGCACGGCCGCTTCCTTTGCTCCGTCCCCGTCCAGATCCGCAAGGATCACGGGGTCGGGCTCGCTGCCGCCGCGCGGGTATTTCAGCTGCAGGCTCTCGCCCAGATAGAGGTTCAGCGCCGTCTGCACGGCATTCTGCTGCTCGGACTGCCGCGGCGCGCGCAAAAGATCCTCCACGTTGCCGCTTGGCAAAAGGCCGCCCGGCACAAAGCCCTCGCACGCGCATAGCAGCGCGCAGCATGCCAGCGCTGCCAGCAGCCGGAAGCATCGTCTTCGCACTCTGGAAAAGCCTCCCTCTTGCACAGCCGCCAGATCCGCTTACGGGCACAGCTTTTCTTTCCGTGCCGTTTCGGTGGTTTAAGGTTATTGTACCATATTTTTTTTTATTGTACAATAAGGCAATCGCCAAAAACGAGGATAAGCGTCCGCCAAGGGCGGGGGCGGGTATGCGCCAAAAACGACGGCCGGCCGCAAACGGGTTTTTTCGGGATTTTTTGCGCGTCGCCGCCGGGGCCTTTTTTTCGCTTTTGCGGGTTTGCTTTTTTACGCCGGGAACGGTATAATCTATAGGAGAAGGAGGCCGTGCGCGGCGCGGTTTTTCCGGGAGGAATTTATGGAACGTTCCGTTGAGATCGAACGCAGCATCATCAAAAAGTACAAAAAGCCCATCTGGCACCGTTTTATCGGCGGCTGCAAGGATTACCGGCTGATCGGCGCGGGCGACCGGATCGCCGTGTGCATCTCCGGCGGGAAGGACAGCTTTCTGCTGGCATGCTGCCTGCGCCAGCTGCAAAGGCACAGCGACGTGCCGTTTGCGCTTGAATTTCTCTGTATGGATCCCGGCTACCGGCCCGAAAACCGCGCCATGATCGAGCACAACGCCGCGCTGATGGCGCTGCCGCTGCATATTTTTGAGACGGAGATCTTCGATACCGTCGCGCACGCCGGACAATCGCCCTGCTATCTGTGCGCGCGCATGCGGCGCGGATATCTTTATAAAAATGCCCAGGCGCTGGGCTGCAATAAAATTGCGCTGGGGCATCACTTCGACGATGTGATCGAGACGACGCTGATGAGCATGCTGTGGGGAGCCGAGGTAAAAACGATGATGCCCAAGCTGCACAGCACAAATTATCCCGGCATGGAGCTCATCCGCCCGCTGTATCTCGTGCGCGAGGCGGATATTCTGGCGTGGAAGCGTTACAACGGGCTATCGTTTTTGCAGTGCGCGTGCCGCTTTACCGAGCGCGGGGCCGACAGCGCGCCGCACGGCGCGCGGGCGCAGACCAAAGCGCTGATCGCCGCTTTGCGCGGGGCAAACCCGCAGGCGGATGTCAATCTGTTCCGCAGCATGCACAGCGTCAACCTGAATATGACGCCGGGCTGGACAAAGGACGGGCAGGCGCACAGTTTTCTGGATGACTATGGCGCGCCGCCCGGTTTTGCGCCCGAAGCGGACGAATAAAATTTTGGGGGCTTTGCTGATCGGCAGCCCTATAGAGGAGGCGCCCTATTTTGAAGAGCTTTTCCCTTCCCGCCGCGCTGTCCGCGACAGCGACGCGCCGGCGGCGCGACCCTACGCGCGTAATTACCGGCAGCTTTTTGGCGGTAATCGCGTGCGGCACACTGCTGCTGCTGCTGCCGGCCGCAAACCGCACCGGAGCCCCGCCGCACTGGATGGAGGCGCTGTTCACCGCCACCTCCGCCACCTGTGTTACCGGGCTGGTGGCGTTCGATACATGGTCGCAGTTTTCTGTTTTCGGCCAGGTCGTTATTTTGCTGCTCATCCAAATCGGCGGGTTGGGGCTGGTGACGCTCACCTCGTTTTTCCATATCGCCGTTGGGCGGCGGCTTGGGTTTCAGGGGCTGCGCCTCGCGGGCGAAAGCGTCAGCCTTTCCGATGCGGGGCAATCGCGCGCGGTGCTGCTGTTTGTTATGAAGGTGGCGTTTCTGTTTGAAAGCGCCGGCGCGGTGCTGCTGGCCTTTTCGTTTGTTCCGCGCTTCGGCCCAAGGGGCGTTTTCGTTGCAATCTTTCTTTCCGTTTCCACATTCTGCAACGCGGGCTTTGATATTCTGGGCTTTATCGAGCCGGGCTCGAGCCTCACTGCCTTTGGGAACGACCCCTATGTGCTTGCCGTCATCTCCGTGCTCATTATCGGCGGCGGGCTGGGATTTCTCGTCTGGCAGGATCTGGCCGCATGGCGGCGCACGCATCATCTGCGCACTCATACAAAGTTGGTGCTGTGGGGCTCCGGCGGGCTTTTGGCCGTGGGCATGCTCGGCGTTCTGCTGCTGGAGCATCAAAACCCGCTCACGCTCGGGCCCCTGCCGCCGGGCGAAAAGCTGCTGCACGCGGCATTTACCTCTGTTTCGGCGCGCACGGCAGGCTGCAACACGTTCCCTCTGGAAAAAATGAGCAATATCACCAAGATCTTCCTCACGCTTCTCATGTTCATCGGCGCCGCGCCGGGCGGCACGGGCGGCGGTGTGAAGATTACTACCGTCAGCGTGATTCTGCTGGCCATTGCCGGAGTGGCCGGCGGCCGCGACGAGGCGATAATCTTCGGCCGGCGCATCGGCCACCGAACCGTCTACCGCGCGCTGACGATTTTGCTGCTCTCGCTGGTGGCCTGCGTAACCGTAACGCTGGTGCTGTTTTTTAATCTGAACACCGCCGAGCCAAACGGCGTGGACTGTATGTTCGAGGCCGTATCCGCGTTTGCGACGGTGGGCCTTACGGTGGGCGTTACCGCCGTAATGAACCCCGTGGCGCGCGCGGTGACGATGGCCGCAATGTTTTTGGGGCGCGTGGGCCCGGTGTCGCTCGCCATCAGCCTTGCCGCGCGCCGCGACAATGCCGCCGCGCGCCGCGTTGTTCCCCCGGAGGCGCACATCAATGTAGGCTAAGGCAGCGCTTGCCGCCGCTCTTTTGGCTGCGGCCGCGCCGCTTTTGACAGTTTTCCGTTCAGGCGGCCGCGTTCAGGGCGCGGCCCTGCGGGCGGTTTTATTCAAAAAGGAGACGATCATTTGCAGATACCCGATACCGCTTTTACGCACGGCGGCAGCTTTCATGCCGACGACGTTTTTTCGGCGGCGCTTTTAAAGCTGTGCCGCCCCGATATCCGCATCCTGCGCGGTTTTACCGTGCCGCCGGATTTTGAGGGCCTTGTGTTCGACATCGGCGGCGGCCGCTTTGATCACCACGCCAAAAACAGCCCTGTGCGGCCCAACGGCGTGCCCTATGCCGCGTTCGGCCTGCTGTGGCGCGAGCTGGGCGCCGGGCTGATCGGCCCGGCGGACGCGCGCCGCTTTGACGAGAGCTTTGTGCAGCCGCTGGACGAAGACGACAATACGGGGCGCGGCAACCAGCTTGCCACCGTGATCGCCGCGTATAACCCCCGCTGGGACGGCGACGAAAAGCCGGACGATTGCTTTGCCGAAGCCGTGGCGCTGGCTGTGGAGATCCTTTCGCATAAGTTCGAGACGATCCGCAGCGTGCAGCGCGCCGCCGACGAGGTAAACGAGGCGCTGAAAAACATGAAGCGCCGCATTGTGCGTCTTTCCCGCTTTGCGCCGTGGAAGCAGCAGCTAATCCCCAGCAAGGCGCGCTTTGTGGTGTACCCCTCGCCGCGCGGGGGCTGGGCCGCGCAGGCCGTGCCCGCCTCGTTCGGCTCGCCCGCGCTGAAAACGCCGTTCCCCCTGCATTGGGCCGGCGCGCCGGAGGACGATCTGCCCGGCCTCTCGGGCATTGCAACGCTGCGCTTTTGCCACGCGGGGCGTTTTCTTATTACGGCGGGCAATGAGGAGGACGCCATTGCCGCGTGCGAGGCCGCCATGGAGCAAAACCGCCCATGAGCTGGGTATACATGGTGCAATGCAGCGACGGCACGCTGTACACCGGCTGGAGCACCAACCCGGCAAAGCGCGCGGCCGCGCATTCGGCCGGGCGGGGCGCAAAATACACGCGCGGCCGCGCGCCGGTGCGCCTTGTGTACGCCGAGCCGTGCGCCGATAAAAACGCCGCCCTGCGCCGCGAGGCGGCCATCAAAAAGCTGACGCGCGCGCAAAAGCTGGCGCTGGCACAAAGCTGGCAGGCACAGAGCCGGTATTCAAACGAAACTGCGCCGGCAAAATAGGCCAGCCGGCAAAAAAGGAGAAACAACATGGAACAAAAAACGCTTGCCCGTCCGATGTTTACGGGGCGGGAGCTTTGGCGGCTGATTCTGCCGCTGGTGGCAGAGCAGCTTTTGATGGTAACGGTGGGCATGGCCGATACGGTGATGGTCTCTTCCGTGGGCGAGGCCGCGGTATCGGGCATCTCGCTGGTAGATCAGGTAAACGTGCTGCTCATCCAGATTTTTGCCGCGCTGGCCACGGGCGGTGCGGTGGTGGCCAGCCAGTATCTTGGCCGGCGCGACCGCGAAAACGCCTGCCGCTCCGCAAAGCAGCTCGTCTACTCCTCCTTCGGCATGGCGGTGCTCATCGGCACGCTGGTGCTTCTTTTGAACCGGCGCATTCTGCAGGCCGTGTTCGACAATGTGGAGCCGGAGGTAATGCGCGCCGCCGAAACCTACTTCTGGCTTTCGGCGCTTTCTTATCCGATGCTGGCGCTGTACAACGCGGGCGCGGCGCTCTTTCGCAGCATGGGAAACAGCCGGGTATCGCTGTTTGCCTCGGCAATTATGAATGTCATCAACATCGGCGGCAATGCGTTTTTGATCTACGGCCTGCGCTGGGGTGTTGCGGGCGCGGGCACGGCCACGTTCGCCTCCCGCGCCGTGGCGGGCATCATGATGCTGGCACTGCTGCACAAGCCCGAAAACCCCATTGTTTTGAACCGGCTGCTGCATCCCGAGTGGGACGGCGGCATCCTGCGCAGCATTTTGCGTGTGGGCGTGCCGAACGGGCTGGAAAACGGCATTTTTCAGGTGGGCAAGCTTTTGGTGGCGGGGCTCATCACCACCTACGGCACGGCAGCCATAGCGGCAAACGCCATTGCCAACAATGTGGCGACGATGACGAACCTGGCGGGTTCCGCCATCGGCCTTGCGATGATTACCGTGGTGGGCCGGTGCATCGGCGCAGGGGATCTTGCCGCCGCGCGGCGCTATACAAGGCTGCTGTTGGCGGCCGTTTACGTGAGCATGTGGGCCACCAACATTCTTTTGTATTTTCTGGCGCCGTATCTGGTGCGCTTTTACGCCATGCCGCAGCAGACGGCGGATATGGCGCTGCTGGTGCTGAACGTGAATTTTATTTTGTCCTCCCTGTTTTGGCCGCTCTCGTTCACCACGCCCAACGCCCTGCGCGCGGCGGGCGACGCCAAATTTACCATGACGGTCAGCATTATTTCGATGTGGACATTCCGCATCGGTATGTCGTATGTGCTGGGCACCTGGCTGCACATGGGCCTGCTGGGCGTATGGGCGGCGATGCAGATCGACTGGATTGTTCGGGCGATTTTCTTCTCGCTGCGCTTTCACGGCCACCGCTGGGAAGAAAAGCACGTGATCGACACCTGACGCGCCCCGCGGAATCTCCCGCGCAAGGCGCGGGGCATGGTATGTGCCTATTTTGAGATTGGCCGGCTGATTGTTGAAGAAGAACGGGGCGGCGGCAAACGCGCCGCTTACGGGAAATATGCAATGCCGGGGCTGTACGAATATTTGACAGCCCTCTGACGGGACGCGGAAGGCCGAAGGGCCCCGCGCGGCGCGCTGTTTTTTGCGCGCTGCGGCAAAAATAAAAAGACGGGCAGAGCAGCCCTTTTGGGGCTTGTTCTGCTCGTCTTTTTGCACGCGTTTTTGCGGCGTGCTCGTCTTTCTTTTTACGCGCGTTTTGCGGCGCGCCGCTCCCCCTGCAAATTTATTGCGCCTGCGCCGGGCGGGAGGGGATCCATTCCTGCGTGGCAACGCGCTGCAGAAGGGGCTTGTGGAAGGTTTCCATCAGCGAACAGTATTTGTCGAACATCACAATCACATAGGCCTCGCGGCTGTGCGGAGGCGTGACGGTGAGCGGCCACATGTGGTGCAAAATAATATCCTTTTCGCGCTCCGTCAGCCGGAACAGGCGGTCGGCATTTTCCAGCGCGCGGCGCGGGTGCGTATAGCCGTGGAAATACTCGCCCGTTTCT
>Ga0183011_10939_pt1 | contig 11505 bp, 19 predicted proteins | sample NAcewD2O_March_FD_122322 | JGI IMG/M metagenome (GOLD analysis project Ga0183011, IMG submission 122322) | Mouse cecal microbial communities from Vienna, Austria - N-Acetylneuraminic amended D2O_March | ecosystem: Host-associated > Mammals > Digestive system > Large intestine > Cecum | place... | reverse complement strand
GAAATTGGAATTATAGGAAAGGTAAGAAATTTCACAAAAATGTTGATGGATTGATAGCAGAAGAAGTTAGTAAACTGGAAAGATGTAAAAGAAGGACTTACGTGAGGGATATTTATGAAGGAAATGGAGTATATGTTGTTCAAGTAATAGTTCCGGGAACGGAGTTGTTTAACTTAATTTTAGAAGGTTCAGTGTTATTGCCTTGTAATTATTATGGAGAGCAATGAAGAAAAATTCATTCAAAATATTTTACCCACGGGGATGATTTTGCGTTAAAATTACGCTAAAGGGGGAATGAAAAATGGAGGTTATGTATTTTGTACCGACAGCATCTTTAGATTCAAATGCCAAGTTAAAAAATTACCTAGCGAAAGTACCTTGTTGTGATGAACTTCAGACTTTAGAGAAGACGTCAGCGCAAGTCTGGATCGTAGTTTTGACCCAGAAGTTGTGCCAACAGACTTTGGCAACCTGTAAGTTACGTCAGCAGTTGGATCCAAGTCAAAAATTTATTTTCTTAGTTGATCAAAAAGAGCTTTGCTTTTGGATGTATCGCTATCAATTACAGGTAACTGCAGTTATTTTTTGTTATGCTAAAACATGGTATCAAGAATTGCTGGCTGCATTGCAAGAGCTTGAGAAAGCTACGGAACTTTGCTTTAAAAGCAGAGGAAAAGTCATCAAAGTCGAGCTTGAACAGATCTGTTATGTGGAGTCACATTGCTCTAATACACATGCTGCTGTTTTGTGGCTCATGGATAAACGACCGCTCCAAGTCCCTAAGAATTTGCGTATTTTAGAAAAAGAAAATCCTCGTCTCTGGCGCAGTCATCAAAGTTATCTCCTTAACCCGGGAAATGTCTATATGTTAGATAAGTTAAACGCTACTGCGACCTTTGTTAATGGCCTGAAATGTCCGATCTCGCGTCAAAAATTCAAGACTCTAGCCGAACGCTTTGCGTAAATTAGCAGTCTTTATCACATAGTAATAGCCACTGGTAGATCCAACTTGAGCTACTAGTGGCTATTAGTGTGGGCAAGATCTAGCCAAAATAAAAAAGCTAGCCCTTAGCCAGCTTTTACGCATTACTTTGGATAAAGAACTTGGAATTTTCATAATGGTAGGTCGTTGTTGAATAATCGAACGGCTCACCTGAAGTCAGATAATAGATCTCGTTGATGGTAAGTGCAGGATCACCGGCTTTGACACCTAGGAGGTCAGCCGTTTTTTGATCGAGTTTTTTGACAGTTAGGTACTTGTCTGAAAAACCGATCGCGATACCTAATTCACGTGCATAATTGAAGATCGAACCTTGCGCGATCTGTTCATTGAGATACATGATGATATCTGTTCTAAAATAAGATTCTTCTAGACACAAAACATCAGCATCGATATAGCGTAGACGCCGTATTTCATAGACCTCGGTCTGCTCAGAGCCAAAGACAGCTTGAACTTTTTTTGGGGGGGGTTGATCTTACGTAACGTTAAGACTTTTGAAGCCATTTTATGCGTGGGCAGGTCAGCAGTAAAGCCGTTATTATCGATCAAATTGACGTAATCAGCCCGTTTTGGTCGGCGGACAAAGACACCACTACCTTGCACTTGATAGATCAGTCCACGATTTTCTAGCCGTTCTAAAGCTTTAACGATCGTACTTTTGCTGACGCCATAAAGTTCCATCAGTTCAGCTAAAAGGATATCAATAAAACTTACAAGAAAGGTTGGATACCTTGGGGAGAGTTGCAACAGTTAGATGTTTACATAATTTTAACAAAAGACTATTTTAAAAATTCGCTTATTTAAAAATTGTATTTTAAGTAGACCGAAACCATGGTAGAATATCTTCATAAAAGGATAATTGTTTTTTGATCCTTAAAAATGAGATGTGTTAAAAGGTAAGGGATATTGCAAACCTGTTTATTATGCAGCTAATGGTTATTCATGTCGTTACAAGAACGGTCAATGGGATTACATTGTTACTAAGGAAAATTTGGAAGCGACTCTGGGTGTTATGTCTAATGGCTGGGTAAGTTCTCTTGGTGGAAGATATTTTAACCATCCTAAATAGTGGGTGATATAAAGTGAAGAAAGATATAACAGAAGAAAAAATTATGAATGAAGTATACAACTTCATTGTAGATGAAAAAATTACTGATACTGAGCGTAAGATTTTTATAAATTTTAAAAATAGAATTGGTGAGAAGGTAGATTTTAGCGAAGCATTAATGGCATTATCTTATGATTTAAGAAATTTGGCTATTAAAAATATATCTGAAAATAAAGGCTTGACCCCAGATGTAAGTAATTTTTACAAAAAAATTTCAAGCTACGGTCAATTAAAACTTAATTGGGCACGAGGTTTAGCTTCATATGGTATTATCTTCTAAAAAGAGGCTGTGACATCATTGTATATATTAATAAAAAATTGCCGCTAAAGAATTATTATTCGTTATTACTTTCCACAACAAAGTCTTAAAAACTAGTATTTTCAAGATAAAAAAGACATCTCCAAAATTCCAACGTTCGGAATTTGGAGATGTCTTTACTTATGTCACAGTCTCTTGGTCAGCGGGACATAAGATCTTTAACCCAGGTTATTTTGCGGGTTTATTATCGAATAAAACGTGATCAGTGGTCGTGACATACCGTGCACCCATAGGGACTTCATACAGGGGATGCTTATCTTTGTCGACAAATAACTTCAGATCAGCGAGTTGTTGCATCGCTTGTTTGACCTTTTCTGTGTCAAGATCGGTATCGACAAAGTTAAATTGCATGTGGTGTGTTGCATGCTTGGCCGTGGATAAGAAGATGAGATCTAATTTTTTCATGATACGATACCTCCGTGGTTAATTAGTGTGGCTTGTGGTCATGACATAAACTTCTTTTAGCTGTTCGCCAGTCAACATAGCGACGAGTTGTCCAAATTGATGGAGTTGATCGGGAGTTGCCCCTTGAACCACATTGTTAAAGGAACGTTGGCGAGTCGAGCCGTCCTTTTTTGTAAGTTTTACGCGAATTGCATTTTTGTCCCAGATTGCTTCAGTCATTGGTCATTCCTCCTTAGATTTATTCTGTAAGTCGATCGCCCTTACACTACTAATAACGAAATGAGTTGCCGATATGTAACCCTAAAAAATAATTTTTTTGAAAAATGACCACTTACTGAAAAATGGAACCGTTTACTGTTAGGGGGTATTTTTTCAATTTTTTTGATAGTATGATTAGATTATAGAAAAGAGCTGAAAAAAATGCGTAAGCTAGAAGAATTTAAGGTGTTAGACGAAGATTCAAAACGCTCAATCGTTGGTGGTGGAATTCCATTTTGGTACTATAACACATTATGGAAAATTGGAGTGTCAGGTTATAAGCATCGTAAGGATATTTTAAGTGGCTTTGATAAAGGTTTTAAAAATTATCCAGGATAATTTGGGGGTGACTATAATGGAGAAATTTCAAAATTTAGATAAAATGAACGGAAGTCTCTTGAATAAAGTAAAGGGTGGTTTTGATATTGAAAAAAATCTTTGGAATGGTTATGGCTATCAATTAGGATGGCGGAGTAAGTGGAATTTAAATCACCGATACTTTAAGATTTGAAGTGTTAAGGAGGAATAACAATGGAGAAGAAAAAGGGTCTGAAAGCAAAATTTGCGCTTGTCGGGATCATTGTGTTAGGAATTATTGTCAGTTTTTCATTGTGGACACATCGGGCAGATTTTTTTCAAGGATTTGATGCAGGGTTTGAACAAACAAAATAACTAAAAAACAAGAGTAGTTCTTACTCTTGTTTTGGGATGCTAAGTAACTGTTCTTGGATATTTTTTAATTTGCGTCGCGATATAGGGCATACGAGATCGTTTTTAAAATGTAGTAGTTTCTTCGTTCTATCAATAAATTCGACATTGGCTAAATTTACCAAGAAACTACGATGTACGCGAACAAGTCGATGATCTTCTCTTTCTATTTCGTGGAGATTTTTAGAAATTTGTAGCTCACGATTGTCCAGTAACCACAAAAGTGACGCGTGGCTATTTGCGTAATGTGACTCAAAGAAACATATCTTATCGAATTCAATATTGATGAACTTAGTACCAACCTGTAAATTAAACATGTCAGAATCAATTTTTTTACGTTTGTTCAAGACTATTTTTAAATCTTCCTTGATATCATCAAGGAGAGTTTGACTATCTTTAGCGATGAAATCTAGTGCAGATACTTTATACCTATAAGTTAAAGGAAGTAATTCTGAGTGTGAAGTAAAGAAGATAAGTGACGCATAGTTGTCATATTTTCTGATAAGCTTACTTATCTCTAAACCTTGTTGTTCATTTCCTTCAAGTTCTAAATCTAAAAAATAAATATTTTGATTACTAGGGACAAAAAGATCGTTTAGCAGTGAATCTGACTTTTTAAATGTTTTGAGCTCATATGTTGAAATATTTAATTCTTTTAGAATTGTACTGATATTTTCGGTTAAGCGATAAGTGTGAATATATTCATCTTCAAGAATAGCAATATTCATAGCTAGCCTCCTGCAATAGTGATTTCTTGTTGAAAGACATACTCGTTTGAACTGGTAGTTAAGGTAATGAATGGATAATTATTAAGAATGCACCTAATGTTAGTCAATCCATGACCGTGATCACCTGTTTTTTTAGTAGTAAACCCTGATTTATTAAGGGATTGTAGAGGTATCATTTTTTCTTTTGTACTATTACGAATAATGATAATTTGTTCATTATTATGTTCAAAAAAAGCAACGGATAAAAGTTTATTACTAGACTCACAGGCTGCTTCAATTGCATTATCCATTAGGCATGAAAGTATTCGAACCATGTCTAATTGAGAGATTCTTGAATCAAGGAAAATTTGTTCCGATACTTCACAGGTAACTTTAAGTTTCTTTGAGAGGGCTAGAGAGAGTTTGTTAGATAAGATCCCCTTAAGTGCAGGATCGCCAATGTTTTGCAGTTGACCAATGATTTGTAATTCTAGAGAAATCACTGATTTTGTAGGTACTATGGCATTTTGGTATATTTCTTTAACTCCAGCCAAATCATCATGATCCAAACAATATTCTAGTGAGATCAGGATGTTTTTATAGTCATGTTTAAAGTGACGCAACTCATTGTATAGTTTTTCTATTTGTAAAGTATATTCGAGTAAATTTTGTAATTGTGCTTCTTTAGTAAGTTCTATTTCTTTTCCCTGTGAATATAATGTAATGAAGTAGATATAAGCTGCAAGGACGCCTAGGATCACACTAGCGATGAGAGATTTATTTTCTAACTCTGAAAATCTCAAAAAAACGTAACTTAATAGAACGATATCAAAAATAACGGCCTGATTACGATATTTTGCTAAAATATTATTTGCAAAGTAGATCAGATAACTTCTAAAGTAGTACATTAACGCAGTTTGAAGTAGAAATATGGCACAAGGTAAGAAAATAAGTTCAATAATGATCATTAGCGTATAGTTACTGTTATAGCTGTTATAGATCAGGAGTAAAACATTATCTAGTAATTGATAGATGATAGCTGTTGACACTAGTAGATATGAAGTATAGAAAATACTTACTAACACAGGTATTTTTCCCCTAGAAAAATAATTGATCGTAAAACTAAAAATTATGGTATATAATATTCCTCCCCACAAATTATAATCAAAGAATGATAATATGCTCAAAAATAAAATATTTTTTTTGCTTAAGTCGATAATATTTAATTGATCAAATAATAAAGCAATAATCAGACCTTGGAGAAATATGAAAGTATAATTTAAAACCGTATCAAGCATAAAAAAACCTCAAGGGAGTTGGTTATCATAACTACTAAAGAACAATACTTAGCTATTTCAGAGAAAAAATTGCAAAATGTGCGTGGAGGCAAACAAAATCCTAAAAAGCAACAAACTCTATGTAACAAAGTATTTATGCATGGTAGCATTTTTTGTACAAAATAATTATATCACAATGGGGTTTGGATGTTAATTTTTTGGGTATACGATTAAATTAGTTAAATAGTACTACAATTTACTACTCAGATTGTAGATGATCAAAACAATGATAGGAGTTGATTTAATGAAGTTATGGAAATGGTGGTTGCTAGGTGGCATTAAAGGTAATAAACGGTACATTCTTTTACCGATTCTGGAGTCACTAGCAATTCCATTCGGTATTTGGTTTTTCGGCAATCGTGATGATAATTTTTTACAGTTTTTACTGACTCCTAAAATGATCATCGTTATGGTTATTTGTTTGATAGGCGGTGGGACTTTGTTTTATATTCTAGACAGTGTTGTTAGGTTCAATAAAAAAATGAGGGATGATTATCATGGAAAATAAATTCGTAGTTTTAACAGAAAAAGAATTAACTCTTGTATATGGTGGAAAAGGCGGAAAAAGTTGTGTTAGCAATTTTTTAGGCGGTTTAGCTGCTGGGGTTCCAGGTGGGATCGTTGGCATCATTGGTGGAGCCAATCTAGGTATGGTTGGCGGAGCAATTTCTTGTCTGTAAAAAAGGAGTAATAAAATGACTGATAATAATCAAAAATTTACATTGATGACTGAAAAAGACTTGTCGTCAGTAGTTGGTGGTAAAGGAGAATATGGTGCTAGTGGTAATCGATATGTTCATTGTGGTGCTGGAATTGTCGGAGGTGCATTGATCGGGGCTATTGGTGGTCCTTGGGGAGCTGTCTCTGGAGCGATTGCTGGTGGTTCATCTAATTGTTTTTAAAATATTTATATACGATAAAAGAATCTTAGCGAATAAGGCAGTACTACAATGTGCTGCTTTTTTTGCGTGTACATATTTGTCATAAAAAAGACCACATCTGATAAATACCATTTCTGCGCCAAAGATAAGTTATACTTACAGTGAGGTGGTACAGATGATCGAATTCAAAGGTGTAACTAAAAAATATGATAATGTGATCGCTTTGAATAATTTGAACTTGGTGATCCCAGCGGGGAAGATCTTTGGCTTTTTAGGCCATAATGGAGCGGGAAAATCAACGACCATAAAAAGTTTAGTCTCGATCTTAAAGCCAGAGGCGGGGCAGATCATAGTTGATGGGAAAGATTTGGCCGAACAACGCTTTTCGGTCAAGAAAATGATCGGCTATGTTCCCGATTCACCCGATATCTTTTTACAGCTAACGGCAGCTGAATACTGGGACATGCTAGCAGCCGCTTATGAGATCAGAGCAAGTGAAAAGGCTACTAGGATCAAAGAATTAGCTGGCTCATTTGGGATCTTAGAACACCAAGATGAAGTCATGGAGAGCTATTCACACGGGATGCGCCAAAAAGCGATCATCGTGGGAGCTTTATTATCTGAGCCAGATATCTGGGTCTTAGATGAACCACTACAAGGACTAGACCCGCAAGCTGCTTATGATCTAAAAGAGATGATGAAAAAGCACGTTGCGAAGGGCAAGACGGTGATCTTTTCAACACATATCTTAGATACGGCTCAACAATTGTGTGATGAACTAGCGATCTTGAAGAAGGGTTCACTGCTCTACAATGGTACTGTGGCGGAACTGTTAGCCAAAGAACCGGGGAAAACTTTAGAACAGATCTATCTAGAGTTAGTCGGCCGGAAAGAGGGTGAATGAGATGATCGATCTGCATCGGTTATGGGCTTTGATCAAGGTAAGCCTGATCTACCGTCAACCTGAACTGACGCTAAGAGAGCGGAAAAATCACAAGAGTGGGGACCAACTGATCAAGAAGTTTTTATTGATGGATCTAGGTAGTGGGGCCCTATTAGCTATCGTCTTCGGGTGGATATTTTTAGCAAGTGACTTTATACGATCGCCGGGACTATTTACGTTGATGGTCGTGTGGTTTGGAGTGGTCACTATTTCCCAGGAAATAATGTTTATTTACAACATCTTTTTTGATAGTCGCGATCTAAATGCTTATTTGCCGTTACCATTTAAGATGAGTGAGCTTTTTTTAGCAAAAATGCTGACGGTATTTTGGTCGACGCTACCAGTAACTTTGCCACTTTATGTCATGATGTTATTAACAGCTTGGCAAGCACAGGGCTTCTTTTGGTTAAGAGTCTTAGCTGCGAGTTTAGCGTATCTTTTATTAGTTATTTTGTTGTGCCTTTTGGGAAATTTACTCGTCTTTTCTTTAACTAGAAATAAATTCTTTCAGCACCACAAAAAGATCATTACTTTTGTCTTGTTGGGATTTTCAATGGTGATAATCGTATTTAGCTATGCTCTTTTCAAAGATATCTTTAAAGTGGCTGAACATGTCAAAGTGATAGCAATAGCATTACCATTTTACAAATTGATCGTGATGCCAAGTTGGCAAGCGATGATTTTTAGTTTATTAGAGATCTTAGGTGTTATCGGAATCTTGGGCTGGGGCTTGAGTAAGCTCTTCTTGAGAGATCTAAATGCCCAATTGATGAGTGATAAAGTTAATAAAGTCGTCAAAAAACACCGTGAGTTTAATAACTTGGATCAGATTTTACGTCATTACAATATAAGATTATTGAGTGACCCCACTTTGTTATTGCAGGTGATCTTGGGTAGTTTGATGATTCCACTAATGCTTATGTTACCTGGCTTATGGGGACAAAACCTGGCTCTACAAAATATTGCAGGGCGATATTATGGGATCTTTTTACTAATGGGTGTATGTTTAGCGCCATTAATGTATGGAACAACTTCATTAGGGGCGATCATCATCTCACTGGATCGTGAAAATCTATATTTTATTGAGAGTCTACCACTTAGTTTGAAACGATATCTCAAGAATAAGTTTAAGATCGTCTGTTGGCTACAAATGAGTCTATCATTTGTAGTAGCAGTTAGTTTAGGGATAATCACTCATTTTCCGTGGTGGGGGTGGGTATATTTTTTGATAGGGGTCCTAAGTGCAACTTATGTATGTACCATATATTTTTTCGTTAGAGATTGGCGAAAACGATATCTAGAATGGGTCGACATCTCACAACTTTTCACACGCGGTGGCGGACAGATCGTACTATTTTTGCAAGGGGCAGTACTATTATTAGTTGAAGGGCTCATTATGGGGATCGCTATTTTCTTAGCTACGGTATTACCTGCTTGGGTAATAAATACTGTAATACCGCTCGTTATTTTGGGGGTAACGATTTGGTGTCATAGGTACTATCACAAGACTTTTTGGCAACAGATCGAATAAATAATGGGCATTAGGAGGGGAATATGATGCTTAAAGTAGTTTTTGTTGGTGATGATCAGTCAGCATATCCTTTGATTTTGCAAAATCGAATTGAAATCAATCAAACAAATTCAATGTATGATGCTCAAATTGTTTTGATAACGGATGATACACATGAAGCTGAGAATTATCTATGTGAACACAGTTTAAATGAATTCTTTGTAATACTTGATTTACGATTACCAGGTGCATTTGAATGTGCACGGATCGCTCGAGAACAGGTTCAATTTATGACCCTTGTTGTGCTAGATAAAGATGATAGCCAGCTAAAGAGATGTGTTCAAGAAGGGCTCGAAATAACATCGATGTGGCAAGAGCCAGTTGTTGATAGTGATATCCAAAATGAATTAGATATGGCTTATAAAAAATATTTAAAACATTTTGGTAAGCATGGAGATGGATACTTTGCCAGTTATGATAACAATAATGTCAAACGAAGAATTAAGCTTGTTGATGTTTTGTGGGCTGAAGTTCTAACAGGAAAGAATCGTCATATATTATTGCATGAGAAATCGGGGGTAACTTTTGAATTGCATATGAATTTAAAAAAAATGGAAGGATATACGGACGATTTTTTTAGAATTTCACGTTCTGTTTTAGTGAATTTACAAAATATTACGTATTTAGATAAGAAAAATCACTTGGTATACATGGAGAATGAAAGTGTAGGATTAGAAGTTAGTGGTCGTAAGATAAAAAAAATCACAGATAGTTTGAAATAAAAGAATTTAGCCGTCAGAAAATATTGATCTGACGGCATTTTTGGCATTTTTTGCAGAAAAATAGTCATTTAATGCAAAGTGAGTAGAAAATTATTTATTAGTTTATGATTATGGATAAGATGAGTTTGTGTTTAGGGGATGTGCTGATGAAGTACTTAGTATTTGTATGTGAAGATCCAAAGATCAAGCTTGATTTGTATCCCTTAGTTAAACTAGCAATTACTATTCAAGAAGATATTATACACGAGAAAATATCTTTTGATGGAGTGTATACCGATCCAAACAAGTTATTAGATCATATCGAGCAAGAAGCTGTTAACTACGGAATATATTTTTTAACAACTAGTATCTTTGCTGGAAAAATGGGACTTGAATTAGCTAAAAAAATCAAGTTGATTGATGCTTATGCACAGTTGATTCTAGTAACAGATGATATTTCAAAAGTATATTTAGCTTTTGAAAATAATGTTGAATTACTAGATTGTATTAGTAGTAAGCAGCCAATTTATAAGATACAAGTACGCTTAAATGATGCTGTTTTATCTGCAGTTAAGCGACAAGATTTGGAAGGAAAACGTAAGCATACTATTTTCTATTATAGAAATGGACAATGTGCGTATGCTGAAAATCTTGACAATATTGTCTGTATCACAACAACAGATAAACCACATAGATTGTGTCTAGAGACATTAACAGGTACACATGAGATCAATGGCAGTTTACAACAGTTTGCTGCTGCATATCCGATGCTATGGCGGATATCGCAGTCATGCTTGGTAAATGATAACAATATTTGTTTGATCGATTTAAAATCACACAAAGTTCTGTTCTCTAATGGTGAATTTGAGTATTATTCTAAACGTGCTATTAAGGTGATCAGAGAAATTTTGCGTCGTCGCGTGGCTAAAAAAAGCAGTTTTAGGGGAAGTTGTAGGTATGTTACTAATTGTTTCTTATGGAAGTAATTCGTTACCATATGAGTTATTGCAGAGCGAATCGTTAAAAATCATGATGCTGGAGTTCAAGTGAGTCGTCAAGCTATTTAGTTTATTTAGAAGAAGCGTTCCTGAATTATAGAAAAGGTTTAGTTCTACTGATAGACCTTTATATTGCAAATATGCTTTAAATTATACCAATTATGACATCTTTCAAAGAAATCGTATTTTTTGTCCTAAAATAAATGTTGTGAATTATTTTGATATCTGGGGTAGGGTGGATAAAATGGTAGAGTCACAAACTATATTTTTCTGGCTTAGTACAGGAATTAGCTTAGGATTTATTTGGACTAGTCAAGTCCATAATCCTGTGTAAAATACTATACAATGTTTTACCGGTCTCTCATTGATCAAACTTAATATATTTTCTTGTAGAACTGAGCCATTCGTCATGAAGTTCCATAAGGACAGCTCCAATTAGTCGATTGGCAGACGTTCGGTTGGGAAAAATCCGAATAATCTTTTCTCTTCTGCGGACTTCCTGGTTCAGTCGTTCAAGAAGGTTGGTGCTTTTTAGCCGATTGTGACCATTTCCGATAACCGTGTATTGAA
>Ga0183011_10934_pt1 | contig 11546 bp, 13 predicted proteins | sample NAcewD2O_March_FD_122322 | JGI IMG/M metagenome (GOLD analysis project Ga0183011, IMG submission 122322) | Mouse cecal microbial communities from Vienna, Austria - N-Acetylneuraminic amended D2O_March | ecosystem: Host-associated > Mammals > Digestive system > Large intestine > Cecum | place... | reverse complement strand
AACAAGGCGCATTCGTCTTGGCTTACCAGCCCCGGAGCGCCGTCGGGCATTGTGAAAACGTATGGCATATAGCTATGATAATAGCCATCGTCGCGACGGCATGGCTCACCGATATATTTCAGAGAGTCGCATTGATAGTCAATGGTGTATGCCTTGAGGAAACGCTGTCCCATTCCCGAGTGCGTTTCGTAAGACAGCCACAGGGTATCGCCCATAATCTTCATGTCTATAACATGCGCAAGCTCCTGAGGTATGGAATCAACGCTCAACTCACGCCACAAGCCCGAGGCATTGGCACACGACGCCACAAGCAAGGCCAAGGCTATTAGAGATGTTTTCATTTCTTCACACGGATTTCGATCGGTTTATAGGGAATTGCGACGTCTTCCACTTCGCTTGACTTGCGCCACTTGCCGTCTGATGCACGCACCATGATACGTGAGCGGTCTATCCCTCCGTCGGCGGCTATAAAAGCAAAGTATGAGCTGTACAGGCGTGCCACTGTCTTATCGGCCTGCTCGGAAGTGCAATCTTTTTCGTTGTTATATTCATAGCTAATAATGGGCTTGGACGATTTTTCCAGACCGACGCATTCCCATATAAACTGACCCTTGGCGTCCTGAATGCGGAGTATGAGGCCGGGAAGACCGCCGAACTTGTATGGCCCGTAAGGCAACGGAAGTTCAAGGGCGAACCATACCGAATATGTTCTTCCGGCAAAGTCGACTGTCGCTTTTCGGCATTCGTACCCGAGGATTGTTTCGCTTTGCAGAGCATCGAATTTCCAATCAAGGCACGGCAAAGAATCCTTGTAATGCAGAGTACTTTGCATAGGCAGTCTGTACTTTGTTTCTGCGGTCCGATTGCGCTCGTTCCTTAGAATTTCCAAAGGCCACGGATTGCCGGAAATGTTTGAATGGGAGTCGGCTCCTTGACGTATCTGTTCGGTTGCCAGCGAATCGTAGTGGTATATAATGTAGCTGAAATCTTTCACATGCCTGCGTCCAATCTGGAGTATGCGGGTGTCGTCCTTAAAGTCTTTGTCGGCGGGGTGGGCCTTGAAGCGCAGAGTGTAGGTAGCCTCGTACTTTGTGGTGTCGACGACAGTGCCATTTTCTAATAATTCGGAAAACGGAGTCATTGCACCGGCGCATACAGCAGGTATCAGCATCAGTAGAATTGCAAAGTGTTTCATAACCTTATGAGAGTTAGAGTATTTTGAAGCGGAGTTTGAGTAGCACGCTGCGCGGACGTATGGCGTAGGCCGATTCCGATTCTGTCAGGGCTGAGATATTTGAGTAGACATACGACCGGCGGTTCAGCAGATTGTCGCACGCAAGGACGATGGTAACACGCTGTATCGAATATTTTGCCTCAGCTCCGAGCAGGATAAAGGATCTGTCGCCGTCGTTGAAATTATTGTAATAATGATATAGCTCGGCAGTAAATGTCAGTCCACGTGGCATTGCAAAATCGAGAGAAGCTTTGTTGACCACCGTGCGCAGCCACGGCATACGGTCGAAGCCCTGCTGCCGCGCGGCAGTCTGCGAGTAGCTGCCCTGATATGAAGCCGACAGCCATCTGAAAGGCGCAAGACTGATATCGGCACTCAAGGTTATGGCTTTTCCGGTGTATCGAATCACTTCATTCTGCACCAATAAGGGGTTGTCATACCGGGAATAAGCAAATGCCGCCCCTATTTTGAGCCGCCGCCAGTCGAAGCCTTGGCTGCCGTGGAGCTTAGCCGAAAGCATGTTGCCTTGTTCCGATGTGCGACAGCTGATGGTGCGTTCGGCAATACCGTCGTAATACGAACCATAGAGTACATCGGGCGATTGCCGGAGCCACGACAGTTCGATACAGGCAAAGCTCATCGACAGTATGCTCTTAAAATTGTAGGATACAGATGAATGCCAGTTCGCGCCCTCGAACAAGCCGCCGCCTTCGTACGCCGACAGGCTGCGGTATGATGTGAGAATATAATTCTGATACAGCTTTTCGACCGAAGGACTCTGGTATGAAAGCGAAGAGCGCAGTATGAGTTTGTGGCTGCTGTTGATATTATAGTACAGATCGAATGAAGGTTCTGCCCGGAGCCGCCTTTTAGCGGTGCGGCTGTCGTCTAAGCGGTTGTTCAGCCGGAACAATCTGTATTTCAAGGGAAGATAGAGAGAGGCGCGCACTTTGCGTGAACTGTACGATATTTCCGTGCTGATTCCTGCATCGAGATGCTGTAGGACCAAATTGTTGCTAAAGTCGGCAAGACGGCTCTTCAAAGCGTCGTTGCGGTAATTTAATATGGCTGAAGGGTGGACGGAGATTCTACCTGCCTTGAATGCGGACAAGAGGCTGAAACTGTTTTCTGCCGAAATATTGCGCAAGTCGGCACTTTGGCTGAGTCGGTTGCCAAGGATAAAGACTGGAAACAGATTGGGCTGTACAGACAGGCTGTGAGGTCGTTTTTCAACGTTTATCAATGAATGTAGCTCGAAGCCCTTGCCGTCGGCGTTGCGATGCGTCATATGAAACTTGTTGAGCAAGCGGTATGTGTCGGTTTTTCCTGTTTGCACTATGTCTTGATTGTCGGCTGTTATTCGACTGTCGGCATTGTAAGCGCCCCAGTCGAATTTCAACTGCTCTTTGATATAATCGTTGTCGCCATTGCTTATGTACGAAAAATCGCCGTAAGCTTTCCGCGTGCGTGACGTGGCTGCCATTGATTCGTCAACGGTATTACAGCCGCCGTCGGGCAGAAAGTTCGATGTCGCAGACATGCTTTGTCGGCGGTCGCGATCGTCAAAATAAGCGGCATTGACGCTCAGCTCGCCGTCGGTGCCGATTTTGTACAGATTGTTGAAAGTGGCGCTATGCGAATTATTGAAATAGTAGAACCGCTTGTCAATGCCGGGCACTCCGGGCATAGCTACCGAGAGTATGTTGCCCGTACGGTCGTAATCATCATCGTGAGAATATAGTTCCTGCGACAAATCCTCCCCGGCGTTATTTCCCTTGTAAGTGGCAAGAAACTGGCTTTTTCGCTTGAAATATGTGGCAGTCGCAGAATTATTCCACAGCGCATTTCCGTCATTCCCGCCTCCAAGACATGCTATCAGGCCGAACACTCCCTTAACGCCCTCTTTAAGCCGAAGATTTATCGAAGCACGCTCCTCAGGACGCAATCCCTTGAGAGCCTTGACGTCCTGATGGTTCTCGAACACCTGCACGGTGGCTATGTTATCGGGGCTGATATTGTTAGTGGCTATTCCGTAATGCCCTTTCATAAGATTGAGTCCTTCGATATAAAGATTCTTTATGGGTTTGCCCTGATATGAAACCTGTCCTGATTCAGCAACGCTTATACCCGGCATTCTACGCAGCACGTCGGCCACGCTCTGGTCGGACTGCGAGAGGAACGATGCAACATTGTAATTGATGGTGTCGCCTTGGGAGTAAATCTTCTTCTGTTTTACAACGACTTCTTTCAGCTCAATCGCCTGTTCCTCGACCGTGATTTCGCAACTGCCTGTGCGATTTGCCACTACGATTGTTGTGGTGCTTATCCCCATAGCGGCAGCTCGCAGTATAAGACTGTCGCATCGGGCCGTGACGCTCATACGGAAATGTCCGTCCGAATCGGTAAAGACCGATGCCACAATTGATTCGGGGTCATCCGAGGCTGAGGCTATGACGTTGGCAAAATCCACACCCCTGCCGGCGGACGTTTTCACTATTCCGTTAATCGTAGTCTGGCCAAACACCTGCAATACAGCAAGTAACCCCAAAGCGATGGTGGCATATATTTTGAGCGCTGAATGTTTCATAAGGGTATGAGAATCACCGGTCGCCGTAGAACGGCAACATATAGAGGAGTTTAAGATGGTGTTTACTTACTTGACTGCGACCGAGAGGTTCAAGTTGAGTTCTACTGGACGACCATTCTGACGTGTCGTTTCAAATCGAACCCCGTTGAGAGCTTCGTCTATGATTGCTCTCACATTCGGGTTGCTGTCGTGGTCGGTTGTGACCGACTTGATTTGTCCGTCCTCGTCGACATTCAGGTGTATCTGTATCTTTTCAGGTAATTTGCTGTCTGACGAGGAGAATGCGACCGATATCAAGTTCCGCAGGAGATCCGGCTCCTTGATGGGCGACGGCAGCACTGTTGCATCTATGGGCTGAATCTGTTCATCCTCGGCTACGGTCTGCCCAACAGCCGGTTCCGAGCTTGGCGTAACCGATATGCCAGCCGCCGTTATTGAAGTAAGTACTTCGGCTGTGGCAGGCGAGGCGATAACGGCTCCGGCTGCCATTATTGCCGGAAGAGCGCATAGAGTTACCCATTTGCGTCGCCTCGAAACGGCATCGGCCCCAATCAGAAGCACCCGTTTTCTGAAATTCCTGCTATTGGTGGCAAAACTCGCAGCAAGGGGCATAGCCCTGTTTCCGACAGCCTTTGCAATCAGCAAATGCTGATATTCGGACACTGCGATTCCACTCGAAATCACTGCCGCGTCTGCCTCGAATTCGTGGTTTAGCTTCACCAGGTTCTTATATAGCCATACCGCAGGGTTATACCATGCAAATATGCAGAAACACTCGGCAATGGCGATATCAATCCAGTGTCTGGCTCCTATATGCCTGCACTCGTGGCTCAGAATGGCATTGCAACGGTCGTCATCCGAAAGCACGATGTATCGCCCCCAGCTGAAAGGAGCGATGCCCTTTTCTGTGTGAACACATAGTGTATGGCCTCCGAACGTTTCTTTGCGGCTTTTCCTTATTAGTAGCGATATTCTCGCGGCTGCATATATGGTGCGCGAAAGCAGAATCGCAATGCCTGCGAAGTATATCAACTGTATGAATGGCAATGCCGTGCTTACGGTCGTAGCAAGCACGTTTTCAGCCGGCGTCGGATTGCCCGCAGCAACAGCGTCGATGCTGATGTCTTTGGCGACAGCAGCGTTTTCCAAAGGCACAAGCAGTGCCACCGCGGGGGTCAGCAAAGCCGCCGACATACCGAGCAGAAGTACGGCGCGGTTAAAGGCAAATGCCTTGCTGCTACTTATCGCCACTCGCAGAATGGGGTACAATGCCAATACGACGATTGACACGAAGAGAGAATAAATCAGCACCGTATTCATGGCTTCGCATTGTTTTGTTTCTTTTCAACTTCGTCGAGCAGTTTGCGCAAATCTTCCACCGGGATATTTCCGTCCTCCACAAACGATGATACCACGCGGAGGTACGAGTTCTTGAAATACCTGCCCACAATGGAGCTAAGCGACTTTTTGCCCATATCTTCCTCCGCTACCACGGCGAAGTAAACATAAGTTTTACCTTCCTGCCGGTGTCCTACGTATCCTTTTTCCTCAAGCGAGCGCACGATGGTGGATATGGTGTTGAAATGCGGTTGTGCCTCGCCATACATTTCTACAATATCTTTGACGTGCAAGTCGCCGTGTTTCCAAAAGAACCTCAGCACTTCTTCTTCCTTGGCGGTTAGTTTTTCCATACTATGAAATTTAGATATCGCAAAGATAAACTATATTTCATAGTTTAAACTATAAGGCATAGTTAAACATCGTTAAACGGAATGTTAACAAGCCATTGCCTCATTAACAATCTCCTCCCGCCCAATGACACATAACAACAAAAAACAAGAGCAGCACCAAATGATACTGCCCTCGTTCTATGATTACGAAATTTGTTATATCGCTAATGTTTAATTTGTTGCGAATCTATATCGTTTATTATGTTCATTATCTCGGATTTGAGTAGAGGCAAGTGGTTAATAACTATTGACCACACCATGTCTGGGCTGACACTATCATATCCGTGAATCAAATAATTGCGGGTATCAACGATTTTTCTGGCCTTGGTAATAGGTATCGCCGGCGATACCTTCAGCAGTTTATTCATTGCCTCGCCAATGATAGAGATATTCATCTGTATTGCTCTCTGCATCATCGGAGTACTACAATACACATCGAATCTGCGAGGCATCGAATCAAAATATGACTCAATCTGCTCGATTGATTCTAAAATATCATTAAGATATTTGACAATCAGTTTTTCAGCCATAGATTAACCTGCGCGTTTTGTTGAGTTCCTGTCTAAAGTACGGGTTCTTAACCGCACCATCCTCTGTAATGTCTACCTTGCGGCCAAATATTTCCTCAAGGGCATACTGAAAGTCAAAAAAATTGTCAGCATAGTCGAAAATATCGATTCTGCTTTTGTCAAAATCAACACATAGATCAACATCGCTTTTATCGTTAAAGCGATTGGTCAGTATCGAACCGAAAACCCAAAGTTTGCGGACATGAAAACGCTTGCAAATATCGATGATTTTGCGAATGTTGATTTCGATGAGTTGCATATCATTTATCCGTTATTGTTCAGGCCATATTAGCGAAATGGGTCTAACTCATAGAGCTAAACCCATTCGCTGAAAAATTGTCGGGGTGAGAAGATAAAAGTCGCCCATTCTTCAAGCCCTAACTTGTTGATTTTCACTGTTGCAGATGTGCATTATTTGTCGTCGTTGTCCCGATTTTGTCCCGGTACAGCGAACCCGGTGCTTGCCATAAGTATTTGAATGGTACGCTCTTTCTCGGCAATTATACGCTCCTTCTCTTCAAGGAGTTCGCGCAGATTTTCCGCCTCCGTTATTTGGACGGTGGCATTGCCGAGAACGGTCTGAGCGTATATGTCGCAGAATTTTTTTGTCATCTGCTCCGGCACATCGAACACTATGGCCGGATGTAAACCAACAGCGACAAATAATTTCTCCAGTAATTTAGCGTCCATCGTGTCCTGCTTGAAGAGAGTAGAGAGATAATTGTAGCTAATTCCTACGGACTTAGCGATTTCTCCCTTCTTCAAGTGGTTGTCCTCGATGTGCCTTTTTAGGATCTGACCTACGTTCTTCATGTCGGTAAATGTTAATTGATATTAAAAACTACAGAAATTATGTCGGGGATAGTTAATATCTCAAATATTTGATGTTACTTTGTTGTCGTAAAATTACGGCATAATTTCTGAAATCACAAAAATATGACAACAAATCAAGCCCTCGACCAGTACCTTAGTACCCTGAGCCGCCGCGACCTTATCGCTAAATCGCGTGATATCAGGGAAGAACTTGGTATTACGCGAGATGTTCTAAGCAATTGGCGACGAGGAAGGACTGAACTTCGGCCCGTTTTTCTTGACAAAATTAGCGAAATCCTCGGCGTTGACCTCTCGGCAAATGTCGGTAAACGATAATATTACCAAGAACAGAGTATTAACAAACGCCGAATTTTTCACTTACGAGAATGAGGTTTGGATAAGGACGGCCGACGGTTCTATGAGAGTCCTCCGAGAAACGGATTATGACATCGTCAATGAGCTTTCCGAGCGCATATCGACATTCTATCCAAAAGCGTTCGAGGCTTTGTCGACCGAGTATAAGGGCTGCTCCCTCAATCGGTCTTATTACCTCTATCGGATAGTCTGCCGCTTTATCCGCTGCAACTTTGCAGCTCTTGACTCAATTCCGGATATCGGTCCCAATCATCTCTGCACATTCGAGCATATTAACTGCCCTCTCCGCGGAGAGGGCAAGTTTGATCACATAATCTGTCGCCCAGAATTCGACCATCAGCTCAGCCCCGCAGAAAAGCGGGTCATGGCTTTGGTCTATGAAGGCCTCACCAAGGAAGAAATCGGCGAACGCCTCCGGCTTTCACCTCTTACCATTCATACCCATGTCCGTAATGCTTACGCACGGCTCGGCATTCATTCAAAAGGCGAGTTCATAAAGTATGCGGCCCAACACCATCTCTTCACATGAGCAAGTACAGTAAATTCGAGGTCGACAAGGTAAAAAAAGACGCGGATATTCGCAGGCTTATCCCGGGAGCCAGTGAACACAAGGCGACGCAGGACATTGATTGCCCCTTTTGTGGAAAGGCGAAAAAATTTCGTATATCCCACAAAGGGAAATTCAATAGTGCCCGCTGCTTTGCTTGTGAGCAAGGTTTCCCTAACCCGCTTTATGCCTACGCGCACTATAACAACCTCGATGTAAAGAACGATTTCCTGCAAGTGCTCGAAGGTTGCGCTCGTGAGTGCGGAATCATCATCACTCCCGAGGAAACCATCAGAAAGGAAACAGTATCGAAAACAAAGGAGACCATCTCCAAAACCTTCTGCGCTCAACAGCTCGAAGGTTCCGGCCTGACCGTCGAAGACATTTTTGCAAACGTCATCGAGAACGGCCAGGAGTTAATCAAATCTCCTTTTGTCCCTGGCACCATCGGCCCGGGCTTTCTCCCCGACTTGAAGGGGAACGACATGCTGATTTTCTACTACGACCTCCATGGTCGCCCGATGACCTACTCCGTCAAGGGCTCCAAGTCGTTGAGAAACTATGTCCGTGTCAGATACGCTAACCCGGACCTTCATGTCGCCGCCGACGGGACGAAAATGAAATACCAGACGCCTCCGGGGGCTCCGGCTCAGGTTTTCATTCCGGACAAGGTTCGCCGAATGTTCAAATCCAAAACCCCTATCGAGGTGCTTTTCCTTCAGGAAGGCGAAAAGAAAGCCGAAAAGGCCTGCAAGCATGGAATGATTTCCATAGGCTTGCAGGGGATTATGAACATCGGCAGTAAGGAGCAAGGTCTGATACAAGCCATTCAGGACATTGTCACGGTGTGCCAAGTCCGGCACATTGTCCTCGTTATGGATTCGGACTGGAATGACTTGTCTCGCAACATCACCACCGGCGACCGAGCCGACAAGCGCCCAAACAGTTTCGCAGCAGCCGTCACCAAATTCAATCAGTATGTCCGCACCTTCCACAACCTGCAACTCAATATCGATGCTTGGTGGGGACACGTCAATCAGAACGAGCACGGCGACAAGGGCGTCGATGATCTTCTTGTCGGTTCACTCCTAGGGAGAGAACACGAGCTCATGGAAGACATCGACCGCACCATGCACTCGCATGACGGCAGAGGAACGTGGCTCGACATTCACAAGATCACCGGGATTTCAGATGCCAAGATTCGTGATTTTTGGCATCTCAATGACCGACAGGCGTTCTTTGAGGCTCACCGGGAACGGCTCGCTGAAATCCCTACATTCAAGCTCGGCGGCGTCCGCTACAAGGTCGAAGACGGCGCAATGGTTCCCATCAGCCGCTACTCGTCGGAGGTCGACATCTTCTCTATCGAGAAGGACAGCAAGGATAATGACAAGGTCGTTCTCAACTATACGGAAACATACCGCTTTCTAACCGCATCAGGATTCTATCGATTACGCAATAGCGACGAGGCCGCCTCGGGATATGACTTTATCCGTATCGATGACGGCATCATCGACCGCTGCGCTCCTTATGAGCTGCGCGATTTTATTCTTCAATACATCATGACCAACATTAAAAATCCGTTGGTACATGAGTATTTCAACAGCAAGCTCGATGTCCTGCTGCCCGATAAGAAACTCGAGCGCCTTGAAATGCGCACTGACAGTTTCAACCACTTCGAGCCGGACGTGCAGCGCACCTACTACAATAACGGCCAAGTGGAGATAACGTCTCACTCCATCACGCCCGGACAACCTATCTCGGACGTGTGGCGCTCTCGCATTATCGCCCGAAATTTCCGCCGTGTGGAGATTATCAAGTCAATCTCCAAGGTAGGCGATAATTTCTATTGGGAACTCACAGAGGACGGCCAAAAATGCGAGTTCCTGCAATATATCATCAACACCTCAAACAACTACTACACCTCCGACAACCAAAGGGAAACGACCGACGAAGAGAATATCGAGTGGCTGCACCACATCGTCAATAAAATCACGTCGATCGGATTTCTCCTTACAGATTGGAAATATCCCTCCGACCGTCAGGCTGTGGTCGTTCAGGACCACCGCATTTCAGAGGTCGGTCAGGCATGGGGCGGCGCCGGCAAGTCAGTGCTCGGCAACGCCATTTCCAAGGTAATAAATCAGTTCTTCATCAACGGCCAGGACTTCAACCCGAACGACGAGTTTATCCTGTCCGGCGTTACCAAGGCAACACGAAATATCTTCATCGATGACGTGAAGACTAATTTCGAGTTCAAAAACATCTTCAACTGGATTACCGGTCAGATGCCCATCAACCCAAAAGGCAAAGACCGATACACTCTCCCGGCCGAAGACTCGCCCAAAATCCTGCTCACAACCAACCACGCCATCAAAGGCGCAGACGAGGGCTCCGTAAAGCGACGCATCGCTTATGTCGAATTTTCCTCGTGGTATAACCAGGATCATGCAATCATCGACGACTTTCACCACATGTTTTTCGATGATTGGGACGAGTATCAATGGACGCTCTTCGACAACTTCATGGCCGAGTGCGTCATGTACTACCTTCGCTCGTTCGAGGAAATATGGTATCGAGAAGGCCGCGGAGCTGTGCCGCCGCCAATGGCCAACATCGAGAAACGAACACTCCGACAGTATATGTCGGAAGTGCTGCTGCAGTGGGCCGAGGAATACTTTGACCCGTCGGGTAACAACTTAAATCGAAGGATCGCCCGAAACAAAGAGCTGTTCCCCGCTTTCCTCGAGTATGCCGGCGGCCCGAACGGCCACGGCGTATCTCGCACAAACTTCAAGAAGAAAATCATCGCCTTCTGCCGATATAAAGGCTATGACTTTAACATCGACAGGCCAATCGAGATTACACCGGGTAACAACGTCTATTACTCCGAATGGAAGAAGTCGCACCCCGACGAGTCATTCATCGGCGGCGATGATAAATCGGCGAGTGTGGAATATTTCACAGTCTACTCTGCGGAAAAGTATAAAGCCGAACACCCATTCTAAAACAAGCCAATATGCAAGATTTTGAACACGCCTTCAATGCCGTCTACACAGTGACCGGCATTTGTCGGACGAAAGTCCGCTCTCGTTCTCGAACGTGGCCGATTCAAGAGGCCCGAATGCTCTTCGTCCTGTTCCTCGCTCGCCGTGGCCACGATGATCAGAAAATCGCAATGGCCCTCGAACGTAACCGCACCACAATTCTAAAAGCCCGGCACACCGCCGAGGATTACATCAAAGTCAGCAGCTCATTTTTCGACAAATTCCAAAAAGTCAAAGCCTATGCAGCCAGTTAAAAACAAATACGATTATCTCAAAGTCGACTGCCTCGAAAACGTCGACCCGGTGGAGGCCACATCGTCATGGACGCTGACGGACTCCAGAGATGAGACCATCACAATCACTAACGCTGTCCTTCCTGATGGCTCATGGGTCTACGGCTATGTAGTCTATTGGGCGAAAGGCGGCACGTCAACAAAGCTGCCTACCGCCGAGCATGGCCAGTTCCGCTCTCAACGAGAGGCCAAACTTCATGCAATCGGTTTCATGCTCGTCTACAATAACTACTTCCTGCCCGAAACGCAGGAGGCGATCCGGGCAGCAGAGGCCAGTCTTCTCCAAGGTCAATTATTCGATTAACCCCAATAAATCATGCACAAACTATTTCTATCACTCGCGCTTTTCTT
>Ga0183011_10933_pt1 | contig 11546 bp, 8 predicted proteins | sample NAcewD2O_March_FD_122322 | JGI IMG/M metagenome (GOLD analysis project Ga0183011, IMG submission 122322) | Mouse cecal microbial communities from Vienna, Austria - N-Acetylneuraminic amended D2O_March | ecosystem: Host-associated > Mammals > Digestive system > Large intestine > Cecum | place... | reverse complement strand
TACGGTTTCGTGAACCTGAGCTGGGACGACACCTACTTCCTCGACGTTACGGCGCGTAACGACTGGTCGAGTACGCTCCACCCCACCAAGTGGTCTTACTTCTACCCGTCGGTCAGCGCAAGCATCCTGCTGGACAACCTCTTCAAGATTCGCAGCAACGACATCAACATGATAAAGCTGCGCGGATCGTGGGCCAACGTGGGTAACGACACGGGCGTATATTCGCTCTATCCCGACTATTCGGGCACCTCGTTCCCCGGCAGCGTATCTCTGCCCTCGACCCTGCCCAACGCATACATCGAGCCCGAGAACTGCGAGAGCTGGGAGATCGGTCTGGACACGAAGTTCTTCGGCAACCGTCTTGGCGTCGACATAGCTCTGTACCAGAATACCACCACCAACCAGATCATATCGGCTGCCCAGTCGGCCGAGATCGGCAATACGTCGATGAAGATCAACGCCGGTAAGATCCGCAACCGCGGTATCGAGGTTACGGTCAACGCCACGCCGGTCAAGACCCGCAACTGGACATGGAACATCAATGCCAACTGGGCTTACAACCAGAATATGCTGCTGGCGCTCACCGATGAATGGGATCCCGCAACCCCGTTGCAGGCATCCACCTCGACGACCATCGGCGGACGTACCTATATCTACTCTTATGTAGGTCAGGAGATGTACCAGCTCTACGGCAAGGATTACAACCGTGCGCCCGAAGGCTCGTACTATATCGACGATAACGGCAACAAGGTGGACTGCTCGGGCGCGATTCTCATCAACCCCAGCACCGGTTATCCGTCGCTCACGTCGAAGCCCGACCAGCATATCGCACGCGTTACGCCGCGCTGGAAGGCCGGTCTGAACACCTCGATCACGTGGAAAGACCTCACGCTGTCGGCTCAGTTTACGGCGCAGATGGGCGGTAACGCATTCTCTGTAACTAACTTCGCACTCTCTTATCAGGGTAAGTTGAAGAACTCGTTGGAGGGACGTACCGACGGTATGGTTCTCGACGGCGTAGTGGCCACGGCCGACGTCGATGCCGAGGGCAACACGGTCTACGCCAAGAATACGACCATTACCGAGAATGCACAGGTATACTACAACACGATCAAGTGGGTGCGCGACAATACGCGCGAGAACACCTTCTCGACCGACTTCTTCAAGCTGCGCGAGCTGCGTCTGGACTACCGCTTCCCGGCCAAGCTGCTGGCTAAGACCAAGGTAATTCAGGGTCTGTCGGTGGGCGTATTCGCCACCAACGTATTCTGCATTACCGACTGGCCGCAGTACGACCCCGAGGCCGCCGGTCTGGTCAACGGAACGAGCATCTATCCCGGTGTTGAGACCGGTACGTTCCCCATGACGCGCACTTACGGCTTCAATGTTAAAATTCAGTTCTAACGAAAGGAGAAGACTATTATGAAAAAATATATAGGAATAATGCTTTTCGCCGTTCTCGCCGCTTCGTGCACGAGCGACTACGAGAAGTTCAATACCAACCCCAACAAACAGTCGTACGGTTCGGTAGGAGCTATGGCCATGTTGGAGGATATTACGGTAGCCGGCTCGCAAAGTCTCATGTCGCGCACCAGAGAGTGGGGTAACCAGATCGCGCAGATGAACTGCGCGACGGGTTCGGGTCCCCGTTTGGAGCACTGCTACAAGTTGGAGAGCCAGTACAATTCGATGTGGAACCACTGCTTCCTGACCGCCGCCAATGCGCGTCACATGTATCAGCTGGCCGAGAAGCAGGGCGACAACAATGCCATGGCCATAGCCCTGACCATGAAGGTGTACTACATGTCTATCCTGACCGACCTCTACGGCGATATTCCCTATCAGGAGGCGCTGCGCGGTGCCGAGGGCATCATACGTCCCGTGGTCGAGTCGCAGAAGTCGGTATACGAGGGTATGATGGCCGACTTGGAGACCGCCAATTCGCTCTACAAGCTCAACAACGTACTGGCCGATGCCACCAAGGACAAGATGTTCGCGGGCGACATAGCCAAGTGGCAGAAGTTTACCAACACGCTCCACATGCGACTTCTCAACCGCGTGTCGCTGCGTAACGAGGAGTTCTCGCCGAGCGTTGCCGAGCGCATGGCCGCCATAGTTGGCGATCCGGCCAAGTATCCGGTCATGACCTCGAACGACGACAACGCTATGATCCGCTTCGACGGCTCGGCTATCTACTACCGCAATGTGCTGAACCAGTACGATATCACGACCGACAACGGCTTCTCGGGCGATCATCTCGTATCGGAGCACATAATCGGCCTTATGGTCTACAACGACAAGAACCAGCAGGATGTCGACCCGCGTCTGAAAATATGGTGCACGCCCCGTTACCGCACCGGATCGTCGAGCATCGTATGGAACTGGCAGGGTTCGAAGCCCGGATGCGTGCAGTCTTACGGCGCCGAGCCTTCGGTATACAACGAGGCTCTGGGACAGAAATGGACCAATGCGCAGGCCGAGACCTACATGCACTACGAAGTGCTGTGCCGTGATACCAATCCCAACATCATCCTCTGCTACGACGAGCTGCTGTTCATCGAGGCCGAGGCGGCGATGAACGGCTGGATTCAGGGCAGCGCCGAGCAGTACTACAACGAGGCTCTGCGCGCATCGTGCAAGAAGTGGGCTCCGTGGGGTGCCAACGGCCGTTTCCCGGTCATGGACGGTTCGGGTGTCGCATTTACCAACGTCACGATCACCGACCAGCAGATCGAGAACCTCATAGCACGTCCCGAGGTCAGGTGGGACGGCACGTTCAAGCGTCTGGCCGAGCAGAAGTGGCTGGCGCTGTGGTGGAACATCGGCTTCGATCCCTACTCGGAGATGCGCCGCACGGGTTACCCCGAGTGCACGATCAACGAGGGTATCGTGAAGCAGGGCTTCTCGATCAACAGCGAGGGCAAGGCCGTGTTCATCGCACGATGCAGCTATCCGCAGATCGCCATTGCCAACAACCGCGCCAACTACATGGTGGCATTGGAGCGCATGGGCACGACGACCAACGACATCGTAACGCCGGTATGGTGGAGCGGACAGGCGGTTGCCAAGGATGCCGGTCAGCCGTGGCCGCATTCGTTCCGCACGCTCACATATCAGGAGTAACTAACCTCTAATCGACAATGAATATGAAGACAGATAATATGTTTAGAAGAGTTCTCTCGTCTGCGGCCTGCGCGGCGATCGTCTGCGGCTCGCTGCTGAGCGCATCGTGCAAGGAGGACGAGACGAGCGGATACGAGGGCGGAGCGTTCCTCTATCTGGAAAATGCCAAGCTCAACACCTCGATGAAGGCCTTCGTGGAGGAGTATTCCGAGGCGGGCTTCACGGCCGAGGCGATAATCTCGAACAGCGTGTCGGAGCTGGTATCTTACGACATCCGTTCGAACCGCGACTGGCGCATCGAGGTCGAGAACCCCGAGACCGATTCGTGGGTCAAGATCTATCCCAACGAGGGTAAGCTCGACGGCCGCGTCAAGTTCCTCTGCGAGGATAACGACAACCTCGAAGAGCGTTCGGCCAACGTCTATTTCTACTATGCCGACGGCACCCTGGCCGAGCCCATGCTGACCATCCGCCAGAAGTCCAACAAGGAGCATATCGACCTCTATGTCGACGGCAAGGCCGCTTCGCGCGCTTCGGCCACGACTGCCCAGGCCGAGTATGCCGTGACGGTCAGAGCCAACGTCCCCTACTATTACAAGTCGGAGACAGAGTGGCCCGAGGAGTGGTTCCGTCTGACGGAGACCGACCGCGATACGTATATCCTCAATATCGACAAATTCGACTCTCAGGACGGCAAGCGCGAGGGTTATATCACCTTCTACGGTGCCGGCGAGCACAGCGATATCGTCGCACAGCTGCGCGTGATGCAGTCGGCGTTCAATGCCGACAACTCGGTGGTGGTAACCGTCGAGGAGCTGCTTGCGTCGCTGGGAGAGGATCGTGTCGTTACGGAGAACTACTCGGTCGAGGCTATCGTCATCAGCGATATCGACGGCGGCAATATCGATCCCAATACTCTCGTGGTCGAGGATGCGAGCCAGAAGGGCCTCTGCCTGAACCTCACGGCCCCGAACACAGCCTTGAAGGCGGGCACGAAGGTCAAGGTATGGCTCCTGGACTGCATCGTCACGCCGTGGCAGGCGGTAGACGGCGTAGTGGCGGCCGACCGCATATTCGATCCGGTCGAGGGCGCCGGTCTGCCCACGCCCATAGAGCTTGCCTCGGTCGAGGAGGCCGACAAGTACTACAATACGCTCGTCACGTTGAAGAACGCCGAGTGGGTATTCCCCTACGGTACGTATTATCCCGGCGACGAGAACCCGACGTCGGCCAACAACTCCAATAAGCCCAAGGCCGCTTACGGTTCGACCGACCATGCACGCATGCTGCGTCTTGCCGGCGGCGGTGCCATACGTGCATACGTCGAGGGCGGCGACGCCATAGAGAGCGGTGCCAAGTTCAAGCATGCGCAGTTCCTGCCCAAGGGCAACGGCGACATAACGGGTATCATCATGCCGCGCCACACGGAGACCTCGCTCGATGCGGCCTCTAAGACGTGGACCGAGTATATGCCCGTGTTCCGCATGCGCACATCGGAGGACGACAGGATTCCGGCTTCGGGCGAGCGCAAGTGGACGGATATCGTGGAGTTCGTATGGGACGATACCTTCGCTCACGAGGGCGTGCTCGACATCAAGCCCAATGCAGGCGATGGAGAGTTGAAGACGACCTTCGAGACGAAGTGGAACTTCGCCAACTCGTCGGCTACGATCTATGCCGGTTACTGCTACTGGCGCAAGCTGCTCGATACGCCCGCCGCGACGCCCAACGCCTATATAGGTCTCAACGGCAAGGGCTGGATCAACCACGAGGGTTCGGACGGCAAGAGCTACGGCGAGATCAACGGCGAGGCATGGGTAGCCACAGTATCGACGGCCGGCGTTACGGCTGCCGAGCAGCTCGGCCTCTTCTTCTCGACCTCGTCGTCGGGTACCGGCCCGCGCTTCTTCGTGGTCGAATGGGCTACGTCGGAGGACGGTCCCTTTACCGAGGTCGGCCGCTACGAGGTTACCAACTGGGATGCGCTTTACTATCCGCCCGAGTTCTACTTCGCCCTGCCCGACGAGTGCGCCGGACACGATACGCTCGTCGTTCGCTGCCGCGTATGGAAGGACCAGCGCTGCGACCTGACATCGACCTCTACCATAGGCGGCTCGGGAACCAACCGTATGTGTGCTTTCTCTATCGCCAAGCGAACCAAGTAAACGGGGTTCGCCGATAAATAGGCGGGTTGCGCTCTTTGCGCAACCCGCTTTTTTCTTATGGCTCCGGATCGTCCGCTATGCGCCGCCGAATGCCGACTCGTGTCCGATACGCAATTCGATGCCGCACTCGGCGTATAGTTTCCGGCGTTAGGACTTCAGCTCCGGTTTCGTCTCGCTTGCGCCGCGACGTATCATCTTCGCTCAGTGCCGTGTGCTGTTCTCCGCTTCGAACGGGAGAGAGGGTATGGCGCGGCGGCCGGCGGCGGATCGGTGCGGCCGGCCGACGGTGGGCGGCTCACGCATATGTCCGCAATCTACGCCCCGGCGTATGTCCCGGTCGGTCGCCGGCGGATATAATATTCTCAAAATGCGACTTTTTTTAACGGAAACATTCATATCTGAAATATTTTTCGTACCTTTGCACACTCGCTTTGTGCGGGTATTGGATTACAATAAACAAAGTATTAACTAAACGTAAGAGAAAAGTGGATTCATTAAGTTACAAAACCATCTCGGTCAATGCGGAGGCTGCTCAGAAAGAGTGGTTCGTTATCGACGCGACGAACGAGGTGTTGGGACGTCTTGCGTCGCAGGTGGCTAAGATCCTCCGAGGCAAGAACAAGCCCAGCTACACTCCTCACGCTAATTGCGGTGATTTCGTCATCGTAATCAATGCGGACAAGGTGAAGCTCACGGGCGACAAGTTGACCGACAAGGTCTACACGCGCTACACCGGTTTCCCGGGAGGTCAGCGCTTCGCTACTCCGGCGGACTTCCTTTCGAAGAAGCCGACATTCGTCGTTGAGAACGCTGTTCGCGGCATGCTGCCCAAGAACCGCCTCGGCGATGCTATCTTCAAGAATTTGAAGGTCTATGCAGGTGCCGAGCATCCCCATGCGGCACAGGCGCCCAAAGAGATTAAGTTAAACGAGATTAAGTAAGAATTATGGAAGTTGTAAACACCGTAGGTCGCCGTAAGGCTGCTGTGGCTCGCGTATTCGTGAAGCCGGGTAAGGGTCAGATTACAATCAACCACAAGGAGCTGGAAGTCTATTTCCCCCTGAATATTCTTCAATACGAGGTAAAGCAGCCTCTGCTGGTTACCGAGACTTTGGAGAGCTATGACGTTGCCATCAATCTCGACGGCGGCGGCATCAAGGGTCAGGCCGAGGCCGCTCGCATGGGTATCGCACGCGCACTGTGCCAGATCGATGCCGAGCTGCGTCCCGTACTGAAAAAGAACGGCTTCCTGACCCGCGATCCCCGCGAGGTTGAGCGTAAGAAGCCCGGTCAGCCCGGAGCACGTCGCAAGTTCCAGTTCAGCAAGCGTTAATCGCTACCGACCTCGAAATTTCGGCTATGCACGAGCAGGGTTACAAACCCTCGGAACTGCACCTATATATATTTATATGGCATTACCCGTCGGTTGCCCGCTCGCGGAAAACGCGCAAGATTAACCGAGTTACTACTTGCGGGTTGAAATAAAGAGAATTAAAATAAATTTAATACGAAACAAGAAATGTCACGTACAGATTTTAATACATTGTTGGAGGCAGGCGTTCACTTCGGTCACTTGAAGCGCAAGTGGAACCCCAAAATGGCACCGTACATCTTCATGGAGAAGAACGGTATCCATATCATCGACCTTCACAAAACGGTCCTCAAACTCGACGAGGCCGCAGCAGCATTGAAGCAGATCGCCAAGAGCGGCCGCCGCGTGCTGTTCGTAGCCACGAAGAAGCAGGCCAAGGAGATTGTAGCCGAAAAGGTTGCAGCCGTCGGTATGCCTTACGTCACTGAGCGTTGGGCAGGCGGTATGCTTACAAACTTCCCCACCATACGTAAAGCCGTCAAGAAAATGGCCACCATCGACAAGATGACCAACGACGGCACATTCGACAACTTCTCGAAGCGCGAGAAGCTCCAAATCGCACGTCAGCGTGCCAAGCTCGAAAAGAACCTCGGTTCTATCGCCGACCTTACGCGTCTGCCCGCGGCTCTGTTTGTCGTCGACGTACAGAAAGAGCAGAACGCAGTCAAGGAGGCTAAGCGTTTGAGCATCCCCGTATTTGCCATGGTAGATACTTGTTGTGATCCAACCGACATCGATTACGTTATTCCGGCAAATGACGACGCTGCTAAGTCGATCGCTGTTATCCTCGAAACGGTTTGCGCCGCTATCGCCGAGGGCAGCGAGGAGCGTAAGCTCGAAAAGGAGAAGGAGGCTCAGGAGGCCGAGGCCGCAGCCGAGGCTGCTCCCCGCAAGGAGGGCAAGCCCCGCATCAAGAAAGCCGTCAAGGCTGCTGTCGACGCCGAGGAGGCTGTCGTAGCCGAGGTTGTCGCTGCCACCGAGAGTGCAGAGACGGCCGAGTAATTCGATCTGCCCGACGGGGCTGCCCTCGGGCGGCCTCTGTCAGGTGCGATTTATTAACCGATAAATAGAAAGGAACAATACTATGGAAATCAAAGCAGCTGATGTAATGAAGCTCCGCAAGATGACCGGTGCCGGCATGATGGATTGCAAGAAGGCATTGGTCGAGGCTGAGGGCGATTACGATCGTGCTCAGGATATTATTCGCGAGAAGGGCAAGCTGGTCGTGAGCAAGCGTGCCGATCGCAGCGCCTCTGAGGGCGTTGTCGTGACGAAGATCGTCGGCGACAAGGCGTATATTCTCTGCCTGGCATGCGAGACCGACTTCGTTGCGCAGAACGTCGAGTTCGGTGCTTCGGCAAACGCCATTCTCGATATCGCCGTTTCGGCCGACGCAGCCGACCGCGATGCGCTTCTGGCCGTGAAGAACGCCGAGGGACGCACCGTCGAGGAGCTGGTGACCGAGAAGTCGGGTCAGACCGGCGAGAAGGTCGAGCTGGCATACTATGCACGCATCGAGGCTCCTTTCTGCCACGCATACGTCCACTTCAACAAGAAGCTCGGTACGGTTATCGGCTTCAACAAGCCCGTCTCTGAGGAGGTTGCACACACTGTCGCCATGCAGGCTACCGCTATGGCTCCTATCTCGATCGATGTCGACGACTGCCCCGCAGAGACCGTCGCACACGAGAAGGCTATCGCCTTGGAGCAGATGAAGCAGGATCCGAAGAACGCCAACAAGCCCGAGGCTATCTTGGAGAAGATCGCAGAAGGCAAGCTGCGCAAGTTCTTCGAGGAGAACACCCTGCTCAACCAGATCGTCGTAGGCGAGAAGGAGACTATCCGCGAGCTCATACAGAAGGCCGATAAGGAGGCAACTGTTGTGGCTTATAAGAGATTCGCTCTCGAAGCGTAATTTCTTTCACTTATAGGCGGCGTTCGATCGCCGCACATTAATGGAGCCGAACGGGACGTACTGCGAGTACCGCCCGTTCGGCTCCATATCGTTTGCACGCTAAGATACTGCTTCTTATGAGTGATTGATTGCCGCTCGCCGTATCCCGCCCGCGCCGTGTCTCTCCTGCGCCGTATCCCGCCCGCGCCGTATCCCGCCCGCGCCGTGTCTCTCCCGCGCCGTGTCTCTCCCGCGCTGTGTCCCGTCCGTTGCCGTGTCCCTCCTGCGCCGTGTCTCTCCTGCGCCGTGTCTCTCCTGCGCCGTGTCCCGTCTGTCGCCGTATTCCTCCCGCGCCGTGTCGTCGGCCTACGGGCTGTATGTCGGGTATGGTATATACTCTTGCCCCGTCGTCTCGTTGCCCTGTTGCTGCGTTGCCGTGTTGCTTCGTCGTCTTGTTGCCCCGCCGCCATGTTTCCCCGTCGTTGCGTTGCCCTGTTGTCCTGTTGTCCCGCCGTCCCGTTGTCCCGCCGTCGTGTTGTTCCGCTGTCGTGTTTTTCCCTTCGCCGTGTCGCCGCGCTGCTCCGTCGTCTTGTTGCCCCGTCGCCGCATTGTCCCGTTGTCCCGCCGTCGCGTTGCTCCGCTGTCGTGTTTTTTCCGCTGCCGCGTTGCCGTGTTGCCCCATTGTCCCGCCGTCGTGTTTTTCCCGTCGCCGTGTTGTTCTGTTGCCCCGTTGCTGCGTTGTCGTGTTTCCCGTCGCCGCATTGCCCCGTTGTCCCGCCGTCGCGTTGTTGCATTGTCCTGTTGCTGCGTTGCAGTGTTGCCCCGCCGCCGCATTGCCTCGTTGCTCCGCTGTCGTGTTTTTTCCGCCGCCGTGTTGTTCTGTTGCCCCGTTGCTGCGTTGTCGTGTTTCCCGTCGCCGCATTGCCCCGTCGCCGCCGTCGCGTTGCCCCGTTGCCGCGTTGTCCCGCCGCCGCATTGCCTCGTTGCTGCGCTGTCGTGTTTCCCCGTTGTCCCGCCGTCGCGTTGTTGCATTGTCCTGTTGCTGCGTTGCCGTGTTGCCCCGCCGCCGCATTGCCTCGTTGCTCCGCAGTCGTGTTTTTCCGCCGCCGTGTTGTTCTGTTGCCCCGTTGCTGCGTTGTCGTGTTTCCCGTCGCCGCATTGCCCTGTTGTCCAGTTGTCCCGCCGTCGCGTCTCATGATGTCTCGTTGTCCCGTCGTCGCATAGCCCCGTTGCTGCGTCGTCGTGTTTCCCGTCGCCGCGTTGCCCTGTTGTCCTGTTGTCCTGTTGTCCCGTTGTCCCGCCGTCGTGTTGCTCCGCTGTCGTGTTTTTTTCGCCGCCGCATTGCCCCGTTGCTGCATTGCCCTGCTGTCGCATTGCTCCGTCGTTGCCAGCCGTCGCTGAGCCGCTCGGGTGTAAAATCGGCTTATGGTGTCCAGACTATTCAGTTATAAGCAGTATTCTCTGCCGGGCTCTCAATCTCCCGCATGGGGCGTAGATCGAGTACTGTCCGTTCGGGAGATTTTTGTGCGCTAATTTCAATATTGCTCTTTGTGCGGTATACTTAGGCAGGGTACGATGCGCGATAGAGGAGTGTTGTCGATCGATGATAATAGCGTAGCGGGGTGATTCGGCGAAAGCGGCAGATCGTTGCGCTTGTCCGATCGGCCGATGCGGTAATGATAATTTCTCCGCAGCAATTACGCTTTGTCACTTTGTCGTTATGCTAAACGGCATGCCGATGCCCCGGCGAATATGGTGTGCCGAAAGCCGGATGCGGCTATCGTTGCCGCATTGCGATAACTGCACGATAGACATTGTGTTTACATAATGTTAAAAAAAGATTAAGAAATTGTTACAACGTAACGGGTTTTATGCTTAACTTTAAGATCGAAACAAGCGTATTACGGAGCATATGTTGGGCTTCTGTGTGCGATGTGTTTGATTCTAAGCATTTTGACTTTAACTAACTAAATAATACTACTATGAACGAAATTTTACGGGGGGGGGAAATTTACGTTGCTCCCGAGCTGGAATTTATTGAAGTCCGTTTCGAGAGAGGACTCGAAGCGTCATACGGCGCATCCGGTAGCGCAGACTGGGCAGACGGCAACATCAACGACATGGGAGAATTTTAATTTACACGGCTATGAAATTCAGATTCTTCCAGACTCTTGCAGCGGTAGTGGCTGCTGCTGCAACGATAGGCTGCTCGGCTGACAGCGACATCGAAGTACAGCGTCCCGACGAGGGCACGACCCTTACATTGCGTACCGACGGCATAGTCGGCGATACGCGCACCGAGTTCGATCCGGCGATCAACAAGATCAAGTGGTCGGCTTCCGACAATGCCGTATTCTATTCGAACGGCATCGGCCGTATCTCGGCGATCGAGATCGGTGCGGATAACATCGCAAATTTCAAACTCTCGGGCATGCGCCCCGACGGCACCACCCGCACCATTCAGGGATTCTATCCTGTCGAGGCTCGCTGGGGCGACGGCCATGTGCGTACCGAGGACAATCAGATCAAGGCATTCGCACTGACGCTTAAATCTCGTCAGGAGGGACGCACGGATGCGTTCGACCCCGAAGCCGATATCCTCGTGGCCGACAATCTCTACGACGTCGAGGTCTCGGCTACCGAGAAGAACATCGTCGACGTGCGTTTCGGACGTCCGGTTGCCATAACCGAGATCAAGTATGTGATTAGCAACGACGTGCTCAAAAGCAGCGACGAGAAGGTGCGCTCGGTCACGGTGCATGTCGATACCGAAAACTCTACCAAGTATCTCGCAGGTAACTTCTATTTCGATCCCGCGACATTCAGCTATGTGGATGTCGACGGCAACCCGCTCAATATCGACAATTCGGATTTCTTCGACAGTGCACGCGCCAGCTCGGTACAGGTCATGCTGGGCGATACGCCGGCCGTCAATGCCGACTTCACTGCATGGGTGGTAACGGCTCCTATCGTTTTGGCGCCTGGCGACGTA
>Ga0183011_10930_pt1 | contig 11584 bp, 11 predicted proteins | sample NAcewD2O_March_FD_122322 | JGI IMG/M metagenome (GOLD analysis project Ga0183011, IMG submission 122322) | Mouse cecal microbial communities from Vienna, Austria - N-Acetylneuraminic amended D2O_March | ecosystem: Host-associated > Mammals > Digestive system > Large intestine > Cecum | place... | reverse complement strand
CCAAGGAACAGCATAATATGATTTTAAAGATATGCAATGCCAAAACATACCCTGCAACAAATGAGCCATATTTATTCAGTAATCTTATTAAATGCCCTTACTGCGGTACAACTTTTACCGGCTTTAAAAAACGGCATACCTGCAGGGATGGTTCCGCCCGTGAGTATAAACGTTACCGCTGCAGTAACAAATTCAGTGAAGATCCTTCCACCATCTGCATAACAGAGCATGTCATTGAGGATTATCTTCTGGAAAATCTGTATCCTACACTGACTCACTGTCTTTATGAGCTAAACAATAAGGAGCAGGATACACCTGCCAGGCACAATAACACACCAAAGATTATGGAAGAAATGGAACGGCTGAACATTCTCTTCCAGAAAGGCCGTATAACCCTGCAATATTATGATGAGCAATATGATAAACTGGAAAAATCCCTTGCCAAAAATAAAGAAGAAAAGACCATCACAATTGAATCATACCGGCATATAGAAAAAACTTTAACCGGAAACTGGAAAGACTTCTATGACCAGCTTGATTATGCTCATAGAAAAACTTTTTGGAAGAGCATCATAGAAGATATATATATAGACGGAGAAACCCATAAAGTATGCGGGTTTAAGTTTTTGCTTGATGGGTGCAGTAACTAATATAATTCAACAGTGAATTCACCCTGCCCGCCTGAAAAAGCAGCAGCTGTTGCACCGAAATCAATACTCTGGTCAATATTTACCTCAGAAGGATCTATTCCGTTCTGGCGGAGAATATACTCAAATACCATCTCCGGCATGCCGCCTGTCAGCATTATTATTGTGTAAATTTGTGGTATATTCGTCATGCACCTCATGACCGTCGGCCGTTCCTTTCATCCGGCATGGCTCACAGCTTTTGCAGATATCTGCAATCATCTCCTCAAGCTCTGCTTGACTCTTTATAATTGTATAAGGCTTCAGCTTATTTTCACAGGGCTCTACAATCCCTTTTTCAATCATCGTTGTGACATACGGCAGCACGGATTTCTTGGATTTGGAATATCCCATGTCGGTAAGCTTTTTGGAAAGATATTTTGCAGAGGTAAAGCCTCTGTCATCATCTCTTATCAAACGCATAACCGTAAGGATAATCTCATTTTCATAACGGTTCAATTCTTCCGCCGGACTATAATGAACCAGTCGAGACAAACCATATTTTAATTCTATCTCCGGCAGACCGTTTTCATCAACCTCAATCCGTTCGACCAGAATTTCAATATCCTTGCGGTTTAAGGTTCCTTTCTTAATAATATTATCTACAACCTCAAGCGCAGTACGCAGTTTTTCTTTTACATTGGGAGTTTCCAGTTCCGTACATTTCAGCTCGTCATACTTGAGCTCAAGCGCATGAACCCGCGCCGTCAACTCCTGCTGTATGGAATCGTAGCTTTCCTTAATCAGAGCTTCATTGCCCGGATTACTGGAAATGTCTTTGATTTTCTGTGAAAACAGCGTTCGCAATTGATGTTTCACCTCATCAATCTCTGCTTGAATCGAAGCGCATTTTTCCTCCACCGTTTTCTGTTCTGCAGCAAAATCCTTTATATCATAGGCAGCTATCACATCACAAAGAGCATTCCGGCACATCCGAATATAACGAACCACATCATCCATAAGATTCTGCTCTTCAATTAAATGCGCCTTAGCGCAATACCGTTTCCCCTTCGTATTATAGGTACTGCAAATGTAATATTTGCGTACCTTAGCGGAGGTCTGCCGCTGAATAGCTGTCAGCTTGCTGCCGCAATCCTTACAGTAAAGGCAGCTTCCAAATGGATTCGGTATTTCTGAGCCTATCCATTGCCCGTGACTGCCCTTATAACGGGATTTTGTGCGCTTTTCTTTTAATTCCTGTACCAGATCATAGGTCATTTTATCAATGATCGGCGGATGATGGCCTTCAAACATATACTGTTCCTCCTTAGGGACGCGCTTGTCCTTTCCATGAACAGTATTTCTGGCTCTTTTCCTCAGACGGAAGGTTCCGATATAAAAATCATTATCTAGTATCTCTTTCACCATTCCATCTGACCAGACGGCAGCAACATGGCGATTGGTATTTCTTCCTTCCTCCAATTCCCGTTCTCTGCGGATCATGGATGGAGTAGGCACGCCCTGCTGCGTAAGATATGTAGATATTTTCCGATAGCCGCAGCCCTGAATATACAGATCATAAATCAATCGGATATATTCTGCTTCCTTTTGCACGATTTCAAAGGTTTCCTTCTTCTTTCCAGTTCTTCGATATCCAAATGGCGGCTGTGTGATCAGTGTTCCTTCCTTTTGCTTCGCGCCCAATGCATGGCGGATTTTCTTGCTGGTATCCTTGACATAGCGTTCATTAAACCATGTTGTGATACCTACTGTATCATCCTCTGATATTTCGCTGTCGTAATGATCGTCAACCACAATCAGGTGCTTACCACGCTCCTGAAATTCATCCAGCAAAAGCAGTATTTTTGCATTATGTCTTCCTAATCTGGAAAAATCCTTTACAAAAACCGTATCTATATCTTTGTCTAAATCCTCCATAAGCTGTTTAAAGCCGGGGCGGTCAAAGATATAACCAGAAACCCCGTCATCCTCGTACCAGCGGTCAATCACAAGCCTCCGCTCCGCTGCATATTGAGTAATGATCAGTTTCTGATTTTCAATTGAGGAATAATTCCGTTTGTCATCATCTCTCGATAATCGGACATATCCTGCATTCATAGATTCACCTCCTTGCGAATACTGGTACTGTAAAGTTTTACAGTCCTATTTTTCTTTAAAACCTTATATTTTCAAGGAATCCACCACTTTTGCAAATAAAAAAGCAATGACCCCCTTTTTTCGTGTATAATGAGTTCACCACAAACAACAAAACACGAAAGGATAATCATTGCTTATGGATAACATTATACTCTATTTACTTACTATCATTCAAGAACAATACAAACAAATCTGCTGGCTTGTTCTCTTTATCTGCAGATACATCCCTCTTAAGCAGCGGGCTCATGATGAAATACACAGCCCAAAATACCAAAAATTCCTCACCGATAAACTGCCTGTCATTAAACCTTTCATCAAACAGGACTGGCAGCTTTGGAATGAGTATTACCGTCTTCGCTACGGCAAAGCTGTCAAATCTGTGAAAACCCAAAAAGGCAAGACTCGCACCGTTCCTGAAGATACCGTATGCCCCCTTTGCGGGGCTCCGCATGAGTACATCTACGATAATACAGGCGGGCGCGGACAGTTCAAATGCAAAATCTGCGGCCAGACCTTTGTCAACAGCGCGAAGGTAACGGCTCCGCTAAAGCTTCAGTGCCCCTACTGCGGCCATACCCTGCAGCCAGTCAAAGACCGTAAACACTTCCGCGTCCACAAATGCGTCAATGACAACTGCTCCTATTACAGGCGGAATCGGAAAAAGCTTCCGAAAGATCTTCCAAAATCAGAATACTGGAAATACAAGCTGCGATATCTCTACCGCGAGTTCTCCGTGAACTTCTTCGACATGGATCTGAATCAGCTTCCGAAATGGGCCGCCTCTTTCAAGTATAAGAAAAACAATGCCTATATCATGGGATTGTGCCTTACCTACCGTGTGAATCTCAAACTGTCTCTCCGACAGACTGTACAAGCTCTGAAAGAAATCCACGGGATTGAGGTCTCACACACCATGGTTAACAACTATGCCAAAACTGCCGCTGTCATCATTCGGCCTTTCGTGGATTCCTACGACTACAATCCTTCCAATGAACTGGCTGCTGATGAAACCTACATCAAAATCAAAGGCATGAAATCCTATGTCTGGCTCATCATGGATAAGGTATCGCGTTCCATCCTGGGGTATCAGGTCTCAACCTCCAGAGATGTCGGCCCCTGCATTCTTACTATGCGCATGGCGTTTGATAAGTTCAAGAAGTTCCCTGGCAAAGCCCTGAAATTCATTGCGGATGGTTACAGCGCCTATCCACTTGCCGCCCAGCAGTTTAAGCTCAAAAAGGACTGGGATGTCTTTATCACCCAGGTCATTGGCCTTACAAATGACGATGAAGTATCGAAAGAATTCCGCCCGTTCAAGCAGATCATTGAGCGTCTGAACCGTACCTTTAAAGAATCCTACCGCATCACCTGCGGCTATGCTACAGAAAATGGGGCCGTCCACAGCGTTTCTCTTTGGGTTGCTTATTATAACTTCCTGCGTCCCCATGAGATATCCGGCGGTAAGGAACCATTAAATAAAGTGGAGATGCTGGAAGGCGCTGGAAACATGCCCGGCAAATGGCAGCTTCTTATCTATCTCGGTCAGCAGGCAATCCTGAAACAGCAGGGCGAAGCCTCTATCTGTTCTTAGATTCTGAGCCATAGGTAAATATCCAGCCACCAGAACCAGAGGTTCTGGCTCTGCCCTTGATGGCACGCCAAAACAATGCTACAATGCTGTGAATCAGACGGAGAAACCTACCTGTTCTTGAGTTCTTCGCCGTCGGTAAGACGTTCAGAGCATTGTTTTGGTGTGCCGTCAAGGGTGGCGGACGCTGCCGAAAACGAACATATCTGCAATTTTCAAGGTTCTGATGGAGTTATTTTTTCAGTTCCAATTTTTCATAGGCTACTTTACACTACCCGAATACTCCCGAAAGCATTCCTGCATTCATCTTTGAAATTGACAGAAAATCATCTCATAAATTCATTCACATATACTCTCTGTAAGCACTCATTGTTCTGTTAAACAGTACACACTCGTATATCATATGTAATATATATAGATTACTAAAGTTTGCAGTATCATGTACACACACTATATACGGACGCTTTGCTTTAGTCAACTGCAAGAATCATTTAGATGATTCTTTATCAACGCTTTTATTCCTTCTTCAATATCAGGCTTATTCGGACCTTCCTTAAATGTGACAACCCGGAACCCTGCCATTGTGTACCACCTTTTTCTCTTTTCATATTCCTCCTGCGAAGAAAAATCGTCGCGCCATAGATAATATGTCGGCTTTCCCAAGCTATCACTTCCCCTCTGTATTCTAATATATGAATCTCTGCCTTCTGCTGTGCCTGTACCCTCTAAAAAACTCTCAGTGATATGAAATTGTCAAGGAACAAGTGGCCGCTCCTTAAAAAGCCCGTCTATATCAGCTATAGATTTTCAAGAATCCCTGCTGCAGTTACATTATATGAAATCGGTGCTTTTTTCTGAATGGCACAGACGTGGCATAGAATTGGCAAAATAGGAAAAAGGACCTCCGAAGAAGTCCTAAATAAAATCTTTTATCTATGTGTGCTTTTCCAGCCACCAAATCATGATGCCAACATAAGGCATTTTGGGATCACCCGCATCTCTTATTTGTTCTAATTTTCTTCTACAGTATAAAGAAATATCTCCTGTACCACATTTTTTCTTACATTGTCAATCAGTGCTTATAATGCCTGCTTTCTGTTCTCCGGTAATGAAATACTTTCACTGTTTAAATTAAGTCTTTCATTGGATACCAGAGCAGCTTATCAAGCTCCCTGCCTTTCTTTATTTCAATCATGGCATTCCCCTCACATCTGCTCTAATTCAAGACGCACATGGCATGTAAAACTGCATTATCCTTTAATATGACAATAGAATCACTCCTTGCAGAATTTATTACCTCAGGCGCATGTGTACTTACAATAAACTTCGGAAAAACATTCATCAAATCCTTCAGAATACGCTTTTGCCAGGTCGGATGTATATGTAAATCAATTTCATCAGTTAAAACAATGCCCTCTGTCTCAGTCAATACCCGATCTAAGAGCTGGGGATTAAGGATTGCCATACGATATGCAATACATACAATTAAAATTTCTGCAGATGCGAACAATGAAATCCATTGAAACCATATCATTGTGCGAAAGCTTTACCATAGTATCCGTACTGATACCTAGATTCTTGACAAAAATTGTCTTTATCACTCACCACAATCTCTCAATTAGAAATTTTACCGTTTCCTTTAAATCATCACTGAATTCATCTAAATCATCCAGCGATATAACTTTTTCACCTATTAAACTGGCGATATCATTTATAGCGGACGATTTCCTCATCTTGATTAAAACACCCGGACATTTCTTATCTTGTTTTATACGCTTTTCAAGCTCCCAGAATTTATCCGACGCTAATTGGCCGCTCCTTAGAAATGTTATATATTCCTCTACCAGCCGTTCCATATAATGCTCCTGCCAGTCTGAAATTTTCTCCCGATATTTCTTCCAATCACTTTTCGATATCTCCGTCATCTTATTGTACATCCTTTCCAAATGTTAATTCCATCAATTCCACTGTGATTTTTTTGCTTTAAACTATCATCATGCTGTTCCCAAGACTGCTCTCCCCGGAAGCACGCCTGAGAAGCCATCGCCTCAGCATTACTGCGGCCGAAAGCGGTATTTCCCTTTTCCATGACCATGCACCGGCTCAATAATGCCGTGTTCTGTCAGTTCTTTCAAAAGCTCAGAAGCTCTGGACAGCCTGATGTCAATCACTTCCATCACATCCGAACGCCCAAAAATCGTTTGATCCGAAAACGCTTCCCGGAGCTTTAAAATATGGCTTATCGTTTTTGGTTGGAAAGCTTTTACAATGTCCGGTTTTAGGTCGTTAATATCCGGTTTTTTCATTTCAATATCCGGTTTTTCTATTTCCTTAAATGCATCGCTGATATGCAATGTACGGTTATGAAGTGGGTGGTTCTCATTCAACAGAAGATTGCGCAAGAATACTTCAAGGTATTCTGTTGTTTCATGAATACCGTTTTTCAGGTCGTTATAATTTGCCCTGACGAGCGAATTCCGAAAATACCATGCATTTTCAGCAAAAATATCATTTGTTACGTCAAAGCCAAGTGTGCGAAGATATTTGATGAAGAATACCGCCGTTGTTCTGGTATTGCCTTCAGCAAACATATGAATCTGCCATAATCTGGATACGAATACCGCGAGATGATGGATAATCTCATCCATCGACAGGTGTCGATAGGAAAACCTTTTCTCCTCAGATAAATCATAGTCCAGCGTCGCCTCAAGCTCCGTGGCGCTGCCATAGATCACAGTCGCTCCATTTAGCACCCATTCTTTCTTTGTGATATTGTAATCAAGAATGCATCCTGCATGAGAATAGATACCGGTAAATAGCTTTCTGTGAATGGACATATACTCATTTGGCGTAAAGCTAAATGCACGCTCGGATAAGAGCGCTGCAATCCGTACCGAAACCTTGTCGGCCTCTTCGGTGCGGTCTTTGGCATCACGAGCAGGATTTTCCTCATAGTAGGTCTGCAAAAGCAAATTTGCTTCTTCAAAAGATATCTCGCCCTCAATATTCCGAATGGCAGTGCGCACCAGATATTCTGATGCCTTTAGCCCGTCAACCGCCTGCAGGCCAATGGCGGTATGCCACGCATATCCCTTCTCCCGCTTTGCCGGTTCAGACTCCCTGATATATTCCTTAAATGGATCCTTGTTCACTCCATATCCCCCGCTTCTTCACTTCTTTCCTCTTTGTCTCTGCAAGAAAACCGACGCTTCTGCAGACAGCGCCATCTGCCGTACAATTAAGCTTTCTACAAATCACACCGCACATATCTTCTTTAAGCATAACACAAAATTCTACAATGTAAATAAAAGTATTTGCAAATCCCGGCTTTTTATAAGCGGCCTCTTCTTGAAAAGGCTGTCTATATCAAAAAATCATACTGAGCGCGCATAGAAAAAGCATCCAGCTTTCACTGAATGCCAAAACAAAATTTTTATCATGGTTTTTCCCTATCTTTGTATTATCATTTTTGATATTGAATTTGCTTATGCCAACTGCATAATCTTAGCTTCAATCTTCTTTAATTCGTCAAAAGATAATGCCAGAACACAATCAGCAATATCTCCCAGTGACATTTTCCCTTTCTTTATCATTCTTTCTGCTGTTGCCCTGTCCGCTTCATATGCAGCGGTATTTGCGGCATCCTTCAAATAAGTTCTCATAATCTTCTCATTATCAAATAAACTCATCATAATCGTCACAACCTCCTTTTCCCAATGTAATTTCTTCCCATGATATACTGGTGCAGGGACTTTCTTATGCCAAACCTCTGGCTGCAAATGGCGACTGGCAGGATGCCACGAAACACTTATTAGTCTTCTACCAGCCGTTTCATATAATGTTCCCTGCCAGCCCGAATTTCTCTCCCGGTATTTCTTTCAATCACTTTTCAATATCTTCATCATTTATTATGCATTCTTTCCAAATGTTAACTCCATCAGTTCCGCTGCGATCTTTTTACTTTGAACCCTCATCATACTATCGTCAATTTTTATCTTTGCCAGAAGATTCATACTTCCGTACCACACGATTTCTTGATCTATAATTGCAAAATGTTCACATGTCTCCTCCACAGTTTTCATATAAAAGCCGGCTTGACGCATTTCTTCATGTAACTGCATCCAGAATCCCGCATCACCAAAGCCATAAGAATCCGGTTCCCATGACACAATTGTAATCTCAACTCCTGTCGCCTGTTTATCCCTTAATAAATGAATAAATTCGTAGACTTTTGAACCGCTAATCGCCGGACTTGAGATAACAATATTCCTGTTTGCTTCCAATAAATCTTTTCGATAAACCTCAAAATAGTTTTCACTATCGAAAATAGCATTTGCAGTCTGCTTTTCATTCTTCAGACCACCACATACCTCATATCCAATCTGTTTATATGCTTTCAATCGTTTTGCATACATATTATCAAACATAGGGATGTGGCTATCTACATAATCATAAACGATTACATTTTCTTTACCCTCATAATCACGATTTAATCGTCCTGCATACTGCTCTACTACACTTCGGAACGAAACCGGCGTTGCCATAAACAATGTATCTAATCTTGGAAAATCAAATCCTTCTCCTATTAATGATCCGGTCGCAATAAGAATCACCGATTCTTCCCTATCTACCTGATGCAGCTGCTCTAAAATTTGTTTGTGTTCTCTTTTTGAGTGATTTCCTGTCATCAAAAACACATGATCTGCATAACCCTGTAGTCGTTCATACAGTTTTCCCGAATGATCTTTATATCTGGATAGCACCACTGGAGTACGTCCGGCTGACACGCATTCTTTTATATCTCTAAGAATCAGTTCATCCCGCATTTCATTATTATGAATAATATCATACGCCTCATTCGGATGCATCTTCTCCGTTATAACCCCTCTCGGAGCAACCGCACAAGTAAAACGCGGATAAACCAAATGTGCGATTCCCTGAGATTTTGCTTTCTCTTTTGCTGTGTATCTATATCGTATAGGTCCAAGCATCATAAAATTTATTTTCTCAAGTCCATCGCCCCTTTTTGGTGTTGCAGTAACACCATATACATACTTTGCTTTAGCTTCTTTCAGAACATTTGCTATTGTATCAGAGGCTGCATGATGGCACTCATCCACAATAATCATTCCATATTGATTCAGTAAATTGTGAAATTCACCTTTTTTACAAAGTGATCCTGCCATTGCGATATCTATAATTCCTGTCATAGAATCATGAGCTCCCTGCAGCCTGCCGATTAATTCTTTCCGCACCTTCGTTCTTCCAGTCTTAGTCTTATATTCAGGCAATTCTTCGTCTATATTCAAAAATTTTTCCAGCGAGTCTTTCCATTGTTCAATCAATAATGAAGATTCTAAAATAATTAAAGTGTTTACTTTTCTCTCAGCTATCATTGCACTACCGACTACTGTTTTCCCAAATGCTGTAGCCGCGTGCAATATACCATTATCATACTGAAGCATTGCATTCAATGCCGATTTCTGCTCTTCGCGCAATTCTCCCCTGAAATTAACCTCTATATTTCTTCCCGCCTGACGCTCATCTTCAATTTTATACACTATTTTGGCCTGTTCTATATTTTCAATCAATGTGCTGTACAAACCGCGTGGTATTTCTATATAGCCGCTTAAGTGATCTTGTCCCAAATAAATCCAGCGGGATGTATCATAATTCGACATTCCAATGGCTTGATTTTTATAGTAAATTGGATTACTGATCGCTGCCATTCGCCGAATCTTATTTTGTAAACCCGGTTTAAGGTTTGTACTATCAACATATATCCCATTTGATAATATGATACTCATCTTACCATCAATGTCAGAAGCTGAAATTTTTTTATTCTTCTCCCAGGGTTTTTCTCTTTCTTCGCCATCTTCTGCGCTTTCCACATGATCAATACTGGTAGGCCACTCTCTTATTTTCATCTCAATATATTCCTTTGAGAGCCGTGGTTTGCTCCATAATATTTCCCATTGATTTGGGTAAGCATTCCAATTGCTATCTATAAAAGCACTATTTCCTTCTTTTAATGCTTTTCCCTGTAATGGAAGAGCAATCAGATTTCCCAGTCCGCCTTCTGGAAGTATGTCCTGTGCCGGAAGCATTCTATCGTAATATTTAAATGATTTCAGATTTACCTGTTCTGCTCCTTTATCTAACAACGCTGTACCAAATTTTCGCACTAATACCGCTGAAATCGGTTTATCAAAGAAAATCCATATATGTGCCCCTCGCCCGGATCTAGAACGTTCTACAAGCGGATCTATTCCATTTAACACACAAATCTTTCTCATCGCCTCTACTTCTTCTATCCATGCATCATCCTTATTTGCAAAATCCTTCTTTTCAGCGCCTTTTTCGTGATTATCAAAATCATATACTAAGAATCTACATGTCCCATTCGTAAGCAAGGGATATACGCCAATCACATCCGAGGCATTATATGCCATTCCACGCAAATGTGCCAGAATATCATCTTTTGTCAATTGCTTGTATGCCCGATATGCACAATCTTTACAATTTATTTTTTTCTTCCGCTTTTTAGGACATACTTCCTTCCAAAAATTATGGCATTGCGTATAATAGCCAGCTTCACCAGTATTCTTCTTCTCATTTCTTTTTGCGTATACATCCTGCCTTCCCCAGAATCTGGAATAAAACATAACTGCCATTTTATCTGTGATCTCGCATGGAGCCAAAATTCTCGCACCTTGATCCGGGTCGTACTCACAAAATTCTTCTGTTGCTCGCAAACGCATAATTTCCTGCTGATAAGAAATCCCTGCATTGTCCAATATGTTTTTCAATATTTGATTTTCCAGCTGCAAGTCGTTCAGTTGTTTTTGCAAACGACTTATGTTTTCAATTGGATTTCTCATAATCTTTCCCTTCGATTACTTTTTGTATAACCCGGAATCACTTCATTGATGCAACAATCTTCAATAATTTTGGGATTTGATCCAGCTCTTCTATGCCAATTCATCGCCATCAACGCCACTTTTAGCGCCATTAGCGTTAATCTGATCTTGATAAATATTGATACGCAGATTGACCTCACCGCCAATAAACTCCGGTTCCAACATCCTCGGCAAGTTTCGCCTGAGTAATTTCTGCTTCTATGCACTTTACCTTTACATCAACTTCAATATTGTTATTCAGCATTACTTTCCACCTTGTCTATCTCCTTTGAAATAAATTACATTATTCGTGC
>Ga0183011_10929_pt1 | contig 11593 bp, 15 predicted proteins | sample NAcewD2O_March_FD_122322 | JGI IMG/M metagenome (GOLD analysis project Ga0183011, IMG submission 122322) | Mouse cecal microbial communities from Vienna, Austria - N-Acetylneuraminic amended D2O_March | ecosystem: Host-associated > Mammals > Digestive system > Large intestine > Cecum | place... | reverse complement strand
GCCAATAGATACACACAGGCTCGCATCCCTCCTTACCATCCTGTACAACAGCAGTCGGCATACCGTTGCCCTCTGTTCTGATACACAGGTCGTTCATGCAGTAGGAAGTTTTCTTCCAGACAGAACCCCTGTCTCCAAGGAACTCTCTGCCTGCATCCAGGCTGAAAAAGAATATCTCCCGGACACGAGCAGACCAGTCTATCTTACCTCCAGTCCAGGCACACCAGTCGCTGCACTTTTCCCTGTCCACACCGAAAAGCCTCTGGCATTAGCAGTGCTTTCTGCAAAGCCGCTTACCGAGGTGGAGATCGGATGTGCAAGGTTAGTTGCAGCCACAATCGCGCGTGAATTTGATTAGCGAAAACAAGCTGGATATGAAACAGCTTACAATTTATTTAAAAGAAAGGACAAAAATACTATGAAAAAAATACATCTATTAACCCCGGAACAACAACAATTTGCAGAGCAGAACCATCAGATCGTAGACCGTTTTCTCTCCAGAAAAAGGCTGGATGCAGAAGAATTTTATGATGTTGTCATCTTCGGCTATCTGTTAGCCGTACAGGAATATCTGGAGAAACCCAGATTAGCCGATTATGCCTTCAGTACCATTGCATGGCGCAACATGAATGACTGCCTCATCAATGAATATACCTACTGGAGCCACGGGAAGCGTTCGGCTGTTACCGGTCCCTTAGAGGAGGAATATCTGTCCATTGACACGCTTCTCCCCAACCGGATACAGAGGGCAGCGGAAACCCTGGATAACCAGAAACTGCTGGTCAAGCTGCTTGCCTATATCACCCCAAAAGAACAGGAAGTGGTCCGCCTGAAAGCGGACGGCTACACATATCAGGAGATTGCAGAGAAATGCAGCCTCACCGTATATGGCGTGGAAAGCCGTTTCAGCCGGATGCGCCGGCGGTTACGAAGTCTTGCCCTGATGTAGAGGAGGATTCCTATGAACGATTTGCAAATACAACGGGCGGCAGAGCTTCTTCAGAATGAATTTGGCCCGGAATGGCAGACCATTGCCGGAATGCTCGGCACAGAAGGACTGCGGAAGCGTGTAGGCAAAGAGCTCACATCCTTTATGGCGTTTCCAGAGCGCGGAAATGGCGGAGATAACCACTGGAGAGGAAACTGCTCTCCGGAAGTGGTTGCTTCCATCCTGCACTATGTTCTGGACTGCAAGCGTTACTACGGCAAAGATATAAGCCAGTTTACCCTGATGGATCCCATGAGCGGTTCCGGCACTTCCCAGACTGTAGCAGACCAGTTTCAGGTACGTTCATTGCTTTATGACCTGAATCCTGTACCTGCTTATGGCTATGGGAACTGGAACGCATTAAAAAATGATGTGGAGGACTCGGCAGACCTGATCTTCTTTCATCCGCCGTACCACGACATCATCAAATACAGCGGAAATATGTGGAGACAGCCTCACCCGGATGACCTGTCGAGATGTGAGAACTATCAGGACTTCCTGGAGAAATTGAATTACTGTATCCGGAAGTTTTTCTTTGCGTTACGCAAGGACGGCAGGCTTGCGGTACTGGTTGGGGATATCCGGAAAGACGGTCATTTTTACAGCATGCAGAACGACCTGATGCGTATGGGCGAATTTGAATCCTTTCTTGTAAAGGGGCAGTTCAACTGCGTGTCGGATAACCGCAGGTATAAAAAGCCGTTCATCCCGGTCGTTACGGAATATGTGCTGATTCTAAAGAAAGCCGATTCCCTGACAGTCCCCTTTTCCTGCAGGCAGGACGGCTGCCTGTCGGTAAGCCAGACGGATCTTCAGACCATTACCTGGCACCATCTGATCCGGATGACCATGGAAAGCATGGGAGGGACGGCGGCATTATCGGATCTATACGCTCTGCTTCGGAACCATCCCAAAGCGCGGAAGAACCCGCACTATGAGGACCGGATCCGGGCAACCATCTACGAGCATCCGGATCAGTACCTCCGGACTGCCCAGGGATGCTATCAGTTAAACTATGCAGTAGCCTAAAAACGAAAAACTAAATCTCACGTGGAACTAAACAAATCCGCAATTTTAAGAAAGGAAACCATCTACTATGAAAAGACACCGAAAAGAACCATTACAGAATGTCAAGAAAACCATCGTCACCATGACCGGCACCCCGTCCCTGCCCCTCCGTATCGGGGAAAACGCATGGATCCGTACCCGTCATCAGTTCTTTACAACTTCTATGGTCTTAAAGATTATGGAAGTGGCGGAAGACGGTATAAAATTTGAGACCTGCAACACGATTTACCATCTCAGATACGAAACCATTTCTGCCGAAAGCGGGGTGATGTGCGCTTGACAAAGATTCAAGAACTGGGAAGCAGCCTTCAAAAGCTGCTTTCCACCCTAAAGAAAAACCGTGAAATGATCCCTCTTGAAGTCCTGAAATCCCATTACCAGCAGCCTTATTACGCTCTGATCCGGGAGATTAACAAAACTGCATCTGCATTTGCAAAGGCGGTCCTTATCAATCATCTTATCCTAAATCCAGATATCTCTTTAGATAAGCAGGCGGCTGTCATCAACCAAGTGATTGCAGAGTCCGGCATAGATCGACAAATGAGTTCCTGTATTTCCAGAACCTACAATGTTGAGCAGCTTTACCAGATGGCATTGGAGCTTCGGCAAAAGATTGAATGTGCCTTATGGCCATACATCGACCTGAAAACCTGCCTGGTGTTTGACTTGGACAATCCGGATGCGGAACCTGTCACCTATAATACCTTGACGAGGCAAATCTGCAGAGATGGAATCTGGGAGAATCAGGAGTTAGATCTTCAGTGGAAATTTTTATTTTATCCAAATGCAAGGATTCATCCAGGCGATGAATCAGTCAAAGAAGAAAAGGAGGAGAATGGCTATGACTACACATATGGAACTGAAAACAGCTGCACACCTGTCAGATCAGGAAACGGAGAAAATCTACCGCATACGGCAGTGCCTTTACTGGAAAATGGATTTTATCAGCCGCTGCAGGGAACGTAAAAAGGAAGAAATCGGCTTATGCAACCTTCCTTACCAAACGCTTTCCGAGGAGAAAAAGCTTCTTGATCTGGCATATGAATTATATAACGATATGGAAGATTCCAATACTGCCTATAATGTGACCCTTGATCTTGTCATTGATGAAACCTGGAAATACATAAAAGATAATCCATGCTGGAATATGGAATCGGAGGTGGATGAGTAATGGCAAATATCTGCTGTGATGATGTCTATTTCTATTCACAATCCAATCCTGAACATCTGGCTGCATTGTGGGAAGACCTGGAGACATCCATTGCCTTCTGCAGCAATGAAGATCTTGCATGGATTGGGAACCTGTTTGAATTAAAGAAAATCTCTGCAGAGGGGATTTCTCTCCGTGGGACAATAATCTATATGGAACGGAATCCGGACAACATCCTTCTCAGTACCTCTGCAGCATGGTCTCCGCTTTACGAAGCATACCAAGCGATTGCCAAAGCCTATCAGGTGGATTTTGTCATGCAGAGCATAGAACCGGGATGCAACACCTATATCAATACCGATTATTCCGGTCAGTATTTCCCAGACCATTATGCTGTGTCCGTGGGAGATAAAGCGTTCCTGACACCGGCAGGTATTCTGGCAGGTGAGAAACTGGAGCATGGAGAACTATTTACTACGGATGCTGCTCTGATGGAGCGCTTTGCCAAGATGGGATATCCCGCAGATACACTGGAAATGCTGGATGCGCTTTTGGGAGATACAGGAATTGAAGTCCACTGCTTTGAAGATCCTTATTCCCTGAGTGATTTAACAGACGAGGAGGAATGATGTATGAAGCTATATGTATTATGCAGTTATGGAGACGGTCTGAATGATCCCGATGTCTCCACAGATTATCAGGAACTCTATGAAAAGATGGAGAAAAGCTACCGAATGACTCTGGATCACATTTCCCAGACAGAAGAAGAACAGGAAAATACTTATCTGAGCGGATACAGCGCCAGGGCTGTCATACATGGTGACTGGATGGAATGGTCTATTACAGAGCTGGAAATTCCAATTTCCCGCCTATCATAAATCCAAAAGCGCAAATGTATTCTGAGCCGCCTGATTTTCGGGCGGCTCATTTCCTCCAACAGAACCCTGAAAACCCGGAATTTTCTTTTTCCCTATTGGATAGGCACATACTTTTTGTTATAATAAATTTACAATTATGGAGGTAACCATATGAGTATTCAATCGGACGTGGAAATGTTATCTATTCAGGCTTTGGAGTATTATGCAAGGGCTCATAAGTTATCTGAAGCCGATACGGTCCATTTATTCCACAAATATCAAGTTTTTGAAAAAATAATCTTACAGCATGAATATCTGCACCAGTTAGATTTTAGTGAAACACTCAATTACATCGAAGAAATTATAGATGAAGGCACATCCACCTTGATTTTATATCATGGCTCCAATATTGCCTTTGACCGTATTGATTTGTCTAAGTCCCATAACCGCAGGGATTTTGGACGTGGTTTTTATTGCACCATACTGGAGAAACAGGCAAGCGAATGGGCGCACCGTCTGTATATGAGGAATCTATCTGGCAAAGAATATGTTTATCAGTATGTTTTTCACCAATCAGAATCTCTTAAAATAAAGCATTTTTATGCATTGGATGCCGAATGGCTGGAGTTTATCAAGAATAACCGCATCAAAGGCGGAATCCAGCACTCGTATGATGTTGTGATTGGTCCTGTTGCAGATGATAATACGATGGAAACTGTTCAGCTCTATATGTCTGGTATTTTGAAATCCAGTGAAGCTGTAGACAGATTGCGGTATAACAAAGTAAATAATCAGGTTTCTTTCCATACACCGTATGCTTTGAAACATTTGAAATTTGAGATTCGCAAGGAGGTTCTCTCATGATGGAAGGAAAATATTTTTTTAATGGAAAAGATATTACTATGAATATGTGCATCCAGATTCGGGATGTGATTGACATTATTCAGGCAACAACCGGTTTGAATTTTCCAGACGCAACTTTGGCTTTTTATGAGTCCAAAACGTACAAGGCCCTTCAGAACACAGACAACACCCTATGGGCAGAATCTGCCGGTTATATCGCAGACCGATATTTTGAAGAATGTACAGAAACAAGCTGTGTTTAAAGAAATATTCCAAGCCGCTCATATTGGGCGGCTCTTTTCAGCAGCATACAAAAAGTGATTTTTACCTGCAAAACTCACACGCACGACGACCTTATTGCGGTATCTGCCTTATATGCCGCTGCATCCCTATTGCTAACAATACCTGATATAATAGTCCTCCAGAGAGATATTACATTCTTCCTTTGCGTCTACAAACTGGTATTCCTTTATCAGTTTTTGTCTCTCCCCGGCATCCTTCTGGATCTTCATGATGATAGAGGCAACCTCCAAATCCTCGTAGATGTGGCAGATTAATACATCCATCAACTCTTTCAATACCGGCCAGCGTTCATACTCCGATTTTAAATCGATCCGTAGAATCCCCATCTTCCTTCCGTCAACCGCATACTTCAGAGAAGGGCATACTTCAAGCGTTCCGATCAATAATCCGGTTTCCTTATCTAGAACACTCCACCTGACAAAATCTCTTGCCTCATACCGGCTCAGCCAGTATTCCACACACTTCCGGAACTTATCCTTATCTGTATAATAAAAATCATCTCCACAGCAGTCTCCATTGAAATAACGTGCGGCTTCCGGATCGGAATAACAGGGAAACAGCCCCTCCACATCTCCTGCCTCCAGTTTCCTTATCTTGAAATGCTCGGTTTCATATTCCGGGCATACGGTAAATACATCCATGTTCTGTCCCATCCTTACTGTTCTATTTATCTTTTTGTAGTTTGTCAATTCATTGCTGACACCATATTCTATTATACAGAACTTACGTTCTTTTATCAAGCAGATATTTCCATTTTTCTTTTCCATATTTTGGCAGTCTTTGTAAAAGTATTCCCTATATTTTGTTTTATATTCATCAAATAAACTATATTTTGTGTTTTATTGTTTGACACGAACAATATATAGTGCTAATATAATATTGTAATTATTTTTTGTGTCAGTCAGAGAAGGATATCACACGCGGTTTAGGTTTGTATATTAAGTCAGGAGGATTACTATGCCCGGCATAGGAACTTCTGGCTTTTTTGTTTGTAGAAGGGCAGATGCCGCTTCTGCATTTTGCAGTTTTTCTGCAGTAATAGGAGAATGGACGCTTAAAGTGTACGTTCTCTTTTTTTGCCTGAACGCAGATGGAAGGAGGCGGAAGAACAACGATCCTTCCGGAAGACACCATAAGAAAAGGAGGTCTCAAATGACATACGAAACTTTTAGGAATGAAGTTTTGCAGGGTTTACAGTGCAGAGAAATCGGTAATGTCAGTCTCAGCCTTACAAAAAAACTGAAACCCAATGGACAAATGAAGTACGGAGTAGTTTTCAACAATCTAACTACGAATACATCTCCCGTAGTCTATCTGGAAGAATATTATGAATTTTATCAAATAACGCGGGATCTTGATACAGTCATTGACATGCTCGCAGGCTTGTACCGTACTTTACCTGTAATACAATTGGATAAAAAGAAATTTTTTGATTTTTCCACAGCCAAAAGCAGGATCATCATGAAACTGGTCAACACAGCCAAAAACCGCATATTATTAGAAACAGCTCCACACATCCCATTCCAGGATCTGTCTATTGTTTACTACTATCTCATCAGTAATTCAGACGGCATAATCCTGGATATGCCGGTTAATGACAAGCTGTTAATGAAATGGGGCGTTGATACCCTGACACTGCATCAGCAGGCTGTGACAAATTATAACCGTTTACTGCCGGTAAAATTCGGTAATCTAAATCAGTTCCTTCTGGAGAACGGTTCTCTAGAAAAGGAATATTACACCGCGATATCTGACAATAACGGAAGCGAAGAACTGTATTTTTTATCAAATGAATTTTTAACAGGCGGCGCTGTCTTAATGACCTGTAAAAATCTGATGGACGAGATTGCAGATTTCTTTAAAGAGGATTTCTATATTCTCCCAAGCAGCGTCAATGAAGTACTCCTGTTTCCAGAATCCAAAGCGCCTCCCAAAGAGAAGCTGGACAAGATGATACAGGAAATCAATCGAGACTATCTGGAACCGGAGGATTATCTTTCCGACCATGCTTATTATTACAGCAGGTCCGGACAGGATTCAAACGCTTACTATATTCAAAGCCTGTTCCAACATTCACCTAAAAGCATATCTTAGAATTACCCAAAATCAACAAAAGAAAGGACAACTATTATGAACCAGATTCAGAAAATTACTTCTCTGGTGCAGGAATTAAACGAGCACAGACACGCTTATTACAACTTAAATGCACCGACGATCACAGACAAGGATTATGACCGGCTGTTTGATGAGCTTCAGAAGCTGGAAGAGGAGACCGGATTCATCCTCTCCAATTCCCCCACCCAGACGGTTGGCTATTCCCCAGTCAGCAATCTAAATAAAGTACAGCACTCTATTCCCCTGCTTTCCTTAGACAAGACCAAGCAGGTATCGGAGATTACTGCACTTCTTGCCAGGAACCATGCATTGCTGATGCTGAAGCTTGACGGGCTGACAACCAAGCTGGTGTACGAGGACGGACATTTGATACAGGCATCCACCCGTGGAAATGGGGAAACCGGGGAAGAAATTACCCACAATCTCCCTGCCTATCAGAATGTCCCGTTATTAATCCCTTACCAGAAACGCTTGGTCATCACCGGGGAATCCTACATTCACACCAATGACTTTGAACGCCTGAAGGAAACCCTCACAGACAGCAATGGGAAGAAATTCCGGAATGCACGCAACCTTGTCTCAGGCACGGTACGGAGCCTGAATCCGGAAACCTGTGCAAAACGCTGCGTCTATTTCTCCCCATTCAATGTATTAGAAGGACTGGATGAAAGCCCCTATAGCGGCAGCAGGCAGATACGTCTTTCGCTCTTAAAGGCACTTGGCTTTGATACCTGCCCCTATATTTGCATAGAAGGAACGTCACCATCAGAGGAACTGGTTGCTGACAGTATCGACATGCTGGTAACAGAAGCTTCAAGACGGCACATTCCGATTGACGGCATTGTTGCCATCTTCGACAGCCTCAGTTATTCCAAAAGCTGCGGAAAGACCGGACACCATTACAAGGACGGGCTTGCTTACAAGTTCGAGGATGAGCAGTACGAAACCATTTTTCGGAAAATCGAATGGACGCCTACCCGTTTCGGGGAGATTGCCCCAGTCGGCATTTTCGATACAGTTGAGATCGACGGCTGCGAAGTGTCAAGGGCATCCCTTCATAACTTAAGCTTCATCAAGAACCTAGAGCTTGTTCCGGGATGCAGGATCCTGATCTCCAAACGGAACATGATCATCCCGCATATTGAGGAAAATCTGGACCGCGGAAGATACCTGGATACCGTCCCGCCGATCTGTCCATGCTGCCAGTCGGCCACCTGGATTAAACGGCGGAAAACCAGTGATGGCAGGATCGTGGAAACTGTCCATTGCAATAATCCGACCTGTGACAGCCAGATCCTGCGGAAATTTGGGCATTTCGTAAGCAAGAAGGCAATGGATATCGAGGGGCTGTCCGCTGCTACACTGGAGAGGTTCTTCGAGCTGGGATACTTAGATTCCTTTCAGGATCTGTATCATCTGGATCAGTACCGGGAGGACATCCTTGCACTGGACGGATTTGGCGAGAAATCCTATGAACGTCTCTGGGCAGCCATTACCAGAAGCCGGGAGACGGACTTCGTGCATTTCCTCGTGGCTATGGATATTCCGATGGTCGGGCGTACTAAGAGCCGTATCCTAAATAACGTATTCTCCGGAAACCTGGATGATTTTGAAACAGCGGCTGTCGGAAGTTATGACTTTACAGTACTGGAGGATTTCGGGGAAACACTCAATCACAACATTCACACATGGTTTTCCAATGAAGAGAACCTGTGTTTATGGAAAGAATTACAAAAAGAACTTACATTCAAATCAAAGGAGGATCACATCATGAAAGAAGTAAAAGAAAATCCATTTATGGGCTACACAATTGTAGCAACAGGAAAACTTACACATTTTACCCGCGACGGTATCAACACAAGATCCTGGAGCTTGGCGGAAAGCCTGGAAGCTCTGTAACGAAAAAGACAGATTATCTGATCTGCGAGGAGAAGGCGGGAAGCCATGTGGCGGGAGCTTGCCGATATCCCCTTGGAGGTCCCGGAATCAGGGGACGAATTCTTTGCAGAACCATTTACACTGCAGGGGAGCATATTTCCTGCCGGAATTTCAAGAACGGAACTCTGGCACTGGTTTGATGACCGTCATCCAAAAGGTGTGACTTATTTACTGTATGGATTAAGAAAATAATAATCAAATAAGAGAATGGGAAGGTATGGCTTATGCTGTACCTTTCTTTTTGGAAAGGAAAACAATATGAATTTTGCTGAGAAAATATTTGAGAGGGCAACGGTAAAAGGAGTTGCAGATTACAAATCAATAAAAAGGAGAATCTATATGAATACACCTGAAAACATAAAAGGCATTTTAAAACTGAAACCGATTGGTACAGACTCATGGTCACGTCCCGTCTATGAAGATCAGAATGGACATTTATGGAAAGATATTACATTAGGCAGTAACAAACCGAAGCTGTGTTCTGCACTGAATGATGCTTTTGACGGTGAACCTGATATACCGCTCCGAAGACCATTTACCATTTTATCGAAGAAAGAACAGGTTGATGAAGACAAACGTTTTCAATATCAAATGCTAGACAGATACAGATGTGATTGTGACTATTATCTTGGCTATGGTAACAGAAATTGTGATGTTCTTCCATCAAAAGATAAGAGAAAACACATAGAGACCATGAAAAGAATCTGGCTTAGTTTTCCGGAAACTGAAAAACCAGAATGGTTAACATGGGAGCGGATTCTTGAATATGAAAAAGCAATATGTACCAAAGAATAGAACCAGGGCCATTCCATCCGGAATGGCTCGCTTTCATACTTGCAAATAAAAATTTACGAAAGGAAAATACAAAATGAAGGAATTATTAATGCAAAGCCTCACTCCTGTTGCGTGGAATGAGAGAATCCACTTTGAATGTCATCATTGCGGCGCATGCTGCCGCCACGTAAAGGACAGCGTTCCGCTGGAGAGCCTGGATGTCTACCGGATAGCCCGATTCCTATGGAGCCAGGATAAATCTTTTGATTCTATAGACTACATGCTGTCCCGGTACGCAGAGCCGGTCCCGCTTCATGAATGCGGTTACTTTATTTACACACTAAAGACAGTTGGTGCAGACGATGCCTGCATTTTCCTAAAGGATAACCGATGTATGATCCAAACCGCAAAGCCGAGAGCCTGCCGTATATATCCACTGGCGGCAGAACCAGACGGCGCTTCTTCATTCCATTATTACCTCAGTATGGAGAAGAAACACCATTTCACCGGCAGGAAATTCAAAGCAAGGGACTGGATGAACCAGTATTTCACCCAAGAAGACCGGGCTTTTGTCAATACAGATATTTCAGCAGCTTTAGAGATTGCACGGCTGCTTAAGCAGATGCCAGAGGAATACAAACACAGAGCGTTATATTTTTTTCTGTTATACAAATATACAGACTTTGACCTGAATCAGCCATTTCAGGAACAATATGAACAAAATAACAAAAGTCTAATTACTTCTTTAGAGGCAATGATCTCATAAGCAATCAAGGAGGACTACATATGAATGCAAGAATGGAAGAAATCATGAACGCTATTGAACATAACAAACTGACTGCCGATGATCCGTTTCGTTTTCACTGTACACAATGTGGGAAATGCTGCATCAACCGGGAGGATATCCTGCTGACACCGCTGGATCTCTTCCGGATTGCAAACGAGCTGAAGCTGTCCTTAAAAGAATTCATCGACCAGTATTGCGAGTTGTATATCGGGCCGGATTCGCACTTTCCGATCATCCGGCTGAAACCCAGGGGTTCCATAAAACGGTGTCCTCTGCTAAAAAACCGCAGATGCTCCGTCCACAAAGCAAAACCTGCTATGTGCGCCATGTTTCCAATCGGACGTGTCATTGCGTTTCCGGAAGATGGAACTTCTTCTAACGCACCAGTGATTGAATACTTTTATATGAATCCAGGATGTGGGAACAATACCAGGACGCAGACTATACGTGAATGGTTTGATTCTTTTGGTATTCCGCTTGATGATGACTTCTTTATTGAGTGGGCGATATTCCAGAAGAATTTTGTAATGCTCATAAGAGAAACAGAAAGACTCTTGGGCGAATCAGCTATGTGGCAAATATGGAGTCCGATTTTTGGCATCCTCTATCTCTGTTATGATCTGGAAAAGGAATTCCTGCCACAGTTTCTGGAAAATGCTGAAAAACTGCTGCGAGGATTACAGATGATAGCAGGCACAAAAACAACATAGGGAACGCTGCCGGCTATACCGGCAAAGGCGTCTATACTTGAATTTAAAGGTAAAAAATGA
>Ga0183011_10919_pt1 | contig 11753 bp, 9 predicted proteins | sample NAcewD2O_March_FD_122322 | JGI IMG/M metagenome (GOLD analysis project Ga0183011, IMG submission 122322) | Mouse cecal microbial communities from Vienna, Austria - N-Acetylneuraminic amended D2O_March | ecosystem: Host-associated > Mammals > Digestive system > Large intestine > Cecum | place... | reverse complement strand
AGACGCGCAGCGCCGTATCAATGCGGCGGCGCGCAAGGCCCATGGCCGTGAGCGTATGGCTGGCCTCGCCCCGGCTACACGCCGAGCCGCTGGAAACACAAATGCCCTTGCTGTCCAAAAAATGCAGCATCGTCTCGCTTTTGATGCCGTCCACCGAAAAATTCGCAAGTTCCGGCCGCGCGTCGGGCGGGCTGTTGCGCGTGATGCCCGGCAGCTCCGCCAGTCTTTGCCACAGCAGCGCGTTCAGCGCGGCAATGTGCGCTTCACGCGCAGCGGCGTCGGCGCCCATGCGCTCGGCAGCCTTCGCCAGCGCCGCGATATAGGCGACATTTTCGGTGCCGGGGCGGCGTTTTGCCTCCTGCCCGCCGCCCAAAAACACAGGCGCGATGTGGTAGCCCCTGCGCAGATACAGCGCTCCCACGCCCTTGGGCGCGTGGATCTTGTGGCCGGATACCGTATAGCTGTCGATGGCCGTTTCGTTCAGGCGAATGGGCACCTTGCCCCACGCCTGCACACCGTCCACATGCACGGCTGCGCGGCCGTTTTTTTCTTTCACGGCACGCGCCAGCGCCCGCACGTCGAGCACTGAACCGATCTCGTTGTTCACATGCATCGCAGCCACCAGCGCCGTCTTCGGCCCCACAGCGTCGATGAGGCTTTGCGCATCGATATGGCCGCTTTCATCGGGCGGCATTACGGTAACGCGCCAGCCCTCTTTTTCCAGCGCCGCAATGGGATTTTGCACACTGGGGTGCTCGTAGCCTGTTACAACGATATGGTCCGCCCACGCGCCGCGCGCCTTCACCGCGCCAAGGATGGCAAGGTTGTTGCCCTCGGAGCCGCCTGCGGTGAATACCAACTCCTGCGCCCGCGCGCCAAGCGATGCGGCAACCGTTTCGCGCGCATTGGCAACAAGCACCTCGCTGCGCGCGCCCGACGCATAGAGCGAGGAGGGATTGGCAAAACATTCGCGCAGCACGGCGTCGGCCACGTCGGCCACCGCATCGGCCACACGCGTTGTGGCCGCGTTATCCAGATAATGCAAGGCAAGGCCTCCTTTTTTGCAGCGGGCCTGCCGGAAAGCAGCGCCGCAGGGTTCTGTTGGGCGGCCGCCGCGCGGAAAGGCCACAGATATAGTTATTATACAACCAAACGGTCAATATGACAACGGAAAACCGCGAAAAAAAGCGAATTTCCGTTTTGAGCGTTCCGTTTCGGTTCCGGTTCCGGTTCCGGTTCGATTTCGGTTCCGTTCCGGTTCGTTTCGGTTTCGGTTCCGGTTCCGGTTCGATTTCGGTTCCGTTCCGGTTCCGGTTCGATTTCGGTTCCGGTTCAAAACGCCCAAGGCGCAAAAAAAGAGCCGCGGCATACGGCTCTTTTGATTTCCTGCTGCGTTTCGTTTTCTTTCTGCGGCCTATTCCCCGCTTTGGCTTTCCCGGTTTTGGCATGTTCCGTTTTCGCTTCCCCGGCTTTGGCTTTCCGGTGATGATACGCAGCACCGTTTCGGCCAGAGGAATATTGTCTTTGAACAGACAGCGCATAAAATCGTCATCTATCGGCCGTAATTTGCGCAGCCGTTCCAAATCCCGCAGGTGCTTTTGCCCCGTGATGTCCATAACGGTCGCCGGCCTACCCCCTATACAGTCGAGAACTAATTTTTATGCAGTGCATGCGCATGGCCGCGAAAGCGGCGGCCCGGCCTGGTTTTCAGGCAATTCCACCATTTTTTGAACAGGAAAGAGCAGAAAAATGATAGAAAGCGCCAATCGCTTTTCTATATAATAAAAGGGCAAAAGAAAACAAAGCAGAAAGGAACCGGCTATGAATCACAATGTGTTTGAACGCGAAAGGCCCCTTGCCCACACCAAATTCGGTACGCTGCGCGGCGTTGCCTACGGCGACGTAAACATCTTTATGGGTGTTGCGTATGCCCGCGCCAAGCGCTTTCAGATGCCCGCGGAGATCGAGCCGTGGGAGGGCGTGCAAAACGCGTATCATCACGGCCCCATCGCCATGCAGGCGATGGAAACCAACCCCTTCGCGTACTACCGGGGCCTGCATATGCTGGAAAAGCAGAGCGAGGATTGCCAGAACCTGAATATCTGGGCGCCCAAAACCCTGAACGGCGAGAAAAAGGCGGTTTTTGTCTTTATCCACGGCGGCGGCTTTTTTGCGGGCAATGCATTTGAAGAGATCTCCTTCGACAGCTTCAACATGGCCCACAACAGCGATGTGATTTTTGTATCCATCAACCATCGTCTGAACATTCTGGGCCATTTGAATCTGGAGGAATACGGCGCAAAATTCTGGAATTCCGCAAATGCCGGCATTGCGGATCTGGCGGCCGCGCTGAAGTGGATCCACGAAAATATCGCGGCCTTTGGCGGTGACCCAGAGAACGTTACCATCTGCGGCCACTCCGGCGGCGGCGGAAAGGTGCAGTGCCTGTTTATGCTGGAGGAAGCCGCTCCCTACTTCCAGAAGGGAATGGTGATGAGCGGCGCTCTCGGCAGTTTTGATGATCCGGCGAGCGCGCGGGAGAGCAGCCGCAGGATCACCCGGGATATGATGAACGAGCTGGGCATCACGAGGGAAAGCATCGAAAAGATCTACGACGTTCCCTTCGCCGAGCTGGCACGGGCGGCCCGCAGGGTTGCCACGCCCTTCGGCTGGGCGCCCGTTGCCAACGATTACTTCCCCGGCTTCCCCGTAGAGGCGGGCCTGCCCGAATTTTCCAAAGAAAAGCCCGTAATCTACAGCTCTACCCTGGGCGAATTTCCCGCCGTTTCCATTCCGGCCGAGGAAAAGCTCGCCATTACAGAGGCAGACCAGATCGCTTATCTTGAAAACCTGCTGGGCGAACACGCAAGCCGTATGATCGAGCTGTTCCGCAAAGCGTATCCCGAGCATCAGATCCTCGATCTTGCTTTTATGGATGCTCGCTGCCGTTCCACCACAGTTGCTTCCGCTTTGGAGCACGAGAAAAAGGGCTGCAAAAACGCCTACCTGATGATGTGCTCCTACTGTGTGCCCGAGGACGGCTGGCTGCCCGTCTGGCATGGCGGCGAAATGGCCTACATCTTCCAGAATGAGGATAAGGTGCTTGTTTTAAACGAGGCGGTGCACGGCGTGCGGTACGCGAAGATCTTCCGCGCGCTTACAACAAACTTTGTGAAGTACGGCGACCCTAACAACAAGTATCTGCCCAAATGGGAGCCCGTGCAAAACGGCGAAAACAATACCATGATTGTCGATCTCAACTGCCGCACCGTGGCGCACCACGATGACGAGCTGATCGATCTGTTCGAGAAATACGGCCCAAAGTTTACCGTCAAGCTCAGCCACTCCTGATCGCCCCGCATGCAAAAAAGGCCGCTTTGACAATCGAAACCGCACACAGGGGCCTGATGCAAAAAACTTTCGGAAAACGGCAAAAAGCTTTTGGAAAGCGGCATCCCCAGGGGATCTGCCGGGTTTGCCGATACCGGGCACCGGCAAACATGCTCCACAGTTAAAATCGGCGTCCTTCTCGCCGGCATCCTTCCGGCAAAGGCCGGGCAACGCTATCTTGCCGCCCGCAGCTGGGCCAGCGCTTTTTCAAAAACGGCCACGCTCTCGTGCATGCCGTGCAGACGGTTGCGGGCAAGCCACAGCGCGGGATGCGCGCGCAAAAGCGCCTCGCCTGTTTCGCACAGCGGCGCAAGGAACGTCTCTCTTTGCGCGGCATCCATCTCTTCCAGGTGCAGACAGGCGTAGTGCAGATCGTTCGCAAAGGCCGACATGCGCAGGGCGTTTTCGATTTCGCCGTAATAAAGCACCGCGCTCGGGCCGCGCATGCGGCTTTGCTCCAGCCGCTCGCGCAGCGTCTTCAAATACGCGCAGATCCCCGCGGCATCAAATTCCTTCCGGTTCACGATCGTCTGCGCCAGACCGTCGAGCGCTTCACTGCGCGCCGCGCGCCGCGCTATGCCTTCCGTCAGCTCCTTCAGCGCGGCTTTCGGCACAAGGCCCAGCATCAGCAGGATCCGGCCGAGTACCATGTTGGAAACGGGGAATTCCTCAAATTGATAGCAGCGGCCCAGATCCAGCACGAGCTTTCCCATCACGCCGGCTTCGTCTAAAAATACAAACCGGTCCAGCCAGCAGGCAAGCACCTGCTCGTCCACCGGCGCGCCGTTCCAGCACAGGGCGGCGGCATATGCCAGCGCGGGCTCGTTCAGCGGCTCGTACTCGGCGTGGCCCATATCGCCCCACTCCGTTAGCAGCACGCCGCGCGCGCCATGGCGCAGGGCCGCCTCGGCGGCGCTGCGGATATTTTTCAGCATATTATCGGTGCGGCCCGTGAGCGAGAGCCATGTGGAGGTGCCGGGGCACAGGAGGAACGGCACGCCCGACCGCTCCAGCATCGCGGCATGCTCCTCAAACGGAGAATTGGCCTCATAGCCCCAATCCAATACCGTCACATCCTTGGGAATATCGCCGATCGATTCGGGGTGCTTTGTCAGAACATCGCCCCACAGCATCATCCTTTTGCCGCGCGCCGTCACCTCTTTGTACAGCGCGTTCATATAATCGGTATACAGCTTTGCCACGCCTACCCGCTCGGCAGCCTCCCTGCTCTTGCCTGTTCCCAGCTCAAACGGCTCGTCAAGGTTGACGTTAAAGGTGTTCGACGTAAAATTCGGCAAAAGGTCGTCCATCAGGCGCACCACAAGCGCAAGGCTTTCGGGGTTCAGCGGGTCCATCGTAGAGGGCGGCATCGAACGGCCCAGAAACGACACTCCTTCCTCCGAGACGGCCAGATGGTGCAGCTCCGGCTGCGCGATCCAATCCGCCATATGCCCCAGGCTGTTCTGGTTCGGCACAAGCTCGATATACCGTGCCCGGCAATAGCTGTCCAGATAGCGGATCTCTTCGCCCGTGATGGGCGTTTTGTCCATCCAGTACTGCGGGAAGGAAGGGTAGGCGAACGAAAAGCCCTCGACATAGAGCTGCAGCTGATTGTATTTGAGCATCGCGAGCCGGTCGATGAGCGCGCACAGATCCTGCAACGTCGGCACCTTGCCACGGCTGATATCAAGCATAAAGCCTCGCACGGCAAGCGCGGGCGCATCCTCAATTTCGCAGCACGGAATTTTGCCGTCCGTTTGCAGGATCAGCTGCCCCAGCGTAGCCAGCGCGTAAAACGCGCCCTGCGGCGCCGCCGCCGTGATGCATACGCCCTGCGGCGTAACCGAAACGCCATAGCCCTCGGCACAGGTGTTTTCCCGCCGCGCAAAGCGAATGCAGCCCTCTGCGCCGGCGTGCCAGGGCTCCGGCAGCAGCGCCGCAAGCCCGGCAAACGCCTCGGGCAGCACAACGCCGGGCGCGGCGGGCAGCGCAAAAGTGCCCTCCTTCCACTGCAGCTTTTGCGGTGCGGGGATCAGGACCATGGATCGCATAAAATTGCTCCTTTCCTGGATGATGTTTTGAGGATGGTTTTCAAGGGGGAACGCTTTCTGAACAGGCCGGGGTCTCGCTCTGGCCGGCCGCTGCGAAAATCTTCTTTTTTTATTATGGCATATCTTTCTTTTCTTTGCAACCGATTCCGTTTTTGTCGTGTATCATAGAGGCGGGATCCCGGATGATCTGCGCGGCCCCGCCCCGCGCGGCCGCACCCTGCTTGCGGGGCGGCTTTTTTGGGGGGGGGGCGCCGGGCCGCAAAAGAAGCCGGGGCTGTAAAAAGCGGCTGTCGCGTGCGCTTTGCGGAGCCTTTACAACCCGGCCTGTTTGCGCTATACTGATTTTGGGTGAACGCGTATGAATAAACGGGAGATCGCTGCATATTTTGACCTTCAGGCCCCCCACTGGGATGCCCGCATGGTGACAGACGACGAAAAGCTTCGTCTGATTTTAGATACGGCCGGTGTGACAAGGCACACCGTCGTGCTGGACGTTGCCTGCGGCACGGGCGTGCTGTTTCCGTATTATCTGGCAAGGAACGTTTCCCGCGTGATCGGCGTAGATCTCTCCCGCGAGATGACACGCATCGCGGTTGCAAAGCAGAGCGATCCGCGCATTGAAGTGCTCTGCGCCGATATTGAAACGCTCCCCGTCCACCTGCGCTGTGATTGCTGCGTGGTATACAATGCTTTCCCGCATTTTGAAGACCCGGCGCGTCTGATCGCCTGCCTTGCCCGGTGGGTAAAGCCGGGCGGCCGGCTTACCGTGGCGCACAGTATGGGGCTGGAAGCGCTGCGCCGCCACCACGCGGGCCGTGCCGAACACGTCTCCCGCGAGATGCTGCCGCCAAGCGCGCTGGCCGCGCTGTTCGCGCCATGGTTCGAGGCAGACACCGCCGAAGCCGACGCGGAAAAATATCTGGTATCCGGGTGCCGCAGAGCAGACGCGGCTCCCGCGGCCGCCGGGCCCGCGCCCGTGTAAGCCCGCCGCGCCGCACGCGGCGCAGCGCCAAAGGCAGTTTTGCGCAAAGCCGAAGCGCCCTCTTGCATTTTTGCACCGGATGCCTTATAATAAAAACGCAATCAAATGCGAAAGCTGCAGAACGCTTTCGGCCAAAGGGCAAACAGGTGTCTGCGGCGATCCCGCCCCAAGGAGGAATTTTTATGGAAATGATGAACGGCATTGCCGCCGCCTCTATGAGCATGAGCGCGATGCAGCTGGAAACCGCTTACAGCACGGCCCTGTTGAAAAAATCGATGGAGGGCATGGAGCAGCAGGCCCTGAGCCTGATCGAAGATCTGGCTCAGTCTGTGCCCGCGTCGTTCCCCGGCCAGAGCTATATCGATACCTATATTTAAGCGCGGGCGCAGGCGGGCTTTTCCCCGCTTTGCAGCCCGGCGGGCCCGGCAAAACGGCCCCGGCCCGCGTGATCCCGGCCCGTTTTCCGGGGCAGCGCTTCCTGCAAGCGCAAAAACCTACGGCCTGAGGATGGCTAACGCCATTCTCAGGCCGCTTTTCTTTCTTTGGCGGGCTTTTCCGGCGCCGCTCTGGTTTTTGCTCTTTTTCGTCTTCGTCCTCCCCGGGCTTTTTACTCTTTAAACGCCCACAGCCGCTGGCCCAAGTAGTTGCACCCGGTAAAGATCACCTGTGCCGCCAGCATGGCAATGCGGCCGCGCCACGCCTCGGGAACCACGGGGAAAAACCGCGCCAGAAATCCCGGCACGATCAGATCCGAAAGGCCGAAGCTGAGCAGGTAGCATCCCGCGATCACCAGCGAAAAGCGCACGGCGCTTTGCAGCAGCGGGGCCTTGCTTTCAAAGCTGTATTTGCGGTTGAAGATAAAGCTGAATACGCTGCAAACGGCAAACATCAGCGCCGTCGAGCCCCAGTATCCCAGCACGCCGTACAGCAGCTGGCTGCCCATTACGCTGACGACGGTATTCAGCCCGCCAATAATCAAAAAAATCAGCAGGCTTTTATCCCAAAAAAAGGAAAACAGTTTTTTAAACCATTGCATGCTTTGCCGGGCCGCCCTTCCCCTTGCTTATTCTGCCTGTTCCACCACCCGCACGGTCTTCATCACCACGGGCGTTTTGGGCTTATCGCGAAAATCGGTCGTCACGGCGGCGATCTCGTCCACCACCTCCATGCCCTCCACCACATGGCCAAACGCGGCGTATTGCCCATCCAGATGCGGGGCGTCGGCATGCATGATGAAGAACTGGCTGCCCGCCGAATCGGGCGCCTGGCTGCGCGCCATACTGATGACGCCGCGCGTGTGACGGATGGGGTTATCCACACCGTTCGCGGCAAACTCGCCCTTGATGGCATAGCCCGGGCCGCCCATGCCCGTGCCCTCGGGGCAGCCGCCCTGGATCATAAAGCCGGGGATCACGCGATGAAATGTAAGCCCATCGTAAAAGCCCTCGTTGACCAGCTTTGTAAAATTTTCCACTGTCAGCGGCGCGGCGGCCGCGTCCAGCTCGATGCGGATGGTTTTGCCGTTTTGCATGGTGATCTCGATCATTGTTTCAAGCCTCCGTTTTTTCTGAAAAGCCGCCCCAGCGGCCGCGCAGACCGGCCGGCGGCACAGCCTTTGCCTCATCCTTTTTTCTTCAATGCGCCGGACGCCGGCGATTGAACGCTGCGCGCCCATAAAAGCGCCCCTCACGGGGCCGGCGCTTCGCCGGCGAAGCGCTGCGTTTTTGCGTCCGTCAGATCAAAGTCCTCCGGCAGCAGCTGCGAAAGCTCCGCCTCCGGCTGTGCGGCAAGACGCTTTGACTGATTTAAAATCGCCTGCTCCACCTTGTTGCGCGCGAGCCGTCCGTTGCCTGCATCGCGCGCACGCGTCATCTGTACGGTGTTAAAATACAGCAGCAGGTTTGCATCGCAGCGCCCGTCGATCTCGTAGCCCTTGCCCTTTGCCTGCAGCCGCGCAATGGCCAGCAGCTCCTCGCCCGTGTAATCGGGGAATTCCATAATGTTCGGAAAGCGGCTTTTCAGCCCGCTGTTCGCCGTCAGGAACTGCTGCATTTCGTTGGAATAGCCCGCAAGAATCACGATCAGATCGCCGCGGTAATCCTCCATCCCCTTCACGAGCGTATCGATGGCTTCAAGGCCGAAGCTGTCCTCCCTGCCGCGATACAGACTGTAGGCCTCGTCGATGAACAGCACGCCGCCCACCGCCGATTTCAGCACCTTTGTGGTAAGCGGCGCGGTGTGGCCCACATAGCGGCCCACCAGATCGGCGCGCGTTACCTCCACCAGCTGCCCGCCCGTAAGCACGCCGATGGCCTTCAGGTATTTGCTGATGAGCCGCGCGACGGTCGTTTTGCCCGTGCCGGGGTTGCCGGTAAAGATCATGTGCATCGAAACCTCGGCCGTCTTCAGGCCCGCGTCCCTGCGGCGCGCCTGTACGGCGAAGTTTTTTTCAAGGCTCAGCACATATTGCTTAATCTCGGCCAGGCCGACAACGCTTTCCAGCTCGGCCTTCACGGCCTCCAGCTCGCCGCGGTACGCCTCGGGCAGCAGCGCCAGCAGATCCAGCGCGCCCGCGCCAAGTTCCGCCGTCAGCCGTCCGCCGTCCACATCCAACGCGGCAGAGCCGGGCGTCCCGTCGTGCTCCAGCCGGTACTGCGCCAAGGCGCGATAGGCGCGTTCCCAAAACGCCAGGATCCCCCCGGCGCCCGGCGCCCGGCCGCCGCTATGCGCGGCAAGCTCCAGCGCGCGCTCCGAAGCCGTCACCGCAAAGCCCAGCGTCTGCCGGGCACGCGCGGCCATTTTCTCAAATTCGGCCTTTGCCACGGCGGCAAGGCTCTTTGGCTCGAGGGGCTGCGTCTCGCACACATCGCCCAGCGCCGTTACAAACGGCGCACCGAACCGATCGGCCAGCTTTGCCACAGGCGCCTCGTCCAGCAGCACCAGATATTTGCCGCGCGGCGTGAGCGCGCCCACCGCGTCTGTCACCAGCGCGCCGCCCGCGTCGATCAGCCGCCCGTTCTGCATCACATAGCGTCCGGCCAGGGGGCTTTTGCCGCGCCGGACAAGATTGTCCAGCACCGTTAAAAACGCGGGCTGGCAGCGCTCGTAATGCTCGAACACCACCACATCGCCCTTGGCCGCCAGCGCCATATACAGATCCTGCAAAAACAGCTTTTCCTCGGCGGCGGTGGGATACAGCGACAGATCCATCCACGCGATATTTTCGTCGGTGAATACGCCTGTCTCTGTCAGCGCTTTCGCCGCGGCCGTAAGGCTGAGGCGTTTGCCCGTATCCGCCGGGCCGGTAACGTAAAACGCGCTGCGGGCGCTTTCGCCCGTATGCCCCATCACATAGGGGCGCTTGAGCGCGATTACCAGCTTTTGCAGATATTCCGTCTGCCCCAAAACGGTTTTGCCCAGTGTCTCGGCAAGGCCTTCAAAGCCCTCCAGCCCCGCTCTGCCGCGCGGCGCGGCAGACGTGGGCGGCGCCTCTCTCTGCGGCGCGGACGGCTCCGGCGCGGCAAGGCCGCGCACCTCCGGCTGCTCCAGCTCGCGGCTGATGCGCCGGATATCGGAAAGCGCGTCGATCTGCTGCCGCTGGCGCAAAATAGCGTCGCCAAGCGCCGCGCCCGTTTGTGGCACGGCCCGTTCCAGCGCCTCCAGATCTTTTTTCGCCTCGGCGGCGCGGCGCTCGACGGCCGCCCAATCGGAGGACGGCGACGGGTTCGGTTTTTCCGGCGGCTGCGCCGCCGCAAGGCCCGCCTGCCCAAAGGGGCTTTGTGCGGCGCGCCCCGCCGCCTGCCCGGGCCGCGCCGCACCGCGCGCCGTGCCCGTCCGCGAAGCCGTGCCCGCCGCACCCCGCCGCGAAGCGGCGGCTGCGTTCGCCGCACGGCGCGCCTGCGGCGTATTGTCCGGCGTCAGCGTCAATTGCGGCACAGCGTTTTTTTGCGCGCCTTTTTCCGCATCGGGCGATTTTGCGCCCGTGCGCGGCATACGTGAGCCAAACACATTGTTGAGCAGATCATCGAGTTCGTTTTTCACGAAAAGCCTCCCATGGAGCAAAATGCGCTCCCTGTCACTTCTGCATCGAAAAATCATAGGCCAGCCGCAGCCATTCGGCCAGCTCGGCATCCGCGTCCTGCGGGCGGGAGAGCACAATGTGGTGCGTCCAGCGCCCGGGATAGGGCTCGGTTTTTACCGCAACGCGCGCGGAATCCAGCGCGAACGGCAGCCCAAGCGTAATAACGAGATACGGCTTTGGCAGCAGCGATTTTTTTCGCACGCGGGCAAAGGAAACACAGGCGAATACGCAGCGGTTTGAAAGGGTGATCTGCGTTTTTTGTACACGGATCCGCACCGCGGCGTCCAGCGCATACACGCCTTCCAAAAAAGCGCCGTACAGCGGCAGCGCATCCGGCTGCTGCGCAAAAAACTGCAGTGTTTCGGGATCGAATCCGTTCATGGTTCCGCCTCCGGCGATACCTCCCCGCGGCGGGCTGCCGGCGCAGAGAGAGAAAAAACCGAGGCTGCATCACAGCCCCGGGGCAGCAAATTGGCTTTGCCCGGCAAAACGCCGTACTTACGGTGTTAGACAGCCTTTGTGCCTTATTATACTTGATTTTTTCGGAATTGTCCATAGCCGGTTTGCCGTTTTTGCGCCGGTTCCTTTCTTTGTACCGGTTCCGCCCTTTTGGCACCGGCGCCTGTTGACAGCGAAAGGCTCCGCCCGTATAATAAAGTACAAGAAAGCAGACGATCCGGAAAAACGGCCGGCAGCCTCCGACCAGAGCGAAAAAAGGCCGAATCGGGATCGCAGAATGAGGTGTATCGATGCCATTGAACATCCGAGGCAAATTCGCGGGCGTATTGCTTGCCGCAGCCCTGCTTTTGGCCGGCTGCCATGCCCCGCAGGACGAGGCCGCCGAGCCGCCGACCCTTGCTTCGCTGCAGCGTGCCGCCTATGAAGCAATTGCGGCGGCGGACGGTGCCGGCGCGGCGCAGAGTGAAGAAGATAAGAGCGCCGATCCGCTCGGGGACGCTGTCTCTGAGGAAGATGTGCAAAAAGCCATTCTTGCCGCCGAGGAGGCTTTTCCCGGGCAGTTGGACAGCGCGCTGTACCGGCGGCTGGCCGCCGGCGCGGACGAGACTTTGAGCGGCCCCGGCATGAAGGAGGCCTATCTGGTTTTGCAGGAGCGCAGCGAGCTGGATACCGCCCAGATGGTGTGTCTGGGCCGCCGGATGCTGGAGGACGGCGAGGCCCGCGCCGCCCGCGACCTTTGGGAGCTGGCCGCCCGCCGCGCCGACGGCCGGGAGGCCGCGGCCTGTCTGGA
>Ga0183011_10909_pt1 | contig 11834 bp, 10 predicted proteins | sample NAcewD2O_March_FD_122322 | JGI IMG/M metagenome (GOLD analysis project Ga0183011, IMG submission 122322) | Mouse cecal microbial communities from Vienna, Austria - N-Acetylneuraminic amended D2O_March | ecosystem: Host-associated > Mammals > Digestive system > Large intestine > Cecum | place... | reverse complement strand
TTTCCGTGAAAAGGTGCCATTTACTACGCCTCGTTCGCATGCGCCAATGGGACGTACACCAGTACTACCCATCGGCACATTCTTCACGTGCGGCTTGCAAATAACACCTTTTGACGAAAAATTGAGTTGTGTTCATTTGTGCTCGTTTCGTGAAAAGCGGCATTCTGCTGCCGCGCTCTCGTTTCGCCGAACTGCTATGCCGCTCTGAAATGTTATAATTAAAACTTATATAGCCTGCGGGTATTGAGATGCGATATCAAAAAAAGGCTATCGAATCGCGCAATGGTATAAGTCGATCCTATTGGTGCGGTTGTGGGGGAGGGTGTTGCACCGATTTTGTATTTGCGGGCGGTATGCGGTTAAGAGATTTTTTGACGGTTGCGGCGGCGGCGTTGTCGCTGTCGGCGGCGGATGCTGCACACGGTGCCCGGAGGACGGCCGATACGGTGGTTGTGCGGGATAGGTATTCGGCGTGCATTGCGCTGAGTGTCAGTGCGGGCAACCGCATAACGGTCGGGCGTCTGATGACATCGCACGGCAAGTCGTTCGCCGGGATACTCTTCGTCGGGGCGGGCACGGGCTTGGCTGTGGGCAGGGAGAGCGTCTACGATGCGGCCTCCGATTCGGAGCCTGCGGGGTATAGGCGCGAGCGTCTGCTAATGGTGCCGCTGTTCGTCGAGCTGAGGTGGCGTTTCCCGGAGGTGGGGCATGTAGACCTATATATGATTTCGCGTCTGGGTGCCGACTTCGGATTGCGGCGTGCGCACTCGATAGATGCCTGCGGGTCGCTCGGCGGCGGCATCGGCATAGGACGCATCGCCCTGACGATAGCTTACGACTATATGCGTCGCAGCGGCATGTTTACCGTTGGTGCTATGGTATGTTTTTGATATGGCGATATATCCGTTGTAAGGCGGGGGTAGGACGAGGATGCCCAGCGGCGGTCGCTGCGACGCGTAAGCGTCGTAGTCCGTGGCGGTCGTAATGCCGCATGCTGCATCTGCGGGGGCGGTCGTGCGGAGAATATGATCCGAACGGGTCACTTTTTTGACTCAATAATTGTAAATGGCCGTTCGGTTTCATATATTTGTGGATTGAATTGTATACGTTATGACGGATAACAGACTAAGGATAGGAATCACTCAGGGCGACACCAACGGTGTGGGCTGGGAGTTGATCCTCAAAATATTGTCGGACCAGCGCATACTCGAACTCTGCACGCCGGTGGTTTACGGTTCGCAGGCGGCGGCGGCTTACTATCGCCGCACGTTGAAGGATGCGGAGCCCGTCGAGTTCGTGGCATGCCGCACGGCGGACGATGCGCAGGCCGGACGCGCCAATCTTGTGGAGTGCGGGCAGAAGGAGCTTCGGATAACGCCCGGGCAGGAGAGCGAGGAGGGCGGCCGTGCTGCGGCCGATGCTCTCTTGCGTGCCGCGGATGACCTGAAAAACAGGCGTATAGATGCACTGGTAACCGCGCCGATCGACAAGCATGCTATTCGCAGCGAGGCGTTTCCCTATACCGGCCACACGGAGTTCCTGGCGGCCGTGTCGGGTGGCGAAGCGATGATGATAATGTGCAGCGACGTGCTGCGCGTGGGGCTCGTGACGATACATATACCCGTGTCGGAAGTGGCTGCGGCGATCGACAAGGAGTCGATAGTGCGCCGGATAATGCAGCTCAACGACTCGTTGAAGCGCGATTTCGGGGTGGTGGCGCCGCGCATAGCCGTCCTCTCGCTCAACCCCCATGCCGGAGACGGAGGTCTGCTGGGCGAGGAGGAGGCGTCGACGATAAAGCCCGCCATAGAGCAGGCATACGCCGACGGAGTGCTTTGCTTCGGTCCGCTGGCCGTTGACGGTCTGTTCGCCTCGGGCGCATACAAGAAGTACGATGCCATACTGGCGATGTATCACGATCAGGGGCTGGCACCGTTCAAGACGCTCTCGCCCGACGGCGTGAACTTTACCGCCTCGCTCGATACGGTGCGCACGTCGCCCGACCACGGCGTGGCATACGACATCGCAGGCCGCGGCATCGCCGATCCGCAGTCGATGCGCTCGGCCGTATATGCGGCGATAGACATCGTTGCGCGTCGCAGGGCCTACGCTGAGTGGAGCCGTTCGCCGCTCGAACACTTCGAGCGCGAGAAGGGCCGCGACGTATCGGTCAAGGATCTGCCCCAGAGCGAGGGCGAGCAGTGATAGCTGCGATAATGGGAAAAGGATGCTCCGACGCCGTATTCCGTCTCGTAATTGTGGAAGCGGCGAAGGAGGTCGAAATATTAACGTAAATAAAAGAAGTAATGATTAAAATTACATTTCCCGACGGCTCTGTAAGAGAGTATGCCGCGGGAACGACTGCCTATCAGGTTGCGGAGAGTATCAGCCCTCGTTTAGCTGCGGACGCTCTGGCTGCCGAGGTCAACGGCGCGACGGTGGACATGGGTCGCGCGATAGATGAAGATGCCGCCGTAAAGTTTTTCAAGTGGGACGATGCCGAGGGTAAGCACGCATTCTGGCACACGTCGTCGCACCTGCTGGCCGAGGCGCTCGAAGCGCTATATCCGGGCATCAAGTTCGGTATAGGTCCGGCCATAGAGAACGGTTTTTACTACGATGTCGATTCGCCCGTACCCATTACGGAGTCAGACCTTGCGACGATCGAGCAGAAGATGGTCGAGCTGGCGCGGCAGAAGGAGCCGCTGGTGCGCTCGGAGGTGTCGAAGGCCGATGCGTTGAAGACATTTACCGAGAAGGGCGACCAATATAAATGCGAATTGATAGCCGATCTGGCCGACGGTACCATATCGTTCTACACGAACGGTTCGTTTACCGACCTGTGCCGCGGTCCGCATATCCCCAACACTGGTTATATCAAGGCGTTGAAACTCACGTCGGTTGCCGGCGCATACTGGCGCGGCAACGAGAAGAACAAGATGCTGACGCGTATATACGGTATTTCTTTCCCCAAGAAGTCGATGCTCGACGAGTATCTGGCGATGTTGGAGGAGGCCAAGAAGCGCGACCACCGCAAGCTGGGCAAGGAGCTGGAACTCTTTACATTCTCTCAGAGAGTGGGTCAGGGTCTGCCGTTGTGGCTGCCCAAGGGCGCCGACCTGAGAGACCGCCTGGAACGCTTCCTGCGCCAGATACAGAAGGAGCACGGCTACCAGCAGGTCATCACGCCCCATATCGGCAACATCGAGCTTTACAAGACGTCGGGCCACTATGCCAAGTACGGCAAGGATTCGTTCCAGCCGATACATACGCCGATCGAGGGCGAGGAGTATATGCTCAAACCGATGAACTGCCCGCACCACTGCGAGATATATCGTTCCAAGCCGCGTTCGTACAAGGACCTTCCGGTGCGTCTGGCCGAATTCGGTACGGTATACCGCTACGAGCAGTCGGGCGAGCTGCACGGACTGACGCGCGTCAGATCGTTCACGCAGGACGACGCCCATCTCTTCGTGCGCCCCGACCAGCTGTTGGAGGAGTTCGAGAAGGTCATCGACATCGTGCTCTACATATTCCGCACGTTGAAGTTCGACAAGTATACGGCGCAGGTGTCGCTGCGCGACCCGAACAACCGCGAGAAGTATATCGGTTCGGACGAGAATTGGGATAAGGCTGAGAGTGCGATCATCGAGGCTGCGAGGAACAAGGGGCTGAATACGATCGTCGAGTACGGCGAGGCGGCATTCTACGGCCCGAAGCTCGACTTCATGGTCAAGGATGCGCTGGGACGCAGCTGGCAGCTGGGTACGATACAGGTCGACTACAATCTGCCGGAGCGTTTCGATCTGACGTACAAGGGTTCGGACGACAAGATGCACCGCCCGATAATGATCCACCGTGCGCCGTTCGGCTCGATGGAGCGTTTCGTGGCCGTGCTGCTCGAACATACGGCCGGCAAGTTCCCGTTGTGGCTGTCGCCCGATCAGGTCGTGGTGCTGCCCATATCGGAGAAGTATAACGACTATGCCGCCGAGGTGGCACGCGAGTTGAACATGGGCGATGTGCGTGCCCAGGTCGACGACCGTAACGAGAAGATAGGCCGCAAGATACGCGACAACGAGTTGAAGCGTATCCCCTATCTGCTGATCGTGGGCGAGAAGGAGGCCGCCGAGCGCAGCGTGTCGGTACGCGCGCAGGGCGAGGGCGACAAGGGACAGATGTCGATCGCGGAGTTCCGCGACTATCTGCTCGGTCTGGTTCGCAGCGAAGTGGAGGCCAATCGTCGATGATGCGTTTTAAGTGAAAATATCATAAACTAATATATCAATAATTTGGCAGGACAATTTCCATTCCGACCTCGCCCGCTGACCGGGCAGGGGAATAATCAGAACAACCAGAGAGATCCACGCGGACGTCGTCCGGTGGTGGAGAACCCGCATCGCATCAACGACCGTATCACGGCTCCGACCGTGCGTGTCGTGGGCGAGAACGTCGAACCCAATCTGGTGTTGCCCATTCGCGACGCATTGCGTTTGGCCGATGAGATGGAGCTGGATCTGATCGAGATCTCTCCCAAGGCCGATCCCCCCGTGTGCCGCATAGCCGATTACCAGAAGTTTCTCTATCAGCAGAAGAAGAAACAGAAGGAGATCAAGGCCAAGCAGACGAAGATCGTCATCAAGGAGATCCGTTTCGGTCCGCAGACCGACGATCATGACTACAACTTCAAGTTGAAGCATGCCGAGAACTTCCTCAAAGAGGGAGCTAAGGTCAAGGCTTACGTCTTCTTTCGCGGTCGTTCGATCGTCTTCAAGGAGCAGGGTGAGATTCTGCTGCTGCGCTTCGCCACCGACTTGGAGGAGTTCGCCAAGGTGGAGCTGATGCCTAAGCTCGACGGCAAGAAGATGAACATGATCCTCGCGCCGAAGGCCAAGAAGTAGTCGTCGAAAGCGGGAGCAGAGGCTCCCGATGATAGGTTGCGCCCCTGCCGCATTAGCGGCGGGGGCGTATTTTCTCTGAGGGTGGAGGATTTTTGCTGCGGGGCATTTCGTGGATTGGGGGGGGGAGTGGAGATCGTTTTTTTTCGGTGTTGAGACCGTCGAGTGGCAACGGGATAGGGATGTTTTGCGTGTGTGCGGGCATCTTTTCCTTTTTTCAGCGGACATCGTTTTTTGCGGTAAGGGCGGTAGGAGGGCGCGTGGAGATCGTTTTTCGGTGTGCTGGCAGTGAAACTTGTAGAGTCGGTTTTTCGATGTGCATACAGTGGAGTGTCAATGAAAATAGGGTTTTGCCCGGCGACCGGCTTTTGGAAGGGGACGTCGGGCATCTTTTTTTGGGGCGGCATAGTAGGTACGGTTTAGGCTCCGGGCTCGGCAGGACGAAAAGATTAGCCCTCGCGGGGTAGTGCTGCGAGGGCTAATCTGTCAATGGGTTATGCGGTTGCCGGTCTGTCGGATCGGTCGATGCACGCCGCTACCGGCGGTCGATGTGGGTAAAGCGGGCGGTAGTGCCGGCATCGGTTTGTGCTGCGGGCATAGTGCGCGGCGAGGGACGCATGGCGGAGCTGCGGTGCGTGCTGCTGCCGGTCTGCTCGCCGAGGCGGCGCAGTACGATATCCGACGTGGCGGCGTTGCGCATGGTCTGTCCCAGAAATACTGCCGGACGGTAGATGCCGTTGGAAAATTCGGGCCCTGCGTGGCATGCCTTGATCGTGATAGTATTGCCGTCGTCGGATATCTCGACCGGGAACGAAACCGGAGCGGTGTACATCTTGTCGAGATCGGCGCCGAAGAAGAGTATCGGAGAGTCCGACCAGCCGTATAGATAGACATGCTTGGATGTCGGAACGGTCACGCTGCCGTCGGCGGCCACCTCCAAGAAGAACTTGGGACCGAAGTCGCGGTAGGCGAGCGACTGGAAATCGCGCCAGTAAGAGGCGTAGTCGATAAGGTACTCGGCAGAGTAGTAGGGCATGGGGTCGGTGGCATAGTTGGTCTGGAACTGGTAGCCCTCGACGAGCAGGCGGTTGTAATCGCGATATCGGCTGCCTGCGCCGTCCGTGTCGGCGATCGTGATCTCGGCGCCCTCGATGCGCTGGGGATCTTTGTAGAGATCTACGTAGTCGTATGACAGGCTCCACTTGCCGGGCAGCAGCGCGAAGAGCTCCGACTCGACGCGTGCGGGCTTGGGCTCGGCCGAGGTGCGGGCGGCGGTGTGATCGACGACGGAGAGTTGTTCGGCGCTGACGGCGCATACGACGCAGGTATATTCGGTGTCGTACCACAGCTCGTCCATTTTCAGCGTAAGACCGCCGTCGGAGTTGGCCTGGGCGACCTGCTCGGCGGAAAGAGCCACGCCGCGCATGTCGATGAGCGACTCGTACGAGCCTCCGTTGTTGTCGAGCTCCTCTCGAACGTCGGCCGTGGGGGCGAAGGCGTATTTAATGGACTTGGTAAGGCCGGTCTTTATGTTGAGATCGAGGATCGTATGGGGCGCCTCGCCGGAGGGCTGCATGACGATGCCGACCTCGGGCGTGATACCGGTGGGCGCAGCGGTCGTGAAGATATTGTCGGAGATGAACGACTCGTTGCCCTCGTTGTCGATGACCACAAGACCGATCGTATATTCGGTCGCGGGGGTAAGATCGTCGTATGTCTCGTCGGCGGCAGCGGTGTAGAGACGTGCGCCGATCTGGGTTTCGTAGGCACGCTTGACGAGCGAGATCATCATCGACTCGCCGTAGTCGATGACCGAATCGTACCATGCCTTATCGCGCACATAGACATAATACTCGGCGATGTTGTCGTCGGGCGTAGTCGCGATACGTGCTGCGATAGATGTTATGTCGCTGACTTCTACCGTTATGCCGTGCTCGGAACGGGGTTTCTCGGGTGTCGTGAACTCGACGCGGTGCAGCACGTCGGTCAGCTTTTTGTCCTTGTCGCAGTATGCGGCGAAGACGATATACTCGCGGCCGGGCTTGACGCCTATCTCATAGGGGACGTCAAGGGCGTCGAAGTAGAGTTCGCCGTCTTTGAAGTCGACCGTCGTGTCGCCGTAGCCGCTCATGCCGAACATTTCGAGATATTGCTCGTCGGTGTAGCCGCTCATGTCGAGCAGCAGTTTGTCGATGTGCGAGAAGAGGAATGACCGTCCCTCCTCGGCACGGATGCGAAGCGAGAACGAATCGTATGTGACAGACTCTTCTAACAGCTCGATCAGAGGATCGACGGCGCTGGTGGTAAAGTCGAACTGCTTCACGTCACTCATCTCTCCGTCGGCGCTTGCGGCGGCGAAGAGCGTATATCGTGTCTCGGGAGCGAGTCCGTCGAGCGATATTTCGGCAGAGGTCGAGTCGAATTTGTTGACGTTTTGTGCGAAGAGCTCCCCGGCGCCTGGCTTCTGCATGTCGTCGGTAGTCTCGACGCATGTGTAGCAGTAGGCCGTGGCGATGTCGGTCGTGAGCTCGAAGCGGGCTGAGGTGGCCTCGATACCGATGCTCTCGATCTCCAATCGGGGTTTGGGCTTGGGCTCGGGAGGTGTGGGCTGCGGTTCGTCGTTCTCGCCGCATGCGAAGGCGAAGAGGGTAAGAGTGAGGTAGAGTAGAAGTTTTTTCATGACCGGATGTTTTTTCGGATGAGGGTTATATTATGCGGGGTATACATGCCTCGGCGGCACGAGAGAGAACAGTCCGAGAATATCGGAGAGTAGCTTGCAGTCGTGCGGGAGCCGATCGGTAGACGGCAGCCCGCTTATACAAAGATATGAATTTCCCCCTCCCCGGCAAATTTTTGCGACAGGAAAATCCGATGCCGGAATACAAAATATTGCATATTGCATAAAAAGATGCGGCGTATACCGCATCCTTTCATCGCGTGTAGGCACGTCGAATCTCTGCTTCATGTCGAGCCATGCGTCGCGGTTGCCGTTAAGCCATGAGAGGGGCGTATGCCAGAGTATGTCGTCGCGCCTGTCGCAGGGTATAAGCACTTCGGCGTCGAAGTAGTCGTATGCAGGCCGGCGGCAAAGTGAAAAACGTCGGAGCAGACCGTAAATAGCTGCAAGGAATAGGTGTGTGCAGGCGCCCGGTCTACGGCTCGTGGTGCGGCACAGTGCTGCGGGCGCGCTCGCGGTAGGCAGTGGGCGAGCAGCCGAAGTGTTTGGCGAATGCCCGGTGGAATGTCGAGATAGAGTTGAAGCCGGAGTTTTCGGCGATGATCTCCAACCGGTCGGACGACTCGACGAGCAGGCGGCTCGCATGTTCGATGCGCATGCGGTTGACGTATTCGTAGAAGGTCGCGCCGTTGGCACGGTTGAAGAACTGGCTTATGTAGGTGCGGTTCGTCGTTGCCATGGAGGCTATGTCGGAGAGTTTGAGCCGCGGGTTCAGGAATATGCGCTCCTCATGAAAGAGTTTGTGTATGCGCAGCGCCAAGGCGTCGGCATCATCGGCCGGAGGGTCGAAATTCCCATCCCATGTTCCGGCGTGATGTCTCCCCCCCCCTCTGCTCCGGGGCTGTTTTTCAGCTCGTCGATAACCGATAGGTGTTTATAGATGAAGAAGCAGACTAACATCCAGATAAGGAGCGTGCCGGCCATGTAGATGTTTTCGATATGGCGGTCGATGACCGAGCAGTTGATGATCCACAGACCGAGTATGGCGAAGAACGAGAATAGTATGATGCGCAGCCATTTTAGGTTGATGTTCTCGCCGTAGGAGAAGTTCTCTTTGAGCTGCTTGTGGTATCGAGGTATGTTGATCAGCGCCCAGACGGCGTAGCCGAAGCCGTAGACGGCCGCCCAGGCGACCTCGATGAAGTAAATGATTTCGATGCGGGTTGCGATGAGCAGCGCCGGCAGTATGACGAACGGCAGCAGGTGGACGGTCATCGTGCGCCGCGTAAGATATCCGGGGCGGCACAGCTCGATGAGGATGAATGCGTACAGCGGAACGGCGACCATGTCGACGGCGGTAATTGCGCCCCATGTTGCGGGGGCGGCGTAGAGCGACTCGTCGATGAAGAAGAGATCTTTGATCGACTGCATCCCGATGACGGTCATAAGTACCGTTACCAGCAGCGAAAGCCGTTCGCCGCTGCGATGGCGGAAAAGCAGCGCCATCATGAAGTAGAACATGATGCAGAGTCCGTATATGAAAAATGTTGCGGCGCTTGCCATTGCTCGTGTCGTTTGGGTCGTGTCGTTTGGGTCGTGTCGTTGCTTAGTCTCGGCGAAGCATGTTATCGCTTATCGACGATCGTCGTCGCCGGAATGTCGAATGCAAAGTTCGCTAAAATATCGATGACGCAAACAATCGGCGAATGGATTCGTGTGCCGGCAGCCGGCTTCGGCCGACAGCTGCGGTGGCTGGACGAGGCGTGCCTATATATTATAATATAGGTATAGCCGTCTCAGACGCGACGCACCGTTTGACTGACATGTGCCTTGCAGAGTATATGCTTCGAGATGCGCTGCGTGAGAGTCTGTGTGTGCGGCTCGGAATTATCGAGACGTATGTCGACCGTAAGCGTGATGCTGCCGGTTAGGAGCCACTCGATGTTGTATTCGGGCATGATGCGGTTGATAGCGCTTGCGAGGCGGTGCGGGATTCTGGTATTGCGTTTTTTGATGCGGTACAGGGTTCGGGGATCGGGCAGGCCGATCATGCGTGCCAGAGCGGCGGCCGAGATGTTCTGTTCTTCGAGAATAAGCGCAATGCGCTCCCAGCCGTGTTGCTCTTTGGATATGATGTTCATGGGGGAAAGTGTTGTGGGGATATCCGGCTCCTCGATATCGTAAATAATATTACAAACAGAAAGTGTGGAGTCGATTAGTTTTATTACAAAGCGGCTCTGGTAAAGCCTAATTCAATAAAACAATACCCCACACCGAGATGTATGTATCAAAAAGCATACACAACAACTTCGGTAGAGTGCTTGTATCGTTTATCTTGAATAGTTCGAAATTTACCAGATTCCTTTGTAAGATAAATGCCTAAACACTTTTCCTTAAAAAAATATGTCCGTCCCGATAGGAACGAGACAAAGATAAAAAATGTTTTCTAAAAATACAACACGCTTGCGGGGGTATTGTCTGACGACATATTATATGTAATCGAGCATAATCTATACGATTTATTTTACGGTTGACTGTGCAAATATAAATAAAATATTTTAATGTTGGATTCTGTTTTGTAAATATTATATTTGTTTATGCCGAGGTCATTCGATATATGACGATCTCCGGCAGGCGATGCCGGCAGTGCGAGCAGACGATTTCGCGGTTCGATAGGGATGATTCGGGCGTGTCTGGGCGGGTTGGTTCGATGGAAAATCGCGGTCATCGAAGGTTTCGCCGACTGTGCCGCACAATATTTCTGCCGGATTGGGCGGGCAGGAAAGGAATTGGATGCGGATTTTAGGGGCGGTCGGAAGCCTGGAATACAACAGTAGTGAAGCCATACCTATGTTATATGATATGGCTGCGGCGCGAGCAGCTTATAATGTCGAAAAATATGGCACGGAATTGGATCCTGATACCGGTTTTTGCCGAATTTGGCCGGCTGTTAAGCAATATTGGATTTAATATATTGGCTGTCAGTTATAAAGGTGTGTCGGTAACCCTTTGATCGCTGCTATCAAGGTAGACTGTAATGTTAAGTAAATGTAAAATATTTATGAAATTCTTAATTATTTTGATAAAATGTTTGCAGATTAAAAAATAAGCGCTACCTTTGCAACCGCTTTCAGAGATAAACGATCGACGAAGGCAGCGAACAGGTTCTTAAAAGTTTTTGAAAAAAAGTTTCCGAAAGATTTGGAAGTTTCGAAAATAACACTTACCTTTGCACCACTTTCCCTCAGTAATGAGAGAATGGTTGAAAGGTTCTTGAAAAACATTTTTGAAAAAAAGTTCTGAAAAATTTGGAAGTTTCAAAAATAGTCCTTACCTTTGCACCGCTTTCGCTTACAAACGAAAGGCAAGGAGGATCTGAGAATCCTGCAAACGGAAAGTTCTGATGCAAATTAGAATAAGAGTTCTTTGAAGATATTGAGCAGCTAAAAGTTTAATCTTCTCGAAAGAGAAATTTCAAACAATACCTTTGAGATTAGAGCTGAGATTTATAAACAAAACATTTATACAATGGAGAGTTTGATCCTGGCTCAGGATGAACGCTAGCGGCAGGCTTAACACATGCAAGTCGAGGGGCAGCATGGGAGTAGCAATACTTCTGATGGCGACCGGCGCACGGGTGCGTAACGCGTATGCAACCTACCTGTAACAGGGGGATAACACTGAGAAATCGGTACTAATACCGCATAACACTATGAGAGGCATCTCTTGTGGTTGAAAGTTTCGGCGGTTACAGATGGGCATGCGTTGTATTAGCTGGTTGGTAAGGTAACGGCTTACCAAGGCGACGATACATAGGGGGACTGAGAGGTTAACCCCCCACATTGGTACTGAGACACGGACCAAACTCCTACGGGAGGCAGCAGTGAGGAATATTGGTCAATGGACGCAAGTCTGAACCAGCCATGCCGCGTGCAGGAAGACGGCTCTATGAGTTGTAAACTGCTTTTGTATTAGGGTAAACTCAGATACGTGTACCTGACTGAAAGTATAATACGAATAAGGATCGGCTAACTCCGTGCCAGCAGCCGCGGTAATACGGAGGATCCAAGCGTTATCCGGATTTATTGGGTTTAAAGGGTGCGTAGGCGGATTGATAAGTTAGAGGTGAAATGTCCGAGCTCAACTCGGGAACTGCCTCTAATACTGTTGATCTAGAGAGTAGATGCGGTAGGCGGAATGTATGGTGTAGCGGTGAAATGCTTAGAGATCATACAGAACACCGATTGCGAAGGCAGCTT
>Ga0183011_10897_pt1 | contig 12005 bp, 6 predicted proteins | sample NAcewD2O_March_FD_122322 | JGI IMG/M metagenome (GOLD analysis project Ga0183011, IMG submission 122322) | Mouse cecal microbial communities from Vienna, Austria - N-Acetylneuraminic amended D2O_March | ecosystem: Host-associated > Mammals > Digestive system > Large intestine > Cecum | place... | reverse complement strand
CCGTGAGGTTGAGTATTATGAGTATGTTCAGATGAACGCAGAGTATCTCAAGGCAGTGGAAGTAGCGTTCGATCCAGAAACATATACGATTACATATTCAGAAGAAGACAAAAGGTACGATAAAAAAGAGTATACAGATCCTGCTACATCAACTACATTAACATTGAAAGAAGTAACGGCTAAAATAATCTCAACAGATGCACCAACAGAGGCAGTATCAAATACGGCAACAGGAACATTATCATTAAACGATTCAAACCCATATAATACAATAAAAGCACCTGTCAGTGCGCCAAAAATATTCGAAACCTATGCTCCGGTGGTGTTAAAGACACACACGGATAAAATAGCTGAATATAATACGAAAATGAAAACATATACAGATGTATTGGATGGAATAAAAGATAAAACTCCCCTTACAGAAGCTGACGTGAAAAGATGGGATGGAGCTGCTAAAGATATAGACGATTTAAATAATACAATAACTCCATTATTAACATTTTCAAAAACGTTTGCAGAACTTAGGGCAGAGGCACGAGATACAGATGAGGATAAGAATGACCTTCCTGATATTATGGATTATGCAATCTGTCAAAGAATGAAGTCAGGCAGTAATGGTGATCTTGTTAAATATAAATTAAAGAAACTGACTGATACGTTAGGTAATGTTGTGCATGTGCCTCAGAATAACAGTCCGAACGGCCCTGATCCCGGACAGAAGAATGATGATGATGGATATCTTGCCAAAGGTAAGGCAAACATAAAGGGTATTGCGTCAAATGCATTTAATATAGATGATAAAACGAATGGCAGACATCCTGTTGGAACGGACAGAGAGATTGGAATTATCACGATTCCCGCGACAATAGAATTTATCGGTGCTAAGGCATTTGCAAATTCTAAATATTTGAAAGAAGTAACACTAGACGATACAAACTGTACAATTTTGGGTGATGAAGCGTTTACGCAGTGCCCAAATCTTTCTTCTATCAAGTTTACAAGCGGCAATTCGCGTCTTACAACAGTTGGAAGCAAAGCTTTTTATAATACTAAATTAGATAGTATTGTGTTTCCTCCGTATGTAAAGACAATCGGTGCAGGCTGCTTATATCTGTCTGATATACAGGAAATAACAATGGGCGGTCTGCGAAATGATACGTTGACGATTGAACCCTATGCATTTTTTGGTTGTGAAAAGCTTGTGAAGGTGAATTTTGCTGGTGAAACAACAGACTTTAAGATGGGAGACGGGCTCTTTGCACTGACAGCAAGTCAGGGAGGTGGAGCGCTTGAGAACTTTATATTTCCTTCTTATATGAATAAGCTTGACAATGGTGATAATTATTCAGATTTTATCCTTGCAGGCAGGGACAGTCTTAAAACAGTAGTGCTTCCGGGAAGACTTGGAAACAGTGTATCGGTTGATAAGGAGAAAAAAATTCCTGACAATACATTGGCAGGTTGTAAAAATCTCGAGTGTGTTGAATTTCCTAAGGATGCATATGATGCGACCTATGACCCGCAGAGATTATTTGCAGGTGTATTGAATGATCAATTTTATGTAAGAGGACCTGAGAGTGGTGCAAGTAGCGGTTCTGTAGCAGAGCCTAGAAAGTGTACATGGAACGCTATCCCCGGCTATCTTACAGAGGATGGCAAAAAGGGCGTTGTACCCTATGTCTATACGGGTGCAGACGGCAAAGAGCACATGGAAATCGGTGTCGGTGAGGAAAACCGTGACGATTATATTGCAACGATTGATATCCTCGACGCAAACGCAAAGACAGCCAGTCTGTCAGGGTATACAGAGAACCGCCCGACAGGCAATCCGCTTGCGGTAGTGGTTCCAGAAACCGTGGGAGGCTATACGATTGTGGAGATTGCAGACGGCTGTTTTGAAGATGTCAGCGATATCATTTACAAGGTGATTATATCTGATGGCACTGTAAAAAAGATTAATGCCAATGCATTCAGGGGCTGTGATAAGCTTCAGTGGGTAGAGCTTGGCGATTCCGTGAGCTATATCGGTGCAAGCGCATTTGAGGGCTGCAAGAGCCTTGAAAATGTATTTTTCAGCCAGACCCAGACAGCACTTTTTGGCGATGAGGACTCTTACTGGAAGGACGCGCTGACCATCGAGCAGAATGCGTTTAAGACAGGTTCCGACTTCCTTACCTTCCACGGTGCAGTTCATCCAGAGTATGCACCCTATAAGCTGGCGATGAGTGAGGAAAGCAAATCCATGACAGGTTCAAGCCTTCAGATTTGCTACAAGACTGATGCCCGACAAACTTGACAATATTGCGTGACAATGCTACAGGCTTGAGCACACTGATCGACTACCCGCATTATGAGGAGATTGATACCATCAATAAAAATCTGATTCAGTTGTGGGCAAAAGGTGACAGCGGTTATAGTATTACAGACAAGTTCGAGGAGTGGAACAGCCTGAGAAATACGACGGACCCGAACTATGCAGAGAGACCTTACAATAAATATAAGAATTTCAGCGAAGAAGATATTCCATTGTATACACTGTTTATGACAATACCAAGAGGTATTGACAGCATTGACGCGAACGCGTACTACAATGAGACACAGAACGCAAGTGATCTGGCATATCTGAGCAGAAGCTATACACCGGAGACAAAGCTGGCAAACGGCAAGGAGATTGAGATTGGCATCAAGGGAGAGTCGGACAGTTTAGAGAGAAATATCAACCAGAAGCGGAGTTACAGCAGATATGGCGATGTCAGAAGTGTGTACTCTGATGATAAGTACATAGCAGACAAGGATTTGGATGAGTTTGGACAGAAAGCCGGCTTGTTCAGCGGATTTTTGGCAGAGTCTGAGCTAAGTACTGATATTACAAGGATTACAGATGATATACCGGGAATTATATGGCGTACCTATAACGGACATTCTTATGTTGAAAATTCAGTGATCGGCAACGATTATCTGACAACGATTGATTTAAAGACCATCAGGTCACTGCCAGACTATGCATTTATGAGCTGTGAGAACCTGTTGTCAACTGCTTACGGGCCTCAGATGCAGGAGATCGGCGCATTGCCTTACAGGAACTGCAAGAACCTGACAAATATTTCTATCCCGGCAGAAAATCCATATGTACAGTTTGGCAATATGATTCTGTTTCGGAAAACCCAGACCCCGGCGAACGGACTTGAGATTATCCAGTGTCTTGAGGGCAGAGGAAGCGGCAGCGGTGCGAGCGGTTCGTTCAAGGTCGGCGTGGACTCAGGAGACCCGCTGCTGGCAAATGTTGTCAGCATAGACAATGAAGCATTCTCATACTGTGAGGAGATCACAGAAGTGGATTTGACAGCATCTTCTGTCACACAGATTCCAGAGCGGTGCTTCTACAAATCAGGAAAGCTTGGTACAGTGAAGCTTCCAGAGAGCATTGAGACGATCGGTGCAGAAGCATTTCTTGACACCAGCGACAACATGGAGATTACAATTCCAAATCCAAGCTGTGCGATTGGCGAGACTGCTTTTAACTTTGACGGCAACCGCAAGGTTACGATCAGAGGACCGCAGTTTGATGCTTCCGGTACAAGAAACAGTGCGATTTATAACTTCTACCTGAAAATGAAAGACAAACTCAGACCACAGGGGAAAGAAGAGAACATTATCTTTGTCTCAGAAGATAAGCATAAAGTGACATTTATTGACTATGACACCTCCCTGATTGTTGATCCGGAGGTTCAGAATCCGCAGTATGTAGACCATGCAGCAGATGCGATCTGCGTGGCAAGACCAGAGCGTTCAGGATATGAGTTCTCTGCATGGAAGTGTATCTTGTCAGACGGTACACAGTTTACAGGCTCAGGAGATCCATGGTTAAATGTAACAGAGGACAGAATTATTCAGGCAGTTTATAAGCCAAATTCAAACATTGTCGTACCAGATGGCAATGAGTATACACTGACCATCAAGAATGGTACTGCCAACGGTAAGACAGAGCCGATTACGGCAAAGGGCGGTGACAGAATCTTAGTTGCCGCAGAGAGCAGAACAGACGGAAGCCAGTTTACATACTGGACAGTTGAGCCAGCGTCTTATGCAAATTTACTGGTTGACGGGGTTTCCACTGCAAGCACGACATTTATCATGCCAAATGAAAATGTGACATTGACAGCGAATTTCAGCGGCGGTTCAGGCGGAAATACGCCGGGGCCGGACGGAAAGTACACTGTTACAGTTGTGAACGGCAGAGGCGGCGGACAGTTTGCACCGGGTACTACAGTAACAATTACAGCAAACACCCCGAATGCAGGCGCTTCCTTTGTAAACTGGACAACAGCGACAGCAGGAGTTACGCTTGCCAATGCAAAATCCGCAGTGACAACATTTGTGATGCCTTCCTCGAATGTAACTGTGACGGCAAACTTTAGTGATGGCTCAGGCGGACAGCCGGGCGGTGACAGCGGAACAAAATATAAGGTAACAGTCAACTATGGTTCAGGAAGCGGCGAGTATGCGGCAGGAGCGACTGTCAATATCTCGGCATATGCACCAGAGTCCTCCAGCAGAGTATTCTCGAAATGGACCACCAATAATTCAGGCTTAGGATTTGCCAATGCAAACTCCGCAACCACGTCATTTATTATGCCGGCAGCGGACGTGACTGTAACGGCAAACTATAAGCTGCGCTCGGACGATGACGACGATGACGACGATGACAGACCGTCCAAGAGACCGGGAACCAACACGAATACGACAACGGTTGACAACAGACCCGGAAGCTCGTCAACAACGCCGGGTACGACAGGCACTGTGACCAGTCCGTCGAATGAAAATACGACAGGCACGAACAGCAATGACGGCAACAAGATTTATATTACGAAGAATGGTGTATCAAATAAAGATGTAGCTTCGATTTCTGTCGATGGCTCTACCGATAACTTTATCGTGCGTATTACAGAGTCCGCGGAGGCAACAGCGGCAGTGGAGGAATCACTTCGAAACATGTATGGTTCGCTTGACGGGTTGGCGTACTTCCCGATGGATATATCACTCTATGACTCGACAGGACAGAATAAGATTACAGATACCTATGGTTTAAATATCACGGTGACAATGCCAATCCCGGATGTGCTGATCCAGTATGGCGGAAATGCGCGTGTGGCAGCGGCAGACAATGGCAATTTACAGCAGTTGACACCGAGATTTACAACGATTGACGGAATTGCATGTATTTCGTTCGTACCACCACATTTTTCACCATATGTGATTTATGTAGATACCAACAACTTAACCGCGGGCCAGATGCTTGACGCGACGCCGGCAACAGGGGACCCGATTCATCCGAAGTGGTTTGCGGCAATCGGTATGGCATGTATTTCAATCTTACTGTTTGTCACAAGTGATGGACGGAAGCGTAAAAATTTCAGGGCAGCATAAATATGAGACAAGGGAAAAGGAGCCACTATGAAAAGATTACACATTGCGATTGCAAGCATGGTATTATTGGGAATCCTTGTGCTTGTGACAGTTGCCCACGGAATCGGCGGCGTGGCGGCCGCGGAGGATGACAGATTCCGTATAAAGGGAACGACATTGACAAAATATCTGGGAACTGACACTTTTGTCAGTGTCCCGGATACAGTTTCAAGCATTGGCGATGAGGCGTTTTCAGGAAATGAAACACTCACAAGTATCGAAATTCCCAGTTCTGTAGAACAGATTTCATACAATGCATTTAAAAACTGTACAGCGCTCAAGAGCGTGATTCTGCCGGCATCAGTTGAGAAGGTGGGACCGGGCGCTTTTGAGGGCTGTACGGCACTCACCTCCGTCCAGATTGGCGCACATGTGCGTGCATGGGGTTCAGGTGTGTTTGCCAACTGTGACAGTCTTGCAAAAGTCACTATTGATGAGGACAATGAGTACCTTACTTATTATAATGGTGCAATATATAATGGAAATATGACAATGCTGTATCAGGTGCTCCCAGCGCGCGAAGGCGAGAACTATGTGATGCCCGAAACGGTAGAGAACATTGATACTTACGCGTTCTGGAATCTTCAGAATACCAAAAATGTGAAGGTTTCGTCTAAGGTTGCCGCCATTCCCAGACAGGCAATGTCCAGCATGGGGAGTGTGGAAAATGTCGTGATACAGGAGCCGACGACAGGCATTGGGGAACGTGCGATTGCGAACAACGCAAATCTCAAGCAGGTTGTGATACCAGCTTCTGTCGTTTCGATCGACAAAAAGGCATTTTCCGGCAGTCCGGACTTTAAGATTTGTACCAGCAAGTCCAGCGCAGCAGATACTTATGGTAATGAGAACAGCATTGAAGTGATTTATAAGGCAGATGAATATCCAGATGATTTTATGGACAGCAATGCCGGAATGGAGCAGAAGCCCAATGTGGGCGACAGTTCTGATACGAATACTTCTGATGCGGATAATTCTGATACAAATACTTCTGATACAGACGAAAATGAGGATTCGCAGGCAACAACTTCTGCGGGGTCAGAAGATGATACCTCGTCAGATGATGAGAGCAGTGAGAATAAAACACAACAGAAGCCTTCAGAGTTTGAGAGCACGGCAAACTATATCCATCCGCTTGATGTACCAGAGAAGGATAATGTTCTTGGAAAGACGGTCATTGTGGCAGGAAAGGCAGTGGTGCTGATGGATAACCACAAAGGACAGGTGTATGGCATCCCAGAGGGAACAGAGGCGGACGTTGTGGAGGAGGCTTCGACAGAGGCGGAGACACAAACTGAGCCAGACAAGACAGAACATTCAATCAGCGTGAGCTACGAGCGAAGCGGAGAGGACAGCATCGCACAGCGTAAATTCTATAAGCAGAAGGATTTGACAGAGATTCAGTTTGAGGAGAATATTAAAACAATTGGCAGACTGGCATTTGCAGAGAGCGGCCTAAAGTCAGTTGTCATTCCTGAAAATATTACAGAGATTGAATACGGTGCATTTATGGCATGTGCAAATCTAAAAGAGGTGACGATACCCGACACGGTTTCCGTAATCGGAACCAAGGCTTTTGAGGGTACACCGTGGCTGAAAGAATGGCTGGACGGTACTGCTGATACTGAGGACGGAGACTTCCTGATTGTGGGCGATGGCATTCTGATGGCGTACAGAGGAAGCAGTGAGCATGTGGAGATTCCCGATGGCGTGAAGCAGATTGGTTCAGAGACATTTAAGGGACACAAAGAAATCCTTGATGTGGCAGTGCCGGCTTCCGTGGAGAAGATTTGTGCCGAGGCTTTCCGAAACTGTAGTTCACTGACAGGCCTGACAGGATGCGAAGGCTTAAAGACCGTTGTGCGCGGTGCGTTTTATGGAACACAGATTTCGGAGGACGATTTTAAGAAGTAAGGTATATTATAAAATGAGAAAGTAACCGGGGAATACAGAATGGAAAAACTTTTTTGGGGAATGGTAGGCGGATGCACTGTTGCATTTGCAATCCTGCTTGGAATGTATCTGAATAAAACGGGAGTGATCGGCGCAGAGCCTGAAAGTTCGACAGAGATTGTATCAGAGCTCGAGACAGAGACGGAGACCATCACGGGCACCGAGGAGATGACGCTGGCTGTGAATGGTGAATTTCCGGCGGATATCCAGTCAATCATCGAGGACTCACAGAAGAATTATTCACAGGCGATGCAGGTGTTTGAGGAAGAATCGGCGGAAGCCTCAAAGCCGCAGGGAACGACAAACAGTTCAGGCACTGCGTCAAATTCGGGCACTACATCAAGCACCAATACGCCGTCAGCGGGTTCATCGGGCAGTAATCCGAAAACAAATGGTTCTGTGGATGGCAATCGAAATGATAATCATGAGTATTTTCTCGAAAATCCTTCTGAGGAAGTGACTGAGACAGAGGAGTCCAGCGAGGAGGAGTCCTCCACAGAGGAATACAAGACAGAAGAGAAGAAGAACAGCGAATACGAGTATACATTGTATAAGGATCATGTGGCAATCAAAAAGTATGTTGGCACAGCGTCCACGCTCGATATTCCTGATTCGATTGACGGCAAGCCTGTGACAGAGATTATGGATTCAGCGTTTGCAAGTTCTAAAACACTTGTCAGGGTATCCATTCCTGATGATGTGACGAAGCTTGGCAGCAATGTATTTAAGAGCAGTGAACTTTTGGTGGATGTCAGTCTGCCAGATGAGCTGACCGAGATGGGAGAGGGCGTTTTTGACAGTTGTTCGAAGCTTACGCGTGTCACAATCCCAGACGGTGTGACAAAGCTTGGCAAGAAGCTGTTCAATGAGTGCGAATCACTCAAGACGGTCAAACTTAGCAATAATATAGAAACCATCGAGGAACAGGCGTTTAATAACTGTGCGAAAATGGAGCTGTCGAAGCTTCCCTCCTCATTGAAAAGGATTGAGAAGGAAGCATTTAACGGCTGCGCAGCGATGGATATAGAGAAATGGCCTAACGGGCTGGAGGTGATAGGAGAGAGCGCCTTTGCAGAATGTGCAGCGATCTCCGAAGTAAAGCTTCCGGGTACAATGCGGACCATGATGGAAAGTGCATTTCTAAACTGTGTGGGCATTAAATCGCTCAGTATCAAGACTGGTATTGAGGCAATACCAGAAAGTGCATTCAGCGGCTGTACAGGGATACCGGAAGTGACATTTCCCAAGTCGGTAATCAGTATCGGTGACAGTGCGTTTAACGGCTGTACAGCGCTTGCAAGCGTGACAATCCCGAAGAATACACTTAGTATTGGTACCTCTGCCTTTGCGGACTGTACGTTCAAAGAGGTGACAATCAATGCAAAAAGCTCTTATCAGGATGATTCGTTTGAGTCAACTGTGAAAATTAACAATTATTAACCGCAGGAGGTGGAGAGATGCGAAAGAGTTTTAGAAAAAAAGCCGCAGCGGTTATGATGGCAGCCGCAATGTTGTTTACATCTGTACAGACAGAGTTGGTGGCATATGCGAAGGGGCCTACCTATACAGCGATGCAGGACGTATATTACACAAAAGATAATTGTGTTGTCTATGCAGAGCCGAGTTATGAATCAACAGTTCTGACGACAATAGGCGCCAATGTTCCTGTGCGTGTTGTCGGCATGTATTCGAACGGATGGTATCGGATTAATCTTGGCGTGATTGCCTATGTCAAGATGGACTCTGTCACTTCTGCGGGGGCAATCGGCATCAAGAAAAATGACGACAAGCAGGTTGCGGACGCGCAGCGGACAGCGGCAGAGCTGGGATATGAGTTTGTCTATCTCACCTTGAATAAACAGAAGGTGATCAAGAAGGACATCTACAACAGTTATGTCGGAAAAAAGGTAATGCTCTACGCCAAGATCAATGACGAGCTGGGTATTTCCTTTAAGATGCTCTATGAGGATCCGATTAAAAGAGACCTCGACCTGAATGTGACCAAGTATGAGTACACATCGCAGTGGTCTCCTTCGGCAGCGCCAGTGCCGACACCGCCGCCAGTATCAGAGGCTTCGCGGGTGGTGTATTATCAGTTCAATAATCCGGTCGAGCTGAAGGGACAGCTTGCCATCTTCCAGTTTAAGACGGGATATGATAAGATTGTGGAGATTTTTCCCTATGATGTGGAATATACCGATTCGTATGAGCATATGAATAATTACTGGACAGAGTTCAGCGAGTTTGCATATGCCCCAATGACACAGGTAGCCAGCATCGCAATTGTGGAGACAGAGACAGCAAGTTCTCTTTTGGCTGACGAGCGGGATATTATGTCAGATTTCAGAAAAGGGATAAAATATCAGAGTGATGACGACAGTGCGTACAGAAATAATATTGTGCACGGAAAACTCCGCAAAGATACAGAGTATGTGGACTATGAGTATTGAGCTATAGAGTAAAAACGGGGATAAGATTAAGCGTCTTATCCCCTGTTTTTTAAATCTTATTTTTTCTTATTTAGGTTGCAACTTTGTATAATGTGTGCTATGATTTCAATGGAAATCGTACGAACTGTATTAAGTCATGTGATACAGTTTGCGGTTTCTGTGTAAATATCAACAATAGGTTTCTGAGCGTCCTAGTATGTAGAAGTATACCATTCTAAGACACTCGCAAATACAGGGGGCTGAAATGTCTGGGGTAGAAAAGGGAAAGGAAAAAACCAAACCGGTCATTGTGGTGAAGGATTTGTATAAAGTGTACCGCATCGGTGAGAACAGGGTGCGCGCCCTAAATGGCGTGAGCTTTAGCATCAACCGCGGCGAATTCTGCGCCATTGTGGGAACTTCCGGTTCGGGTAAATCAACACTGCTCAATATGCTTGCAGGTTTGGAAAAACCGACGAAGGGCGAAATCGTCATCATTGGTGAGCATATGGAGAAAAAAAACGAAAACCAGCTTGTCCGGTTCCGGCGTGAGCATATTGGATTTATTTTTCAATCGTTTAATTTGATGGGAACGATGAATGCGGTGGAGAATGTAGCGCTTCCACTGACTTTTCAGGGGGTGTCCAAGAGAGAGCGCATGAAGCGGGCAAAGAAGATGGTACATATGGTAGGACTGGACAAATACTGGGATCACCGGCCCAATCAGATGTCCGGCGGACAGCAGCAGCGTGTCGGTGTCGCGCGGGCGCTTGTGGTGAATCCTGAGATTATCTTTGCGGATGAGCCGACTGGAAATCTTGATTCCAACACATCGCGGGAGATTATGAATCTGATGCAGAATGTCGTGCGGGAGCAGAAGCGGACGCTGATTATGGTAACACATGACAATACGCTGGCAAGTTTTGCGGATAAGATTATCCGCATTGTGGATGGCAAGATTGTAGATATGGTTGATAATACAGAAAAAGCGGCGCCGGCTGCTTCTGAAATTTCGGAGAGCACCGCAGAGAACAAAGAAGCAGAGCAAACCGAAAAGAAATAGCATAAAAGCAGTGTGAGAAGAAGTGTAGTGCAAAAGGGGAAAACGTTGAAGAACTCATGAATGGAGGACGAAGATGAGACAATTAAAAAAAATACTGGTCATGATGCTGATGGTCGTGATGCTGTGCGGCAGCACGCTGACTGTTTTTGCGACAGAAGGAGATTCGCCGGAATATGTATCGGACGAATGGAAGGACCAAATCAGGGGGCAGCTCAATCGTTTTTATAGTGATTTAAAGATGATTTACAACTTGACAGATGAAAAGATTAAGCGCATGGATAAAATCTATAACAGCGCGATGACATACATGAAAAACGCAGGGCTTACCATGTCAGAGCTGACAAGCTACGAATCGGAGATTGAAGGGTATCTGAGTGAGATTGCCAAGGAAAACACATCAGGCACAGAGAAATTTTTGATGCTCTCCAATGAAGTGCCTATTTTGGATGCAAAATATGGTTAGCAGACCTTCGTTGTGCTGTCGCTGATCAATCTGGGCAAGACAGATATCACAGACGTTGTGGTGACGCCAACAGTGTCCAACGACAGGACGAAATGGCCGTTTGATATTCAACAGGCATATGATGCCCAGACAATTCAGATCATACAGGCGTCAAATGACACGACAGATGCATTTAATAAACGCATGGATATCGGCTGGTACTTTAATGTCAGACAGGATGTGCTCACAGGATGCTATCCTTTGACCTTCCATGCGACGTATTATCAGAGCGGTGCGCTGGTGGAGACAGATGTCACGACGTATATTAATATAAAGGGTGCTAATCCCAGCAAAACATTGATAGAGGACCCAGATAAGAAAGCTTCCAATCCGAGAATTATTGTAACAGGATACCGCACAGAGCCAGAGGTAGTCTATGCAGGATCTACTTTTAAGCTGTCGGTGAGTGTGAAGAATACATCGAAGGCGACCGCAGTAGAGAATGTGCTTTTTAACCTAGAAGCCACAGTGGAGGGAAAGGATGCAGATGCGACATACTCTGCGTTTCTGCCGACATCAGGTTCCAGCTCGGTCTACACAGAGCGCATCTCTCCGGGTGAAACGTATGATATGAGCATAGAGATGGAGGCAA
>Ga0183011_10879_pt1 | contig 12272 bp, 9 predicted proteins | sample NAcewD2O_March_FD_122322 | JGI IMG/M metagenome (GOLD analysis project Ga0183011, IMG submission 122322) | Mouse cecal microbial communities from Vienna, Austria - N-Acetylneuraminic amended D2O_March | ecosystem: Host-associated > Mammals > Digestive system > Large intestine > Cecum | place... | reverse complement strand
AAAATACTTATCAATGCACACAGCACCAATCACACAGGGAAAAGGAAGTGATAAACGGTGGACAACCCGCGTACCCGATAAGAACAAACCTGACGGCCGCCGGGTTATCCGCAAGCCCACAAAAGAGGAAGTGGAAAATGAAGTAATACAATTTTATAAGGAACAGGAAATTTCAACAGGCAAAGCCCGCGTCTTTGCCGCAATCACCTTGTCTGCGCTGTTTCCGTTATGGATCGACTACGCCTCCGAGCGTCCGAACATCGCATCAGAGACTTTGCGCAAGTACCGCAACGATTACAAACGCTTTATTGCAGACAGCGACTTCGGCAGGATGAAAGTCAAAGATATTGACTACATCGACATAGAGGAATTTCTGATCGCGGAGATTCAGCGGCTCAATCTGAAAAAGAAGGCTCTTGGTAACTTGTTCGGATACTTAAAGAATGTGTTCGCCTACGCCATGCGCAAACGCATCATTCGGAGCAACCCCTGTGATCTGGTGGATTTAAAAAATGTCCGCCCTTACTGCGACAACACTGCCAGAACAAGTACCGAGCGGGTGCTGACTGATGTTGAGATATCCGAGCTTCTGCATACGCTCCATCAGCACCAAGCAGAGTACCCCCTTTACATGGCAGACTACGCTATCGAGATCTGCCTTCATACGGGACTACGGGTAGGTGAGGTAGCTGCCCTGCGATGGGACTGTATAGCAAACGGAGAACTTCATATCCGCCAGTCTGAACATCGTGTAGACCATAACGATGGCGCAAGCACATATGAAATTGGCGCAACCAAGAACGGCAAGGAACGCAGGATTCCCATCAGCGACAGCCTGCAGGCAGTCTTTGACAGAATAAGAACACTTCACGAAGGGCATGGCATTGACAGCGGCTATATCATAGCTGACACAAATGGCCGCGTAATCGCTCCGACCATCTCAAAGGCAATGTACCGCCGAGGGGTAGAAGCAAATATAAATGCCAAGAGCATTCATGCCCTGCGAAGGACAGTGTCCTCGAAGCTGAACAGCCGACTGCCCAGCGCAACAGTCGCTCTGATCATGGGACATACAGAAGAAGTGAACCAGACTCACTATAATTACGACATTATGGAACTGACAGTCAAGAAAAGTGCAATGGAGCAGATCTGCGCGATATCCACCTAAAAAAGGGTTGTATCCAACTGTATCCAAAAAATACAGAGGCAAAAAGAAGGCGGAAAGCCAGTAAAATCAAGGCTTTCCGCACTCTTAAAGGTAATAGCGAGAGGGGGACTTGAACCCGAACAAAGAACATATTGAAAATGGCGTATTCCCTTGAAGCCGCATAAACACTGATGTCGCAAATATATCCTAGTAGATTAAACTACCGAAATGCACCGAGAAATATACTATTACATATGACTATGCAACATGAAATGCAACACGAATCAGTCACTCATTTTATCGGATTTTCCCATAAACTCTTGTCGTAAATATACCAAATACACATCATGGCATCTTTACTTTTATTAAAGCAATCATACCATTTATTAAGGATTACAGCAATGGATTTTCTCCGATAAAGCCTTATATGGTTCCCAATAAAAACGGATTGTTCCCCGTCGCCATCTGCTGCACCATTCCGTCTTTAATCACAGCTTCCGTCACTTGATGCCCGTCCAGATACAGCTTGGCAACCATGGTCTGGCTGTTATTCCCCAAGCCGCCGGTTATTCCGAGCTTTGACAGGACATTCAGAACCGCTTCTTCGCTTGCCTGTCTGATCGTGTCAAGCGGCGCCTCCACATTCGTCCCGTGTTTCTGGTCGCCCACCAGCGCAAGGAACTCCCTGTTTGCCGGAAGAACGGCGCCCGTCGCCAGCTTTGGTATCTCGATGTTTGACAGCTTCGCAAAAGCAGGATGGACATAAGGCGCGGAAGGCGTCTGGATGGCCCGTGCAAGGCTCACGGCACGCGGCATGGTGGAATAGCTCTGGCCAGAACTACCCACGCTTACAGAAGCCGCCGCTACTTTCGTCGACTCAATAGCCTGTGATATTTCTGACAGCATACCACGGACACTGGAAACCATGCCTGATACGGTACTCTCGACATTTCTGCAGATATCAGCCGTGATCTCGCCCATCTGCCTCCACCCGCTTCCCCACGTCTGGCTTGCCTTTCCCATAACGGATGCTAACGTCTCTCCCATACTTTTCATTACGGATGAGGACATTTCATAAGTCTCTTTAAGAGTGCCCTGTACGGTTGCAGACATCTGCTTCCACTGTTCCGACATTGTCCGCCCCATTTCTGCGGAAAGTCCACCGATTATCTGGTTTAAGGATGTCATGATGTTTACTATGGACTGGCTTAAATGACTGAAAATTTCTGTTATCCCGTAAACGCTCCCACCTATCCCGTTTTCAAGCCCCTCCATGATGTAAACACCGTTCTCGTCCATGACGGTGGACGGACTATGTATTCCAAGGATTGACTTAAACTTTTCCGTAATGCCAGTCGCAATTGTTCCGACTGTTTCCTTCAGCGAATCCCAACCGCCAAGTATGCCGCTTTTCAGTCCTTCAATAAGATATCCGCCAATTTCTGCCATTACGGTAGACGGGGAGTGAATCCCGAAAAGTTCTTTTATCTTCCCGACAATACGGCCAAAGAGTCCCTGTGACGCTGTTTCAACATCCGCCTCTTCCATTCCTTTGGTAACACCCTCAGATATGCTTCTCCCGGTTTTATTTAAAGACTCGCTTGTATTGTCCGAAATTGCACCGATATTGGCAAGTTTTTCCCCATATACATCCATAGGATTGCTGCCATCCATGACAGCCTGTATGAAGTTACCCGCCTCAGTTGTCATTCCTGCCAGATCATCCGGGAGCGGCTCCACTCCGTTTGCAATCAAAGAAAAGCCTTCCGCGATATCCTGCAACGTTTCCGGCGAAGCATCTTCAAACCCAAGGTTATCGGCGATCTCACGCAGAAGCGGGTTACAGTCAAGCATGTGCTGCCTTAGCATTTCCATGTCTTCATCCGTAAGGCTGAACCGGCTCTGCAGCTGTGCCATGTGTTCGTCGGTAAGGATCGCGCCGTTTCCGATATCTTCCATTGCCTTTTCAAGGGCAACGCCGGTACCCACGCAGTTATCCGCCGCAAAGCCGTACCCTTCTATGCCGTTCTTGAGCGTGTCCACACCGTCTTTTGCGAACCGCGCCGCCCCGTCAAGCCCCTCGTACCTCTCCTCCAGCCTTTTCCCTTGGTCGGTACTCCTGCCGAACGCGCCAAATAATTCCTCCAGATGCCCCGTAAGGAGTTTATACGAGCCCACAACCGCGGCTGTGGCGGCAAGCCCGGTCAGTGCCGTGGAAAGCCCAGTTGCCGCTGTGGACACGGTATCCATGGTCGCTGCTGCTGTGGCGGCGCTCCCGCCGATTCCGAATATCGCAAGGAAAGACTTAATCGTGGAAAAAATACCAGTAATCCCCTTGATCGCACTATATCCCAATAACGCCAGTTTAAGGGTAATCAGCGATTTCGCTATCAGTTCCAGTGCATCCGCCACATCCTCCGGCGTGACAGAGTCCATCCAGTTTTCCACCGTTACCAGAAAATCCTTGAACTCTTGGCTGTTTAGGAAATCGGCAAGCGCATCCGAAACCCGCTCTATGAAGAGAATCAGCCCCTCGCCCACCGTCTCCGCAAACGGCTCTAAATGCTCCCAGAACTCCGCCAGATTCTTGCGCAGCGACTCCCAGTCCACTTTCTCATTAAACTTCGTCAGTACGTCAAGCAGCTCCGGCAGTCCCTTTTCAATCGTCCACGTCCCAAACGGAAGAAGGACTTTTGTGTAAAAGTCAGACAACACGCCGCTTAGCGCGTCAGCCAGCGGAATCAGTGACTTGGTGTATTTTTCAAAGGATTCCAGAAGTGGACCAAAATCCAGTTTTTCCGCCCACTCCACGGACTTGTCGGATGCCTTTTTTATGTTTTCCACGATTTTATCCGTGATATCACGGATATTCTCTAAAATCTTTTTGCCGCGGTCATTCTCATTCCATGCCTTGCGGAAATTGTGGGCGAGGTTTTCCACGGTACGCCCGATATTGGAAAAAATGCCAAGTATGTTCTGTAGAATCTTTATGGTTTGTTCCTGATTCCACACATCAAGGAAGTCCCTGCCTATGTCCTTGACCAACTTCCAGACCTCATCCAGCGCGCGTTTCCACGAGTCCATGACGGACTTGCCCTCACGGTCCCATGCTTCTTTGAGGGGACGGAACAGCCTTTCCAGAACGCTTTTCACCTTTTTCGCCATTGCCACGATCTTCTTTGAGAGCGCGGATTCATCCAGATCGGGCGTTACCGTCACATCCATGTTGATATCGCCCAGCTTCCCGAAGTCGATATCCTCAAGCCCGGGAAGGAGATCATCACCCTTCCCCGTCCCGTACCTGTTAATCTCGTCAAGCGGCGACAGATACCCTTCAAGAGATTTCTCCGCTTCCTGCGCCGCATCCGACACATCCTCGAGGGAACCCGTGATGCCTTCGGCTGTATCGACATACTTATTTCCAGACCCGGAACCGCCGGAGGAACTTTTGCCGAAAAAGGATTCCGTAAAGGATTTAAAGGCGTTCGCCACCTGCTTCAGCTTCCCAAGCAGGGTATTGAGCATTTGCAGAAGAGGGTTAAGAACATTTATAAGCCCCTGCCCGATGGTCGCCTTGAGGCTTTCGATCTGCAGTTTCAGGATCCTTGTCTGGTTTGCCCAACTGTCCTGCGTGCGGATAAAATCGCCGGAAGCACCAGACAGCTTTTCCAGAACAAACTGATACCGCAGCGCCACCTTCTGCTGCTCCGTCATTTTTCTCACGGTTTTCCCGATTCCCTTTGCCATGGCATAGGAATTGAGGGCATTCTCCGTCATTACCACGCCGAGGTCTTTTAAAGTCTCCGTCTCGCCCGTGAAAACAGACTTTAGCTTCGTATAGGCCTCATCCTGCGTAATGTTGTAAAAGGACGCCACGTCGCCAGATAACTGCGTCAGAGCGGTTGACATCTGGTATGCCGCATCCTCCGTAAAGCCGAAGGACTTGGACATTGCCCCGAATGTTCCAGCGTAGCGCTTTGCCATTGTTTCGGACAATCCCGCAGTTTTCGCGGCATTTACGGCGAACTCATTTATCTTGTCCGACATAGTAGTAAAGGTCACATCCACCACGTTCTGCACTTCCTCAAGGTCGGAACCCAGCTCCGTCATGGAGCTTGCAAAGCCCGCAACTTTCCGCACGGCAAAAACGGACGCGACCGTCGCGCCTAACCTTTTAAAAGAGCCGGACAGACCGTCCACGCTGCTTTTCATGCCGGACACTTCCCGCCGCATCCCGGATGCCAGCCTCTTTATGCTGTTTTCAACGGCGTTTATCTTCCCCGCCACGCCAGCCATGCCCTGCCCGATGCCGGAGCCCAGCTCCTTCATTTTTCCCTTTAATGCGGCAATATCCTGCTTTAGCCCCTTTGTCTCGATTGCCGTATTGATTCTGATACTGCCGTCGTACTGTGCCATAACATCACCCCGAAAACGAAAAAGGTGCCAACAGATACAGTCTCCCATATCTGTTGGCACCACTCTGCCGTCCACTTATGCCCGTTCATAAGCCCTTTATTCTCTTTGTGATCTTCTTCCTCACTTCCAGCACAAGGATATCTCCGTCCCTGCCCCGCTTCACCTCTGCATCATTGCCACGGGAGACGATCTCTGAGACCGCCCTCCCGATCTCCGCATCCTTTCCCCGGCTCTTATCCGCCACCGTCTCCTACTTCCTCCTCTGCGGCGGTTTGTGGTCCTGCGGCATGTATCTGCCCATTCGCGCTTTACTTGCCTTTTCCTGCGCCTCTAGCTTGCGGTTGAACAGCTTTTCCATGTGAGGCGTGACCTGTTCAAAGAACTCGGTGATCAAGTTAACCGACGGCAGGAAATCCGGGATAACATTGTATGTACTGCGGAAGACCTTCTTTACCGTGTCTTCCCCGAAGATGGAATCCACCGTCCTAACCGCCTCCCTTGAAAACTCCACGTTTATCCCCGATATGGCGGCGACCTTTTCCATGTCTGTATCAAAGCCAGACTGTCCCTCGTACTGTTTTTCGATTTCCTCCACCTTCGCCGCCGTCTGGTCGGACAGCTCCACAATGTGCCGGATGCCCGACGAAAAACGGCCAAACATGGTTGCATCATCCGCGGAGATCATTATGTACTCGCCGTCGTCGTTCACCTCAAGCCTTAAGGTGTCCACTTCGCTTGTAATCATTTTTTCTTTTTCCATTTTTTCATCCTTTCTTACTGCCAATTACTTTAGTTCTTTCAATGCCCCTATCCAGACCGCTTTTACTTTACGACCGACATAAGCAGCCTTCTTAATTCTTCTTCGTTCTTAGGTTCCGATATCCCCGCTTTTATCAGAAAAGAAATAGCTATGTCTGCCGCCATCTTCACGCTGGTTATAATACTGTTCAGCACCATTCTGGAGTATATATTTTCAAAGCTGTCGGTCTCATCGCACCCGGACAGGATATTCTCCATCAGCCAGTCGCCCTGTTCAGAAAACCATCGGTCTATTTCCTGCCCTATGACGCTCCTTATCAGTTCACTTGTGCTGTCTTCCATCCTGCGCCTCCTCCCTCATTGCCATATCCAAATAGTGGAAAAACAACCTCCTTGCGCCGTAAAAATCCGTTTTCCCGTAAGGTATGCGCTCAATTTCACCCCGCGCCCAGAGTTTCTCCAAGGCGTCATAGGACTTATTTTCTTTCACGGAAAGTAAAATCCACTCTGCAATACCTTCATTCGCCGCATGAGCCGCAGACTGCACCATTTGGTCATACTGCCCCGATCTGACAATCATCATCAACTCTTCCAGCTTCTCCGGCGTAATGCCATAATCTGCATAAGAGGCTCTGGTGTTCTCCCGCTGCGCCCTGTGCTCCCAATACTGCCTGTTGTACTGCCGCACCTTGTCGCCGTTGTTGGCTCGCCACTCTCTCTGCTGCCTGTTGATCTTCTCCCGGTTCTTTGCCCGGTACCGCCTTTTATAATCCCTCCGCGCTTCCTGTGCCTGCAATGAAAGTTTTTCCGACATATTTCCCGCCCTCCAATCTCCCTTTATTCCTTTCCTGTTTCTATTATCCGACATTGAAGGGCGGCGGTTGTACCGAGTTATTCTGCCGTTTCTGCTTCCTTACCCGCAGGGCGCACAAAGAATCCGCCCATGGCGCCGATCTGCTGGTCGCTGAGTCTCTGGAAATGGGACTCCGGCTTCGACCAGATATCCGCAGTCACCTCATTTTCACTGACCGCCTTTTCCACCATATCCGCAACCACCTTAAATGCCTCCCTCTCGTCCGCGCCGGCTTTCCTCGCAAGGCTTCCGTATACTCTGGCATTTTGATTTTCAATCCCCATCTTCTCACAGTGATCCGAAACCAGCCGGAGCATCGTCGGGTTTCCTATGTTCTGGCTTACCATACCGTCAATCTCCGTGTCTGTCAGCTTAATCCCAGAATTTAGCAGACGCACCGCTGCCTCATCCAGACGGTTCCCGTTAGCTGAATAGAAGTCCGTCACATGCTTCTCATACTCTGCCTGCACCGTCTGTATCTCCTCCTTCGTCCGCCGCTGCAGTTCCATCACATTCCCCTTGTACTCCTCCTGCGCATCCAGATAACGTACCTTCTCCCGCGCCAGATAGTGTTCGTCGCCTTTGAACTCCCGCTGATCTTCCTCCCAGCGTTTCTGTGCCGCATCCATCTTCTCCTTGAGCGCCCTTCTTTCTGGTGCCGCTTTGGCGTGGATTTCCTGCAAGTCCTTTAAATATCCGTCGAATGTGTCATGCTTCATAGCCGTGTGCTCCTTTCTGCCCTCTTTAATCGCATAGTAATCAACAATTTCCCTTTGCACCTTCTCCATAATTTTCCTTGCCGCCTCCACCATCTCTGGGGATTCCTCCGCATATACTGTTGAGGTAGCATAAAACTCAGTTGCAAAAAGGGACATTTCTTTTCCGTTAACCATATACAGTCTGGTCATTCCTGTTTTCTCATCAAAGTTGTATTTTTTATAAAGGTGTTCATCCACCTTCATCCCAAATACTTTTTTGTCCATTATCTGCTCCTCCATTTTTAATCTATCACAATCTTTTCCGGCTTTACAAAGTAACTCCGAAGCTCCACCTGAAACAGCGGTTCTCCCCTGTCCTCATGGTATTTTCTGAAATTCTTATTGACCTCCGCAAAGGTGTAATAAGCATTGATCAGCCGCTCCCACTGGGTCTTGTCCATCTTTTTCAGACAGTGCGGACATCTTGGCGGCTTATCGTCGTAATTCATGTTACGGTTGTATAATTCAAATTCCCCTTTACAATGGAAACACCTTACTTTCAAATAATCCATGCTTTTTGTTTCCCCTTTCTGCTATGCCGAAGTTTCCCACGAGTTCATAATTCTGCTCAGTGAATACCTGAGCGCATCGATACAGTGATTGTTCTTATCGGGATAGCCCGGTAACAGATTCCCGTCTTTGTCCCGGTCGTATTCGTATTCAATGATCTCCTTGTATGCACAGGGCGTTCTTGCCGGGTCAATGACAACCGTCCGGCGCTGCAGCCACTTCATGCCATATTCCACGCTGCCCGGTCGCTTATTGACGGCTTGCGCCCACACATCCCTAAACCGCAGATCAAATATTGACTTTGGCTCCGCTGAATCACACATGATAAAATAATCATCATAATGTCGCCGCTTAATCTCCTTTGCCAGTTCCTCATTACTGATTTTCCGACCCACATACTCATCCAAAAGATATACCTTTTCATGGTTCGGTCTGTAAGAGCACCTTATGAACGCCATCGGATCAGGCATCCACCCGAAATCGATTCCCTGATAGATACGGTCAAACTGCCACATCTCCTCATCCGTGATCGTGCGGATTTCCAGAAATTCAAAGACCTGCCCGCCCGTACCGACCGGCTCCCCTAAATATTCATGCCGGTATGCCTTCTCGTTGACTGCTTTTAAGTGCTCTGCATCATCAAGGAACTGCTGCCCCAGCCATTCCGGCGGCGCATCCAGATAGCTGCTCTTATGCCGCATGGCATTGGCTCTTGGCTCGTTGATATACTGATTTGCCCAGTTACCGACACTGATCGGCGGATTGAAACTCTTAAACACAACGAACTGTTCCCCGCCGCGGAGTACCGACTGCTGCACGGTTCGGATTTCCTCTATTCCGGCAAATTCGTCCAGTTCCTTGTAACGCGGCGAAATAAAATACCCATCTACTGTAGCTTTCCTGCAGATTAAATTCGCAGCATAAAAATTTCATCTGCACAAGTGTGCCGTTTCTTACCGCACGCTTTTTCCGCTACACAATACAGACAGCTGTGCCGATATACTGCCTGGATAACAGACAAAAGAAAAGAGGAAGCCCACCCGCTAAAGTCGGTCTTCCTCTCTCCATGAATAAAGCCATGCGCTCCTGCCCATGCAGAACCGCCAAGGCTGTACCCTCAACACTATGATACGGTTAAATGCCCTTGATTGCAAGTTAAAAAATACCATCCTGTATATCAAAAAACTATACCGGCAGTCCCTTCAGCTCAATCCGCTGTTTCTTTTAGCCTGCCCTTACTGCGGCGCGAAAGGAGCCTGCAAAAAAAGGGGCAGCTATGAACGCAGCCTTGTCACCTTCCCCGATGGAAAGCCGGAAGTACTCCGCCTGAAAATCCCACGCGTGCAGTGCCCCTGCGGAAAGTCCCACGCTCTCCTGCCGGATTTTATCGTGCCATACTTTTCTTACTCCCTTCCCATGATCCTTATGCTCCTTTCCGACTACTTCCACAGGCGGCTCACGGTCCGCGGCATCTGCGAAAAATACATGGTCAGCCCGCCTCTCATCTACCGCTTGAAAAAACAGTTCCTTCTCCATAAGAAACAGTGGCTTGGCGCCCTGCGTGACATGGAGCTTTCCCCTCCCGATTTTATGGAGGAATTACTGACGTCTTTTTACGCCCGGTTCCAAAATGCTTTCCTGCGGCTGACCACATACAGTTTTCTCCAGTCACACAAAAACCCGGCGAACTGCAGCAGACCCCGTTTTGGTCCTGCGGACACCTGCCCTTTCTGCCATAACCTGTGAATCGACTCTGTCTGTTGCCTCCTTTATCATAAAGGGGACTACAAAAAAGGAGGCTTTTTCATGGAAGAAAAGAAAAACAACCAAATGCAGGCGGATGACTGTGACGCTGCCATAAAGACTGCACAGTTCCGCTTTGCACTCATTGCCCCTCTTGTGCAGGGGCTTGTTCCCGATGGAAGCGATACGGCTTACTTCATGCGTATCACAAAAGAGCCGCTTACTTTACCCGATGGCAGATGTGTAAAGTACAGCTGGAAGACGCCGCAGAAATGGCACTACCTCTATAAAAAAGGCGGGTTCGATGCCCTCCTGCCAAAAACCCGTTCCGACAAAGGCGTCCCCCGCGCACTGCCCGATACCGCGGTCGAAGAAATCTACCGCCTGAAAGAAAAATACCCGCGCCTGAATGCCACCCAGATCCATATCCGCCTTGTGCAGGACGCCTTTATCCCGGCAAGCGTCAGCGTGGACGCCGTACAGCGTTTTATCAGGAACAGCGGCCTGAAATCTCCACGGGAACTGAACCGGAAGGACAGGAAAGCCTTTGAAGAGGATTCCTTCGGCAGGCTGTGGCAGGCCGATACCTGCCACTTCTGTTACATCAACGATGCCGCGGATAAAAAAGCCCATAAGGTCTATCTGGTCGTCATCATCGACGATCATTCCCGCCTGATTGTCGGCGCAGGACTGTCCTACAGCGACAATTCCTACGGTTTTCAGAAGGTGTTGAAACAGGCAGTCTCCACCTACGGCATCCCTGACAAACTTTACACTGACAACGGCTCTCCCTACATCGATAAGCAGCTCTCCCTGATCTGCGGCTCCATCGGCACCGTGCTTTTGCACGCACCGGTCAGGGACGGCGCCGCCAAAGCCAAGGTGGAAAGGAATTTCAGGTCCATGCGTGAAAGGTTCCTGTATGGACTTGACCTTGAAAAGATCCATTCCCTGCATGAATTTGAGGCGCTCCTTATGGATTACATCCGCGCCTACAACACCGGATACCACGCCGGCATAGGCTGTTCCCCCTTTGAGCGCTACCAGTCCACAAAGGACCCCGTGAGGCTCCCACGCTCACGGGAATGGCTGGAAGAGAGCTTTTTAAACCGCGTCACCCGCAAGGTAAGAAAAGACGCCACCGTCCCCATCGACTGCAGAAGCTATGACGTCCCCATGCAGTTCATCTCACAGAAAGTGGAGATCCGATACCTCCCCGATGACATGGACTCGGCGTTCATCCTTTCTGAAGGGGAGCATTTCCCCATCCGTGCCACGGATAAAAACGAAAACTGCCGCACAAGGCGGGAAACCGCCACCCCTGTCGATTATACGAAGATCGGAGGTGGAAACTGATGTTCACGGATTATTACGGCCTTTCCTTCAACCCCTTTGACAAACAGTGCCAGAAAGAAAAGGACTGTTTCCAGTCCAACGATTTCAAGCAGATGTCCTCCCGCCTCTCCTATGTGCGGGATGTCAGGGGCATCGGTGTCTTTACCGCACAGCCCGGCATGGGCAAGTCCTTCTGCCTGCGCTGTTTTGCCAAAAGCATGAACCAGAACCTGGGGCATATGGAATATATCTGCCTCTCCACCGTCGGCATCCGAGAATTCTATTACCTTCTGTGCTCCGCCCTCGGCTTAGAACCGGCCGGCTCCAAGCCACAGATGTTTAAGGCCGTGCAGGAGCAGGTTTACTATCTTTACCATGAGAAAAAACGCCCCCTGTGCCTTGCCATCGATGAATGCCAGTACCTCTCCCCGGCCATCCTGAATGACCTCAAGCTGATCATGAACCACGGCTATGACTCCTTGAACTGCTTTTCCCTCATCCTCTGCGGGGAATCCTATTTTAACCGTACCCTTGCAAAGCCCGTAAACGAGGCGCTGCGCCAGCGGGTCGTTGTCCATTATGACTTTGGGGGCCTCTCAGACGAGGAAGTGGCCAAGTATGTCTCCCACAAGATACAGACGGCAGGCGGCAGCCTTTCCATCTTAAGCGAAGCGGCTTTGTCCGCCGTCCACGGCTATGCACAGGGCAATGCCCGCATGATCGACAACCTGATGACCGATGCCCTGATCAT
>Ga0183011_10870_pt1 | contig 12371 bp, 10 predicted proteins | sample NAcewD2O_March_FD_122322 | JGI IMG/M metagenome (GOLD analysis project Ga0183011, IMG submission 122322) | Mouse cecal microbial communities from Vienna, Austria - N-Acetylneuraminic amended D2O_March | ecosystem: Host-associated > Mammals > Digestive system > Large intestine > Cecum | place... | reverse complement strand
TCAGAGGACTTGGGACACCATGACATACTAAATCAATACATATTAAATTAGGATAATCCTTCTTTAAAAATGCCCTCAAACCGGCGACCTGACAAGGTGTACCGGAAAACAATACCTTTATACCAGCCTTTAAATCCGTTCTTACAGCTTTTAAAATTCCGGATAGATTACTTTGCACATATTTGGATCCCCGTTGTCTTTGTAATTCTTCTATGGTCACAGCCTTACAATGACAGACCTGTAGCTTATCATCAAAATCTGCACCATAAACCACGCCGCCATCCTCAATCCATTTTTTACCAAAGATATAAAATGCTCCCCCAGATGTAGATTCAAGTCTTGCATCAAAATCCTTTTCCCATGCAGCATCAACATTTGTTGGAACCGCATTAAATAATGGGTTAGATACTGATTTTTGTGTCGGACATGTTTTCTCACACAAATTACATTCTATACATTTATCCGTATCAATTTGCGGGAAAAGAAAACCTTCTTCATCAGGAACCATACTAATCGCAGATACTGGACATATCTGAGCACATGCCTGACAACCATAACACGCAGTCTCAGGCAAGTCGTAGAATACTTTTGTTCGCATTTGTCACGTATAAATTTTTATCTAAATAAAGCATTAAAATACAAAGCCAACCTATCTGAGAATTTACCCCTATCAAAACTACACACATAATCCACAAACCAATAGTTGATATTTTATATTTTTTATCATAACAACATCTTAATGAAAAATATAAAAAGAGTAAACCAACTAAAAGACCATATTCAAGTGTATATGCTGCCATTCCTCCCCCTATAAAACCCTCTCGCACACCTGGCATATATTGATAAAGCCATGCAGCAGTAGAACCACCTCCTTCACCAATCCATCCATTTAATGAAAAAGGATTAATTCGCTGAATACATAACATCCACGGAACTATACGGACAGATGCACTATGATCTGCACCAATCATAGCCTCAGCATTTCCTGTAGCAACGGCTGATAGGAAAAGGGTAGCTCGTCTTAATGCTGTAATATCAGAAGAGACACCAATTGTAAAAACAATAAATAACAACCCAACCGCAATAACAATATTCTTATGTGTAAGATAACGTGATAATATCAATACCACAACAATAAATGCCGTACCACTCACTGTTGTGAACATTATCCAAAAGAATGCTATCCAAATCTTCTTATTTTCTTTGTAACTATCTCTAAAATTTATTCTGTATTTTTTTATTTTATCTTGAAATACAAGGAAACTATACATTAATATTCCAACATATCTGGATGTATGACTTGGCTCTGCGGATAAAGAATTCAGTTTCCAAGGATTTTCCAAAGCATTTAACTGATTAAATACAGGCAATCCTAGTAATACACAAAATTGCTGAATTAACAATACTATAAAATATGCATAAATCAAATATTTTGTTATCATACACATATTCGAATAATTTATCTGAGCTATAAGTGCCGTTCGAATAGCAATCAAATAATATATAAAAAACATTATTGAGAATAATATTGACGTTATTCGAATACTTGTAAAATTAAATATTGTCTGGGTAATGAATATCATTCCAATCAATATTATAATATACTTATCTATTTTCCATATTACTTTTCTCAAATATAAAAAAATAATTGGACCCAAACACATACATCCTATTAACAAAAAATTCCTATTATCCAAATCACTTGTTGCAAAAGATGGAGAAATAGATAAAGATACTATTATACCAATAAATATCTTCTTCCAAATATCTTTATTTCGACATATATCTATCATAACATCCTCATTATAATGTCTCCATTATTTAACCGAATGTATCATCAATTGAACCATACAATTTAGCCAAGCCGAAAAATAAGCAATTTGCCTTCCGATCCAACTATTACCACTATAATTACGTATAAAATATTTTTTTGATCTATACCAAATTCTTATTCGTGGGTTCGGATTTCCTTTGGCTTTTTCTATATGTGCATGTACTGCATAAGTATTAGCACAATACCACATCTTATATTTCAACTGTTCAACTTGTCGAGATAATATTGATTCCTCACAATACAGAAAAACACCCTCATCAAAGTATCCAATAGCATCAACAAATTTCAAATCAATCAAGAAACAGCATCCACTCACCATGGCACAATAATGTGATTTACTCCAATCATCAAATAAGGAATCCTTTGCATTCGAATCAATAATAGATCGAATCACATTACCTATCCAATAAAACGAATGTTTCCAGTCCCCTAATCGCTTATATGGATTCTGATGAGAATTGTCAATACCTCGTATATCTGGAGCAACTACAACAATATCATTTGACATTCTATCAACAAGAATCTGCAACATATCTTTATCAGGAAATTCCATATCAGGGTTTGCAATCAGTGCATACTTATAACCTTTATTAAATGCATATTTCAATCCAATATTATTTCCAGCATTATATCCATTATTCTTATTATTCTCAATAAGATGTATTGATTCATTATAACAGAAATTTCTAATAACATTAAGAGACGGCTTTTTAGAGCAATTATCAACTATAATTATTTCAAAAGAATCATATCTCTGTTCTTGAAGTGATTTAACACATTTTATCGTATCTACCTCACTATTATAATTAAGAATTATTATCGCAATATCTTTATTAATCGGATTATCTTTATCCGAATTTAATCTTCTAAGCATTTTAATATTTTCACTCATAAACTTATATACGATATCTAAATTATTCATTTCTACCAAACCGTGAACAGTAAGCGTCCTTCTTTGACTTGTGGGGTTAGGAGAAAGGATTTCAAAGTCCTTTATATTAATATCTGACTCCACCACCCTAAAGGGAGAGTTTTCATCCACATTTACGACAATAGAATTGTATTATACGTTATTCTGCTTGCAGTACTTCTGTATCAATACTCCACGAGGCATTCATTCGAGCATATCGACATAGAATATTTTAAAATATAAGCACTGTAAGTAAACAACAAAGTAAAAAAATGCGTAAAACATCCCAGAATTAAGCATCAGCATACTCAATCACTATAAATTATAATATCTCACATACCCGCCTCTCTTTCAATTTAAAAATTTATCAGTGCAAAGATATGCATTATTCCCTTTCATTGGCAGATATTAAAATTGAATACTTACCAAAATTGAATATTCACAGGGAATTTCCACTTACCGCTTACATAAATTCAAAATCTCTGAATTATATTTTTCAATAAGTCCTTAAATGAAATACGTCCATAAGATTGATTCACATAAATCTTCTTATTTTCCTTGTAATACTCTTTCCCATTCCCTTTATAGTCAAAAGTTGTGTGGGTATAGATGGGTTGTGTTATATGTGAAACTATGAGATTTTTATCTACAGTTTTACAATGTTCACCAGATCCATCCCATCCTAAATTACGAACCATTGATTCTTTAGGCATAATAACGTCCATATTGTTTATAGCAATGTACACACTTTTCTCGTTATCAAATAGAACTTTCGTTTTATATACAAGACTAATAAAGCCCAATACCCTATTCCAACCATTTTTATAAATTCTAAACCAATTTAATGGATTAATCGCTTTTAAACGCCAATATTTTGAATTACTTGCTTCCTTTAACTTATAATATCGGTCTCTCCAAATACCATAACCCCATGCCGAAAAATCAACATTTTGACGATAAAAATTATTATTCATAAATTTTACATCATAAAAATGCCGGTAACCATTGATTGCAAATACTGAAGAATCATCTCGAAACTTTTCAAGACCTTCGTTAATAAACACAAGAAATGAAGGTGAAAAAATATTATCATCTTCAGTAAAAATTAATTTGTCATGATTTTTAAACGCAATATCACGAAGATTTTCAGAATTACCATTTGGACCAATACCTAAATTCGTAGAACGTATTACCACATGAAGAGTCTTGAATAAATGCGTTTTTTTAAGAGAGTTCAAATATTGTTCTATTTTTTTATATCCCTCCCAATGAGATTCCTTTAGAGGATAGTCAAGACCAATATATACTTCTGTTTCTTCTGCCCAGGTACACTTCATTAAGGATTCCACACACTTTTTCAAATGATCATATCTACACAATGTCGGAATAATAACAGGAGCAAACGACAATGGCTTATTCAATTTTTTATTTTCATTCATATTGACAATATTAGACCGTTCCGTGTAGGGGATCATTCGCGGCTGATTCCCTGCAATTGATTAGACAAATTGAGTTGATTTAAGCTGTTGTTTGAGTTGATTTAAATACACAGCTTAAATCAACTCTATTATTTTCGATGTCACCCTTTACTCGTATCAGAGGGGTATAAAACTAAGTATAAAAAGCAATTCCTCCCAAAGAATTCCGCAGAATCCCCAAGCAAGTTTCTTAAAGGATGACCTGCTCCTTGCTTCTCTGTAATCATCAATGGCCTACTCAAATGTAGTTATGTATTTGGATAATCCATACGCCCACTACACAAAGGCCACGATCAATAAAAGAATTTTGATCATGATATTAAGAATTATGATTCTTGTAGACTCCTCCGCGACCTTGTACACAAGAGGTTAATAAATTAGCCTCTCCTCTTGAGAGGGTGCGACCTACACGCGAAGCTGATAGTCTTCTCATTAATGATATTGTAGTAATCGGACAAATCCTTTAATCATTTCTTGTATACCCAAGTATTCAACGAAACAACTATTGCACTGTATACCCCCCGTCAACGATGAGATTCTGTCCTGTGATCCAACGGGATGCATCCGACAAGAGGTAGATGCATGCATTCGCCACATCCTCTGTTTTTCCAAGTCCAAGAAGATGCTTCGCCTCCAATGCCTTCCTTTTTTCGGGATCCTTGATATGCGGAAGATTCTCATTTATCGGTGTTATGATAACTCCCGGAGATATGCAGTTGAATCTGATTTTCCTTCGTGCATATTCGGCTGCAAGGGCACGGCAACCTGAAAGCAACGCTCCCTTGCTCATAGCATACAGACTTTTCCCGGGATCTCCTGTAAGTGCAGCGACAGATGACAGGAACACAACGCTGCCTCCATCCTTGGAGAACCTGCCGACCTTGCAGAGTTCCCTTGTAAGGTTGACAGCACCTATGGCATTGTTGGAGAAATATCTTTCCATCTCAGCGGTGTCTGCCAATTTCAATGGCAATGTCCCGGAAATGCCGGCACAATGTACAATCCCGTCTATCCTCCCAAAATCCGTGTTTATCTGTTGAACCACATCCGACATACATGCATCATCCGTGAGATCCAACACGTAACTGCCGTGTCTCTTGCCTTCAGACAGGCATGTGTATGTCTCCTGAAGACGTTCCGGATTACGACCTATAAGGATGACCGAAGCACCCTGCAGGCTACAGGAGATGGCGGTGTGCCTTCCTATGCCTGAGGATGCCCCGGTTATTACTATAACCTTATCTTCCAACGAGAATGGATTCATACCTCAACTATGTCGCTTATATTAAGATTCACGAATGGAACCACAGCCGTAGCCCATGTCATGCCGACACCGAAAGCACTCAAAAGAAGGGTGTTCTCCCCTTCAAGTTTCCCTTTCAGCTGATCAGCGATGGTCAGGGGGACTGACACGGAGGAGGTGTTGCCATACTTCTCTATTGTGGAGGGTATCCTGGCAGTGTCAAGCTTGAGTTTCTTCGCAAGGTAGCTGTTGATAAAGTTGTTCGCCTGATGGAAGATGAAGTAGTTGAAGTCTGCCACAGTCTTGCCGGAGTATTCAAGGGTCTTCTTTATGTCCTTAGGTATCTCACGTATGACAAAATTGAAGACATCGCCCCCCATCATGTAGCCCTGCTCCTCACTCCTGATGTTGCCGTACTCATCGACGACCTTCTCCTTGACGGTCTCGGCTGATGACGGCATACGGTAGCCTCCGGCATTTATCTTGATGAGATCTCCGCGTGAACCGTCGGAGTTCAGTGAGAAATAGCTCCTGCCAAACTTCTCATCCCTCTCTATAAGCGCGGCGACACCACCATCCCCGAAAAGGAATGCCGAACGTCTGTCCTTAGGGGAATATACCTTTGACCGGGTCTCCCCGTCAAGCAGTAATGCCTTACGGTAGTTGCCTACCGACATGAGTGCATACACTACGTTAAGCCCGTATATGAAGGCGGAGCATCCAAGGTTGATGTCGAACGCAACCGTCGAGTTTGGTAATCCGAGACGATGCTGCAGCAGTACTGATGTGGCAGGCATCCTGTAGTCAGGGGTCTGGGATATGAATATCAGAAGGTCTATCTCCGACCTGTCTATGTCGTTGTCATCAATAAGTCTCTGAGCCGCCGCAAAACAGAGGTCGGAGGAGCACGTGTCCTTGTCCGCGAAACGGCGCTCGTATATTCCAACCTTGTCAACCACTTCCTTGACCTGATCAGCAGGGAAGTGGTCGGTGTACCTGTAATTGTCTATCACGGTATGGGGGACAGCCCCGGCGAGGGCTGTCACACCCACCCCGGTATATGAAGAGAATGCCATTACCTGTTGGAAATATAGTTTACAAGATCCTCTATTGTCAGCAGTTGCTTGAACTCTGCGTTCTCTATCTGGATGTCATATTCCTCATCCATCATAGCTATAACTGAAAGATAGGACAAGGAATCCCATTCCGGCAATGTGCGGAACACTGTATCTCCACTCAAAACAGAGGAATCCTCCAATTCAATCGCCTCTGCGAATTTCTCTATAAAACTGTTCAAATCCATATTAATACTCTATTTTTTTTGCAGGGACCCCGAATACGGTTATCCCCGGTTTAACATTTCTCAACACTACACTACCGGCTCCAACGATGGAATTGTCCCCGACCTTCTTGTGTGGAAGCAGACGCACTCCGGGGTGCAACGTGACCATCTCCCCGACTTCTGAGAATCCTCCGAGGAATGAATATGCACCAAGATGGGACCAGTCCCTGACCTTGCAGTCATGCCCAAGTACAGAATAACCCATGATGGTCACATAATCACCTATCGTTATATCGCAGCTTATGCTGCACGCAGTGCGTATTATGCAACCTTTGCCTATCATTGTGTTCATCCCTATCTGCACATCCGGATGTATGAGGGATATAAACTCACCGCCTTTGGCAAGTATTTTTTCCACATACTGCCTCTTGTATCTGATATCACCAAGGGCACATACAAAGACATCATCGTCCTGAACTTCATAATCCTCCACTGAGGATATTATTTGAGGATACCCCTCATATCCATCCAAGGCATCCGCTTTGTCATCAAGGAACCCCTTGCAAACTAATTCCGGATCATTCCTTCTACAATCCAGATAAAGATTGTAGACTTCCCTACCGAATCCACGGGCTCCTATTATAATCAGATTCTTCATTTCCTGAAGAATTTAAGGACTCTTTCTATATCCGCATCCGATAGGTCATGGTGCATCGGCAGGCAGAGTACTGTGTCGGCAAGTTTATGTGCAACGGGGAGGTTCTCGCGCGTTGCCGAGGGAAGCCCCTTGTAGGTGCTGAACTCGCTGATGAGGGGATAGAAGTAGCGGCGTCCGAGGACGTTGGCCTCCTTCATCTCCTGATAGAGCGCATCGCGCGTCTTGCCGAACCGCTCCGCATCTATGAAGATCGGGAAGTAGCTGTAGTTGTGGCGCACTCCGGGCATGTCGTCGAAGAAGCTGATACCCTCAACGTCGCGCAGTGCCTCACGGTAGGAGTTGGCCACTTTCTGACGGGCGGCTATCGCCGCATCCACCTGACGGAGATTGAGGAGTCCGTAGGCTGAGCGCATCTCGTCCATCTTGGAGTTGATGCCGGGGGCGACAACCGTCGTCTCGTTGGCGAATCCGAAGTTCTTCAGATAGTCGATGCGTCTCTTAGTCACCTCATCCTGCATCACCATCGCCCCGCCCTCGATCGTGTTGTAGACCTTGGTGGCATGGAACGAGAGTGTCGACATGTCGCCGGCATTGAGGACGGATTCCCCGTTTACCTCCACACCGAAGGCATGGGCGGCATCGTAGATCACCTTCAGTCCGTATTTGTCGGCTATCTCCTGTATCGCCTTCGTGTCGCACGGCTTGCCGTAGCAGTGCACGGGCATGATGGCGGTGGTCTTGGGAGTTATTGCCGCCTCTATCTTTGAGGGGTCAAGGTTGCAGGTGGCAGGATCCACATCGACGAACACCGGCTTGATGCCGTTCCACCACAAGGAGTGGGTCGTGGCGACGAAGCTGTAGGGGGTGGTTATGACCTCACCGGTGATGCGCAGTGCCTGGAGGGCTGTGATAAGGGGCAACGTGCCGTTGGTGAAGAGACTGATGTATGGCACCTTGAGATATGCGGCAAGTTCCTTCTCCAACTGCTTGTGAAAGGAACCGTTGTTCGTTATCCACTTGCTTGCCCAGATCTCCCTGAGCATGTCGTGAAACTCCTCCAGATCAGGAAGTAGCGGAGAAGTCACGGTAATCTGCTTGTTACCGTCCATAATTTATAATGATTATTTTGTTTTTACGAATGAAAGGAGCTCGCGCAGGTCTGACGAGCGTGTGAGTCTCGTCACAATCAGGAAGTACACGATGCCAGACAGTATGCCGGCTATGAGTTTCAGCATGTTGCCGGGAACCAACTGCACCACGCCCCAGACCACCGCGCCCATCGAGAATGAGTAGAGGAGTGTCGGGACAAGATCGCGCATCTGGCGCAGGAAGCCCACCTGTATGAGTTTACCCGTATAGTGGGTGTTGATTATCAGTGCGATTATCGAGTTCGCCACGGAGCCCCAGCACATGGCGACTATGCCGAACGGCACAGTGATGCATATCATGGTGACTCCGAGACATTTCTTGATTATCTCCAGACGGAGGAACAGGTCACTCCTCCCCTTCACCTGAAGTAGATTGAGGTTGATGGCATGGATTGGATACCACATCATACCCAGACAGATTATCTGGAGAAGGACTGCGGCAAACTCCCACTGCTCCTTCAGCACAAGCAGAATGAACGGATGCGCCACTGCCGCAAGCCCTATCATGAGTGGGAACACGATGAAGGCGGAGAGACGCAGGAAACGGCGGTAGACACTGCGAAGACGCTCGTCATCATCTTGTATGGAGCAGAGTATCGGGAACGTGACTCGCTGTATTATGCCTGATACATTCGATGACGGAAATTCCGCAAACTGATGTGCCCTCGTATAATAGCCAAGATCGGATGCCTTGAATACTTTTCCAATAATCATAAGATATATATTTTGGTAGAGAGACTCAAGAATTCCAGATAAAGCTAGTTTAGATCCAAATGAGAAAAGTTCACGGAAAGACTTCCATGAATATATCCACTGCGGACGCCATGGGGATAATATCCACAGCAGACCTACATTAACGGTTAGGTTGGTCAGCTGATACCAGACTATCGACCACACCCCAGAACCGGTGTATGCCATCGTTATACCGACCGCACCGGAGACAACAGCAGCCGCAGATGAAGCCTTTGCCTGTGTCTTGAAGTCTATCCTAACCGTCAGCAATGCTCTCTGCACGACGACAAAGGAATTGATCAGCACGCTGACCGAGATAAGTCGTGTGAGTGGCACAAGTATCGGCTCGTTGTAGAACCGAGCAATAAGCGGAGCACAGAGGAAGAGGAGGAGATAGAGAACCAGCCCGACTCCGATATTGAAGTAGAAGACGGTGGAGTTGTCAACCTCCGAACGGTCCTGTTTCCGGATTAAAGCTTGCGAGAAACCACTATTTACAAGCGACTGCGAAATGGCTATGAATATCGTGAGCATCCCTACAAGACCGTAGTCCTCAGGGGTAAGTATACGCGCCATGATAATCATGACGACGAATGCTATACCCTGCACGGAGAATCTTTCGAGAGTGCTCCAGAGTGTGCCCTTTAGGGTCTTTCTTTTCAGCGATTCAGACAAAGCGGTGGGGATATATGATTAAGCCCCTACTCCCTGAAACAGAAGGAAAGGTGGCGAGATTTGAAATTGTATTTTATTGTAGATTAATTTCTTTTTGTTCTTTTGTTTCTTTGTGTGAGGATAATTCTCTGTGGGCTTTGTGGGCTCTGCGGTTTATCGGGTTTTCGCGCTACGCGCTCACACTTGAAACAAAACTGCTGCGCTATTAGTTCTTCGGTATCTTCACGGATTTGCGCAAGTTGGAAGCTGACGCTCCCGGTTTCGCTCCCCTTTTAGTGGCTACGGGGCGGCGTCGAGGGCGAGGGCGGTGCGGGTCGCGACGATGGTGAAGGTGGCGTGGGCGAGGGAGAGGAGGTAGTGGGGTTCGGTGGCTTCGCCTACTGTGGTGCCACGGGCTTTGCTGCCGATGGCTTTAGGTGTCTTGATGTCGATGATGGTGGCTTCGCGTCCTTTGAAGGGTCCGGTGTGGATTATCACTTTTTGGGATTTGGCGAATTCTTTACGGTGGGCGGCGATCCATTCCTCGCGGTCTACGAGGTCTACGTCGTCGCGGAAGTCGCGGAGGGCTACCTGGAAGATCTCGATTTCGTGTTGTGGTACTATTGCGAATTGGCGGGTACGGCTCACGCGGAGAAGTGCGGCGTCGCGTCTTAGCCTGTCGATGAGCATCGCCTCTATGGGGTTCGCCTTGAGGAAGACGAATCGGCTTATGGCGGATGTCTCTGTGGGGCGTTCGTCGGTGTTATCGGTGGGGTTGTAGAGTCGGCGGTAGGCTTCGGTTTCTGTGCCGAAGATGCCGGAACGTGCTATGAATGAACGGAGTTTTTCGCCACGGAAGGTGGTGGAGTAGCTACAGAGTACGTACCAGTTGTGCTGGAGGAATGTGGCTACACTGCGTTCCGAACGGTTGAGGTCGAGCCATGTCTGCTCGTCTATCTCGGTAAACTTGCCGCTGACGGCGCATTGTATCGCTGTCTCGATGGCTGCTGCCGGTGCACCGGTCTCGGCGGCGAGTGAGAGCCATTCGCTGAAGGTGTCGGGATAGGTGGCGAGGGGTATCTCCTGACGGCGGAGCCATTTGCAGGCACGCGTCATGATGCGCTTCGCTTTGGCTGCAATCTGCGCGTCGGTATCTGTGTCGCTGATTACGCTGAAGAGTCGGTCGCCGGTGGTGCAGATCTTCCCTTCGTTGTGCATTCGGGCGAGGGAGAGGGCTACTGCCGGAATCGGCAATGCCCGACCGTATTTCGGGATGAAGCACTCTGAATTTTCTGAGGGTTCTGATGTCTTGAGGCGGAGGATGGATTCGATGTCGAGTCCGTAGAAGAAGAGGCTGAAGAGGTAGATGAGCACGGCACGTGCGTCGGTGGTCTCTTCGCGGAGCCGACGGCGCTGCTGCGGGTCGTCGGATTGCTCCGCAATGGAGCGGTTAGCGAATATCCAAGTTAATTTGCGCGTCAGGGTCAACACGGCATCGGTCAGCCGGAGATCTATCTTTACTGGTGACTCGGCTTTCACTTCAAGACCCCATACATCATTGCGCAGTCTGTCGAGTGCTTCGGGGATGGGATCGTAATTGGGTATTACCTTGTCGCGGATGGCTTTACGGATGGTTCCGCGCAGACGTTCCACACATTCGTTTGCCACGGTCGGGCTGTAGGTCTTGCCGGAGCCGTCGGTTATGGATTTTCCGTAACCCATGACAAAGGGCGTAGTCTGTGCCATTCGCAAGTCGGTGTCGGCATCACAATATCCGGAGATTGTCGTCACAAACTGAGCGGTCTTTTCCTGCGTTGTACGTGACGAGGACTTTTTCAGCTCATCGTTCTGCAACCTTATATATTCCAATAAGTTCACAGTAGAAAAATCCGTAACTTGGGGGTATAGTGAAGAGTGCTCTTCCTTTCGTTGACTCAGTAAAACTGTCCAACGTAAGAATAATGGCAAACCGAGAGTTCCAGACCGTGAGGTCTCATTCTCAAATGCTTTATGTGTTGCCGATGGGAAATGGTTTCCCGATGGCATAGTGAGGGCAGAACATACACATTTTCAGTGTATTACCCATACAAACTTAGTCCTTCTCTAACTTAGAGTGGGGCATTACATGGCAAAATTAATAAAATCTGCTGATATGAACAAATTTTATTTTAATCAAAAATTTTTATTAACCTATATTTGGAATTTATGTGAATTTTGATTTATTATTGCTTATTTATTTGATGATTAATGACATATCTTCTTAATGAGAAAATAATATTAATTAAATCTCATGAATTTATTCGACTGAATATAGGGGTTGGTATATAAAATATCAGAATAACGTTGAGAGTAAAAATATGACGTGAAAAAGTACATAATTTGTTGACCATTTCCCTTAATTGTTGACCATTTGTTGCACTTATAAATTTTTA
>Ga0183011_10865_pt1 | contig 12511 bp, 7 predicted proteins | sample NAcewD2O_March_FD_122322 | JGI IMG/M metagenome (GOLD analysis project Ga0183011, IMG submission 122322) | Mouse cecal microbial communities from Vienna, Austria - N-Acetylneuraminic amended D2O_March | ecosystem: Host-associated > Mammals > Digestive system > Large intestine > Cecum | place... | reverse complement strand
CAGTTTTCCAGGCCGCCCGCAGCCTTCGGGCAGAAAGGCGGCTATATATGCTGACATTGCAGGAATTGAAACGAATTGTGGATGTGCCGGGTTTTGGAGTAAAACTTCCAACGGCAAAGCAGCTAAGGGCATCCAGATCGGTAATCGCACAGGAAAGGCTTGGCTTGGATTCGGAAATATCCGCTTATCAGAGCGGCTATGTGCTTTATCAGGTGGAAAAATATTTCACAGTGTTTTTACTTCACTCATGCAGGGATTATCTGTATCTGGCAGATGGAAAGACGGTTATCCTGCCGGAACAATTTTTTGAAAACAGGGAATGGTATCTGCGGCTTGTACTGGAAGGCGAAGACCGGCTGAACCGGAACCATGAAGAAAAGGAACGGAGCTGGAATGTTTCTTACAGCGCTGTATCCGAAGATTGGCTGGCAATGGAAAACCTGACAGAATCCATGTTAGAGCATTTGACAAGGCAAGAGACGGTGGCAGAAATATTGGGGATTTTATCGGCAAGGCAGAAATATGTCATTCAAAAATATTACCTGCAGGGAGAAACACAGGAGCAGATTTCAAAGGAATTAGGCATCAGCCAGCAGGCGGTATCCGCAATGATTTCCCAGGCAGTCCGCAGCATCCGTAAAAATTATCAGGCTTCCCAGAATTGCCCTGATTACAGGATATGTTGTGGGGAGGGCAGGGCATGAGAGGGAAACAGCCGAAGGAACGGGATCATTATGTGCTGCGGATGGCGGACGGTACATTAGTGGATGTGACCAGGGAGGTTTATTTAGAATGGTATCGGTCACGGCGCAGGGAGCAGTATCAGAAGGAGCGAAACCGGAAACATGGCATATGCAGTCTGGACAGCTTAGAGGTCCGGGGGAATGGTTCAGGGCATTTCCAGGATGTGGCAGAGGGGGTGGAGGAGACGGTTTTGCGAAATATCTGCCGGAATAAAGTGAGGGAAGTTCTGGAAAAACTGCCTGCAGAGGACGCCAGGCTGATTGAGCTGCTGTATTTTGCGGAAGCTACGGTAACAGATACGGCAAAGCTCTTTGGCTGCAGCCGGAAAACGATACAGAACCGCCGGAAACGGATATTAGAAGAGTTATGCCGGAAAATGAAAGAGCAGGGAATTCAAGGGGGATATTTCTGAAAGCACATGGTTTTCCACTTTGCGACATCGTGTCGCAAAGCGGAGTCCTGCCATCAGGTATATTTTATTCGTATTGTATTTCAAATTCTCCTGGATTGTCTTTGATATTATTTTGTACATCAGGGTTTTCTGTATTAAATTCTGTAACGTATTCAAAAGAATAAGCTTCCTTACCTTTTTGTGCATTTTTTTCAGAAGTGAATACATCTATGGACACATTGTTAGGATATCCGTTTATATCAAACGAAAAGCGTGTACTGTGGAAATCATTGTCAAGGATATGCTGTATGATTTCCCTGGAACATGCTTCTTTATCCGATACGTCATCTTTATCGGCAATGACATCAATATCCAGCTCATACCAGTTGCCGGATGTTGTGTTGTTGGAAGAGAGAATGTCCATTTCAATATATTCTTTGGAACACCCACATATCATTCCGCATGATAATAAAATTAAGAGTCCTGTTTTTTTCATTTCCTGCACCTCCAATTACCTAACCAAATGGTTTGGTTTTGGATAAAGTATAACATCTGGTGATAAAATTTGAAAGAGTAAAACCAACCAAACGGTGAGGTGCGATATGTATTACAGGCGGATCAGGGATTTGAGGACAGACCATGATTTACGGCAGATAGATGTGGCTGAATTTTTGGGCTGCCATGAAGGTGTATACAGAAGGTATGAGAATGGGGAGCGGGAGATACCGCTATGGGCACTGTTGAAGCTGGCAGAACGGTATGATGTCAGTGTTGATTATATGCTTGGGATTACAGATAATAGAAGAAAATATGGTGAATAGGGTTATGGCACATTAATTTCTCATGCCATAACTCTTTTTGTATCATGCTCTCCTGCAGGATGTTTTATATCTAATACTTTGAGCATTTTCAAATATCGGTCATCTTCTATTTACCTAACCGAATAGTACGGTTTTGAGTAGAATATCCTATCTTATGATAAGATTGAAATATAGATCAAACCGAACGGTGAGGTGTAGTATGCATTACAAGAGGATCAGGGATTTAAGGACAGACCATGATTTAAGACAGATAGATGTGGCTGAATTTTTAGGGTGCCATGAAGGGGTGTACAGAAGATACGAAAATGGTTCACGTGAGATACCGCTATGGGCATTGATGAAACTGGCGGAACGGTATGATGTCAGTGTCGATTATATATTGGGGATTACAGATAATAGAAGAAAATATGGGGAATGAAAGGCTATGGGATAAGTAATGTACCATAGCCTTTTATTATTTTCAGGATTGTGTATCTATTCTTCGTTTGAGCTAAATCCGTTTTTAATTCTGGCCCGCAGAAGACGGGGGAACCTGTTGTTTTCCTTTTACAACTTTGCTATTTGTACATCTGTTATTTTTATTTTCATCCCATAAGGCAATATTATGTTTATCGGTATAAGAAGAATTATATTTTATGCCGGAAATATCCTTCCTATTTTTTACAATGTCTAAAAAATCCAATGGTACGGCATAATTTTGTTCTGCATAAGCTGGAGATGTTAAATAATCTTTTATGAAGATATAGAACGCCCTAATATCAACGGAATAATGGCTGGCGAAAAACTGTACTGTTTCATCTGAAAACAGGCTGTCAAGCCCATCGGAAGCCATAATTGTAAAATCCATTACGCTAATTCTGTTTTTTATAGTGCATTCAGCAACAGAGATATAATCGTTTTCAGCAGCTTTTTGTTCTTTACAGGAAGTCTTTATATCTTCTGCCAAATAAAGGACTTGTTCGCCGGCATGATTTACCCTTCCAGTTATCTTTATTGCTGATGCAGGCGCTACACCAGAATGCAGATCATCATATCCGCTTACTGGTATGCCGTTTTCTTTAATAATCCCTGTATTTTCTCCATCAGCTGGATCAATGATTCTTGCTCTATAATAAATTCCATTATCCAATTCAGTTATGGGTATGTGCATTGCCGCCTGTTGAAACAGTTCTTGGTTCTTTTCTTTTTTTTCGCCATTCAAACTCTCAAAACTAAATTGTTTAACATTAAGCATGGAAAAGAGTGCCAGGTCGGTTCTAATTTTAAAGTCATGCATTTTCATCACTCCTTTTTCAATAAACTATTAACGGGTAAAATTCTGACTGCTTAATAGTTATTCTATCATATCTAAATGTTTTTTCCATTCTAATTTTATCTTATATTAAAAAATCAAAGAAATTTGCAAATCTGCTTGTATTTTGCCCTCTCCAGCCTGCTATTAGTGAAAGGGTAACATTTCTGAAAAATTTCCACTATCACAATTCAAAAATTTTCCCTTTCACCGTACCTTGAAAATTTCATATCCTGCCCAGATTGATACCCGGCATTGAGTGTGCATCTTAGCGTACCTTGCCGGAGAAAACGCCCCAGGAAAGAGAAGCCGGGGCAGGGAACGGGTCTGGGAGGAACACAGGAAAACGCTCAATATAAAATAAAGCCAGTCCGGGAAACCGGATTGGATAACAGCAGATGCCATGCAGGGAAGCCTTTTTGTTCCGGTGTGTTTGAATATGCCGGGACCAGAGGGCTTTCCTGTATTGATGTGCTGTTATCGGCTGGCAGTGCAAATAAAACGAAGGGAGACAGATATATGGGAAGATAGGAAATAAGCGGAAAAGACAGGATGATGGCAGTTATGGGACTGCACAATGAAGAAAGCGAGGGACAAAATATATTGAAAGGAAATGTAAAGAGGATTGTATCCGGCCTGCTGTCGGCGGTCACGGTCTTGTCAGCCTTCTTACAGCCGGTGGGAGTTTATGCGGCAGTGCCGGAGACTGTGGCTTATGAAGCGGAGTACCCGGCTTTTGAGAAGGTGAAAGAAAAACTGGATGCGGATGAAATTGTGGATGCGGAAGATTATACTGTGGAGATTGACAGCAGCTTTGACGTGGAGCATGATTTTTCCGGCATAGAGTTCTCGCCGGATAAAGTAAAAATCACATTCTATGAAGCAACGGACAAAGGTGGGAAAAAGATTGATATCAGGAAGGCAGGGACTTACAAAGCGGTTTATTTTGTAGAGCCGGCCAGTAAGAATCCATCTTACCATATCAGCAGGAACATTATTGTAAAGGAAAAAATGTCTGTATCATCTTCTGAAAAGCGGACGGCAGATGGAGAAGGAAGCGAAAACAGCCATTCCGATGATTCAGAAGGAACGGAAGCAGATGGGGAAGGAGATTTGCCGGGGCAGACGGCAGATGGGGAAGGAATCCCAAAGGAATCCATGACAGAATCCGAGATGGAAGCGGTCATAGAGGGCATGGAACAGGCAGAAGATACAAGACAGGATGCGGAAATGATTGCAGAGGAAGAAGGCATCCTTCTGTTTGCGGAAGCAAGGCAGACGGCAAGGGCTTCTGGTTCCGCAACAATGGTAAAGGGAAGGAAGATTTATTATCCCGGCAACCTGGGAAATTACTCTACCTGTTATTTCACGGTAAATGGGAAGATCGCATATTGCCTGGAGTCTGCAAAGGGTTCCCCGGATACAGGGAGCTACGCCGCCCAGATCATAGACGGGAATCCGAACCTGCAGAAAGCGCTTTATTATGGCTATGGCGGCACAGGGGATGTGACTGCAAGCTATATGCCGTCCTTTGGAGAGGATTTAAAGTATGTGTTCACCCATATCGCGGCCAGTTATTTTTACTGCGGCATGGATGGGTTTGCCGGATGCACGATGGATGATTTGCGGGAGTGCGGGGTGCTTGGTTGGATCAATTATCTGGAAAGCCTGCCTGCGCCGCCCGATCCACAGATCAGTTTGAGCAAGACCGCTTTGAAAGCAGCCTATGATGGCTCGAAGCAGGTGACGGGGACAACGAAGCTGAACGGTGATTCCAGAAATTCCATTACCATTAAGCTTCCAAAGGATGTGACATTCCATAATAAGACAGACGGGAGCAAGCAGACAGGGGGAAATGTCCGTGTTTCCGGTGGGACAAGTTTTTATTTTACTGCCCCGGTGACGGTCAATGGGGACTGGAATACCGGAGCAATGAAAGGCAGCATCCGGGTGATATGGAAGGCGCTTGTCGTTCCGACAGGGAGCGCCACGCAGGATATTGGGAGTTATTATGAGGAAGAAGGCGGCAATTCCGTGAGCCTTTCCGTGGACTGGCTGGAACGTGCAAAGGTGAAGGTAATCAAGGTGGATTCCATTGCCAACGCAAAACTTTCCGGCGCTGTATTCGGCGTTTACCGGGATAAGGACTGTACGGACTTGATTACCAGGATGCCTGCAACGGACAGTAATGGTGCGTCGGAAGCAGAAATTGTCATGACACAGAATACGGTGTATCTGAAAGAGATTACGGCTCCGGCAGGATACCGGTATAATGCGACTGCTTACCGTGTGGCTCTGGAAGCGAACCAGACAGCTTCCACGACTGTCCCGGATGTGGAGCAGCTTGGAAATCTGACGATTTACAAGGAAGGCGAGGTTCTGACAGGTGCGGATTCCAATGAGAACGGCACAGCATTCCGTTATGAAAGCCGTAGACAGAAGGGCGCTGTATTTAATGTCTATGCGGCAAAGGATATTACCACGCCGTATGGCTCGGTAGTCTATAAAGCCGGGGAGCTGGTGGCGGAAAACCTTGTGACCGGGGACAATGGCTCTGTGACGCTGAAAAACCTGCATCTTGGCACATACCGGGTAAAGGAAATGCAGGCTCCGAAGAATTTCTATAACAAAGGGGAAACAAAGGATGTGGCGATTGCCTATGCCGGGCAGATGGCGGAGGCGGCGTTTGCCAATGCTACATTTTTAAATGACAGGCAGAAAGCGGATGTGCGTGTGGTAAAGAACGATAAGGATACGGGAAATGGACTTGCAGGGGGAATTTTCGGGCTGTATGCTTCAGAAAATATCACCAATGCAGACGGGAATGTTGTTGTATCCAAAGGCGCACTGATAGACAAAGCAACAACGGATGGTGATGGCAATGCAGCATTTTTGGCAGACCTTCCGGTTGGGTTTGGGTATGAGGCAAAAGAAATCCAGGCTCCAGAGGGGTATCTTAGGAATACGGAAGATGTGTATTCTTTCCGGTTTAGTTACACCAATGACCAGGAAGCGAAAGTGACATTCTCCCATACTTTTGCTAATGAGCGTGTCAACGCCATAATCCGGCTGCAGAAGAAGGATAAGGAAACCAATAAAAATATCCCACAGGGGGACGCAACGCTGGAACATGCCGTTTACGGCTTATATGCAAGGAATGACATCCTACACCCGGATAAAAAGACAGGCGTCCTTTATAAAGCCGGGGAGCAGGTGGGGACGCTGACCACGGATAAAGAGGGCAAGGCGGAGATCACAGATTTATACCTTGGGGAGTATTTTGTGAAGGAGGTCACGCCGCCTGCGGGTTATCTGGCAGATGAAACGGAGTATGACTTAGTTTGTAACTATGAGGGAGATTTAGTTGATACGGTAGAGCGTGACTGCACATCCCCGGAACAGGTGAAAAAGCAGCCGTTCCAGATCATCAAGGCGGCAGACAATGGGAAAACCGATGCGGATTTATTATCCGGCGCAGGGTTTACCGCATGGCTGGTATCTTCCCTGGATAAGAAAGAAAATGGCGGGTATGATTTTGATTCCGCTGAACCGGTGGCAATCGGGGAGAACGGGGCAACGGAAATCTTCACTGATGAAAGGGGCTATGCCTGCAGCATCCCGCTCCCGTTTGGGACGTACATTGTGAAAGAAACGACCACGCCGCATAATTATACGCCGGTCAAGGACTTCCTTGTGCATGTCACAGAGCATAAGCCGACGACGCCGCAGGTATGGCGGGTGCTTCTGGACGATGAATTTGAAGCGAAGCTGAAAATCGTGAAGCAGGACGATGAAACGAAGAAAGCTGTGCTTGCAGAAAATACAGAGTTCAAGGTGTATGACCTGGACAACGAGAAATATGTGGAGCAGGTGACGACTTACCCGACCGTGGTAACACATAAATCCTATTTCACGGACAGCGAAGGTTATCTGATTTTGCCGCAGAACCTGAAAATCGGTCATTATCGGATAGAGGAAGTCAATGCCCCGTCTGGCTATACGCTGAATGAGAATTATTATGAAGTGTCCGTGGATTCAGATACGCTGTACCAGATGGACGATGTGTCAGGGGATGTTATCATTGATGTTGTCTATGAAAACCATCCGGTAAAGGGTGAGCTGCATATCGTGAAGAAGGGTGAAGTGCTGAACCGGTACGATGATAAGGATTTCCGGTATGAGGTGGAAACATTAGAGGGTGCAGAGTTCAAAGTTTATGCGGCAGAGGATATTTACACCGCTGATTTCCAGAAGGACGAAAACGGGAACCGAATTCTTGAATATGCTTCTGGCGTATTGGTGGATACGCTGGTGACAGATAAAGACGGGAAAGCGTCGATTGAAAACCTTCCGCTTGGTACATACCGGGCAGAAGAAACAAAAGCCCCGGAAGGGTTTGTGCTGAATGGAGAGGCGCAGACCATTACCTTTGCTTACACAGACCAGAACACGCCAATCATTGAACAGACAGCCACATTTGAGAATGACCGCCAGAAGGTGGCGATTGCAGTGGTGAAGAAAGATGCAGAGAATGAATCTGTGGTAGCGGGGGCAGTCTTTGGACTGTATGCGAAGGCTGATATTTTCGCACATGGGGAAGTGATTGTTAAAGCGGATATGCTGCTTGGTGAAGCCATGACAGGGGAAGATGGCAGGGCAGTCTTTGACCTGGATCTGCCTTTCGGGGAATATTACATCCGGGAGGAACAGGCTCCTGCAGGCTATGTATCTTCCGATGAAACCATTGAAGTATCTGCAGCATACCAGGGGCAGGATGTAGAAGTTGCAGAATATGTGTCTGAATTTAAAAATGAACCGACAACCGTTTCCATTAAAAAGACAGACCTTGCAACAGGCGTGGAACTGGAAGGGGCAGCATTGACTGTCCTTGATAAAGACGGGAATATCGTAGATACATGGAAATCCGTCAAAGGAGAGGAACATATCATTAAGCGGCTGACCGTCGGAGAAACTTATACGCTCCGGGAGGAATTAGCGCCTTATGGGTATTTAAAGGCAGAAGAAATCACGTTTACCGTGGAAGATACGGCTGAAATCCAAAAAGTGGAGATGAAGGACGATGTGCCGACAGGTACGCTCCTGATCAACAAAGAAGGGGAGTTTTTAGAAAATGTATCGTTGCTGGACAGCATTGGCGGCTGGATCACGCATCTGTTTGAGTATGTCACCGGCTCACTGAAAGATGTTGTCTTTGAAGTGTATGCCCTGGAGGATATAAAAGCGGCAGATGGGGAGAGTGAGGATTATTATAAAAAGGATGAGCTGATAGCTGCCATCACCACGGACGATAGCGGGATTGCAAAACTGGACAATCTCCCTCTTGGGAAATATTATGTGAAGGAGAAAGAAACAGCAGAGGGTTATGTCCTTGACGGGGAAATCCGGGAGATTGACCTGACTTACCGTGATCAGGACACAGCGGTTGTCACGTTCTCTACGGACTGGCAGAATAACCGCCAGAAAGCAGAAGTCAATGTAATAAAGACGGAGAAAGATTCTGACCGTGCAGTGGAAGGGACGGTATTCGCCCTTTGTGCGAAAGAGGACATCACCAATAAAGATGGCGAAGTGATCATGGAGGCGGATACGGTGATTGAGGAAAAAGCCACGGACGAAGATGGGAAGCTGTCATTTGCGGCTGCCCTCCCGATTGGGTTCCCTTATTATGTGAAAGAAACGGCCCCCGCTCCGGGATTTACCAGCGAAGGTGAAACAAAGGAATTTGACTTCACCTATGAAGATGCGGAGCAAGAAAGCATTTCCTATGAATTTGCCTTTGAAAATGTTCCTACGGTATTTGAGTTTACCAAAACATCCCTTACAGATGGAAAAGAGGTAGAGGGTGCGAAGCTTAAGGTAACGGATGAGGACGGCAATCTTGTGGATGAGTGGGTTTCCGGCAAGGAGCCGCATATCATCAAAGAATTAGTAGTTGGTAAAAAATATACCATGACAGAGACACAGCCTGCAGAGGGCTATGTGACTGCGGAGAGCATTGAGTTTGTTGTGGAGAATACAGGAGAAGTGCAGAAGGTGGATATGAAGGATGATGTGACAAAGGTGGAGATTTCCAAGACAGACATAGCCGGGAAGGAACTGCCAGGGGCAAAACTTTCCATTCTGGATAAAGACGGGAAAGAAGTAGAAAGCTGGACTTCCGGGAATAAGCCGCATTATATGGAAATGCTGCCAATCGGGGAATACACACTGCATGAGGAAAGTGCGCCGGACGGCTATCTTGTGGCAGAAGATGTGAAGTTTGAAGTTAAGGATACCGGGGAGATCCAGAAGGTTTCGATGAAGGATGAAGCGGAGCCGGGCGAACCGGATCAGCCGAAGGAAACACCGAAACCGAAAACGCCGTCTGCTGAGACTCCGAAAACAGGGGATGACAGGCCGTTCTGGTTATGGCTTGCCTTGGCCGGGATTGCAGTCTGCGGGATAGCAAGCTCTGTGATTATATTCTGCAGAAAAAGGAAGGAGGACTGACAGCGTTTGGAGCAATCCAAGAAAACGCTCATTGCAACACAATAATAATTTAATAAGACATATGGGCGTTTGCAGAAAGAATCTGTAAGCGTTTTTTTATGCTTGTATATGGGGAACTGTCCATTACAGGTTTTAAATGGGAATGTATCCACACAGAAATTGATGTATGGCAGTTCCCCATATGGAAAGGGGTGAAGCAGAATGAAAGGAATCATTGCCGCCGCAGGCGTATTTGTGGCGGTCACGCTGTACTCGTGCATCCGGGCAGGGGCGCAGGAGGACCAGCGGATGGAGGAAATGAGGCAGAGAGGGGAATGGGATGCAGGCAGGAAGGGCAGACAGCCGGAACCGGGCGAGGGATAACAGGAGATATGCGGCGGACAGGCCGGGTGACTGTAAACACTGTTATTTCTGGAAAGGAAAGCGGAAAGGCTGCAGCCAGGAGGAATGTTATTACCTTCTCCCGAAGGAGAGTCCGGCATCAGTGGATGTTTCCGAAAATCCTCTGCCGCAGGAATTTAGCGGAAATGGCGGTGGCGGCTGTCAAGGATGTCCATACGGCAGGCATTCCCCATGCATCGGTTACTGTCTGAAAAAAATTTTACAGGAGATGGGGGAGAAAAAACAATCCGCAGGAAAGGAGGGGGAACGACTTGCAGGACGAGGTAAATGAGAAAACCGTATCGCTGTGCGTCAATGGCGGCAAGATCTCCGCAAGGATTCTGAAAGCCGCCATGCTGAAAGCGCTGGCAAAGATGGAACAGGAGAAGCGGAACGGGAAGCAGAAAAAAATGGAGAAACAGGCAGTGCAGAAAGCGGAGAAAGGAGCTGCTAAAAGCCACGGGAAACAGAGCATGGAGAAGCTGATGAATCAAGGATGCCAGCTTTCCAATATTGAAGTGACAGACGGCAATATCAAATCCTTTGAGAAATGTGCCCGGAAATACAGCATTGATTTCAGCTTGAAAAAAGACACATCCATCTCCCCGCCCCGTTATTTTGTATTTTTCAAGGCAAAGGATGTGGATGTCATGACGGCGGCATTTAAGGAGTATACCGGGAAGTCGCTGAATAAAAGCAAGAAACCATCCGTCCGCAGGAAGCTGGAACTGGCGAAGGAGCGGGTTGCAAAGCACAGGGAGCGGGAAAAGACGAAACAGAAGGAACGGGGGCCGGAGCATTGAGTGGGAGACAGAAAAAGAAACCTGCAGCAGAGAAAAAATCCGTGCCGTTGTCCGGAAAATTAAAAAGCATGATCCGGGAGAAAATGCCTCCCGTAGATGTGAAGCGTCTGGCAATGCTGAATATCCCCTATGTGATTGTGTTTTATCTGGTGGATAAATTAGCGTGGCTGTACCGCCATTGTGTAGGGGATTCCATGATAGAAAAGTCGATGGCGCTGTTCTTAAATTTCCAACTGGCGTTTGAAAATCCGATTCCGAGTATTCATGGGGGTGATCTGCTGGCCGGAGTGGCCGGGGCTGTGGCTGTGAAGCTCATGGTATATCTGAAAGGCAAAAATGCGAAGAAATACCGGCAGGGAGTGGAGTATGGATCTGCAAGGTGGGGAACGCCGAAAGATATTGCCCCATACATAGACCCGGTATTTGAGAATAATATTCTCCTGACGCAGACGGAACGCCTTACCATGAACAGCAGGCCGAAACAGCCAAAGTATGCCAGGAATAAAAATGTAATTATTATTGGAGGAAGTGGAAGCGGCAAGACACGGTTCTATGTGAAGCCGCAGCTCATGCAGATGACGCCGAATGTCAGCTATTGTGTCACTGATCCGAAAGGCACAATCCTGGTCGAATGTGGGGAGATGCTGAGGCGTGGCACACCGAAAATGAAAGACGGGAAAGCGGTACGGGATAAGAATGGAAAAGTTGTTTATGAACCGTATAAGATCAAGGTTTTAAATACCATCAATTTCAACAAAAGTATGCATTACAATCCGTTCCGGTATATCCGCTCGGAGAAAGATATTTTGAAGCTGGTGAACACTATTATTGCAAATACGAAGGGGGAAGGAGAAAAATCTTCCGAAGATTTCTGGACGAAAGCAGAGCGGCTTTTGTACTGTGCATTGATTGGCTATATCTATTATGAAGCGCCAGAGGAAGAACAGAACTTCTCTACGTTACTGGAGTTTATCAATGCTTCGGAGACGAGGGAGGACGATGAAGAATTTAAAAATGCTGTGGACGAACTGTTTGAGGAACTGGAACAGGAGAAGCCGGAACACTTTGCGGTACGGCAATATAAGAAATTCAAACTTGCGGCGGGCAAAACCTCAAAAAGCATACTTATTTCGTGCGGAGCCAGATTAGCGCCATTTGACATTGCGGAACTGCGGGAGCTGACTTCTTATGATGAAATGGAACTGGATATGATTGGGGATCAGCGCACGGCAATGTTTATTATCATCTCCGACACGGACGATACCTTCAATTTCCTTGTGGCAATCATGTATACCCAGCTATTCAATTTATTGTGTGACAGGGCGGACGATGTGCATGGTGGCAGGCTTCCTTACCATGTAAGGCTGTTGTTGGATGAGTTCAGCAATATCGGGCAGATCCCAAAGTTTGACAAGCTGATCGCAACGATAAGGAGCAGGGAAATATCAGCGTCTATTATTTTACAGTCGCAGAGCCAGTTGAAAACCATCTATAAAGATGCAGCCGAGACAATTTTAGGTAATTGCGACACCATGTTATTCCTTGGGGGCAAGGAAGGCTCCACGTTAAA
>Ga0183011_10844_pt1 | contig 12831 bp, 13 predicted proteins | sample NAcewD2O_March_FD_122322 | JGI IMG/M metagenome (GOLD analysis project Ga0183011, IMG submission 122322) | Mouse cecal microbial communities from Vienna, Austria - N-Acetylneuraminic amended D2O_March | ecosystem: Host-associated > Mammals > Digestive system > Large intestine > Cecum | place... | reverse complement strand
TCTGTTCCGAGCCTCTATCAGATATATTACCACAAACATTGTATCATATCCACGGTGAGAATTTATGCATTGTAACCAACCCGGAAATCTGTTACAATAAAACCACAGACGATTGCCTGGACCGTGCGCTGTACTGCACGCAAGGCACATGAGAAGGAGGATAAAGGGCATGATAGTAGGAATTGGAAATGACCATTCAGCATTGGAGCTGAAGGCAGAGATCATAGAATTTTTAACAGAAAGCGGACACGAGATCATCGATTACGGAACAAATTCTTCGGAAAGCTGCGATTATCCGATCTATGGGGAGATCGTGGCAAATGCGGTTGTAAAGGGGGAAGTGGACCGGGGAATCCTGATCTGCGGGACCGGGCTGGGAATCTCCCTAGCGGCCAATAAGGTAAAAGGAATCCGGGCTGCGGTGTGCAGCGAGCCTTTTACTGCCAAGATGTCCAGGGAGCATAACGACTGCAATATCCTAGCCTTTGGAGCCAGAGTCGTAGGGGCGGAGCTGGCTAAGATGATCGTGGACGTATGGATGCGCACAGAATTTTCCGGAGCAGAGCGCCATATCAACCGGGTAAATATGATCATGGATATTGAAAAGAAAAACGACTGAGGAGCAGGATAGATAGAGTAATGGTAAAATCAGAAAAAAGCATTTTAGATTTCGAGACGGTCAAATTGGATACAGAGAACCGTGCGCTGGTGATCATCGATCAGACAAAGCTTCCGGGGAAGATAGAACTGCTTTCCCTGACAGACATCAAAGATATCTGGGAGGCCATCCGCCTTCTGAAAGTACGGGGGGCTCCGGCTATCGGAGTTGCGGCTGCGGCCGGGATTTATCTGGCTGCAGAGCAGATCGGCACGGACGATCCGCAGAGTTTCTATGAGGAATTTCAGCAGGTAAAGAATTATCTTGGCGGCTCCCGCCCTACAGCGGTGAATCTGTTCTGGGCGCTGGACCGTATGGAACATGTGGTCCGGACACATCTCACAGAAAGCGTTGCCGAGATCAGGATGCATCTTCAAAAAGAGGCTGTCCGTATCCACGACGAAGATATCGAAGTCTGCCGGAGGATCGGGGAGCATGCGCTGACATTGGTAAAACCGGGAGATGGGCTTCTGACCCACTGCAACGCAGGCCAGCTTGCCACGGTAAAGTACGGGACAGCTACGGCTCCCATGTATCTGGGGCAGGAGCGGGGATATGATTTTCACATTTTCGTAGATGAGACCCGCCCTCTTCTGCAGGGTGCACGCCTGACCGCATCGGAACTGCACGCGGCCGGTATGGATGTGACATTGATCTGCGATAATATGTCTGCCGCTGTCATGAAAAAAGGGCTGGTCCAGGCTGTATTTGTGGGATGCGACCGGGTGGCAGCCAACGGGGATACGGCCAATAAGATCGGAACTTCCGTTGTTGCATGCGTGGCAAAGCAGCACAATGTTCCGCTATATATATGCGCGCCCACCTCTACCATTGATATGACGCTGAAGACAGGAGAAGAGATTCCGATTGAAGAGCGCGCCCCGGAAGAGATTACGGAGATGTGGTATGAAAACCGTATGGCGCCGGAGTCGGTGAAGGTGTATAATCCCTGTTTCGATGTGACGGACCACAGCCTGATCGCTGCGATCATCACGGAAAATGGAATCGCACGTCCTCCATATAAGGAGGCGTTTGAAAAATTAGTGTATAAATAAGGTGCTGCATGTTACGCCTGGTTATGGCATGATATGCAGCTAAATAAGGGCAGTGTGCCAAAACAGCTTCCTTCTGCATACAATGAAATATAAATGTCTGAAATGGAAGTGGAAGCTATGGAAGGAAAACTGCCATATTATATGGTATATCCGATGCCTTTTATCTATGATGATGAGCGGCTGGACCGAAGGGATTATGAATACATGAGAAGCCTGTACCCGGATACGGCCAAGCGGGTGCTGCCCTATGTGGAGGAAGAGTGTGACCGCTGTGATGGACCGGACAGTATGATCTATGACGAATATCCCGACCAGCTTCAGCTCCGGCTGATGAGCGGACGGATCTATGACCGGATAAAGTCTGAGGAACGGCCCTTTGGTGAAAATGATTCGGCCCAGGAGATGAAGGGCGTGGAAGGCCAGCAGTTTAGAAGGGTACGTCAGGATTGGCTGCGGGATTTGATTGATGTAATGCTTTATCAGGAGCTGTATAAGCGGCGGAGCGAGAACCGCAGACTGCGGCAGAAATTTTACTGAAACAAATAAAATACAGGGGACATTAAGGGTATGAAAAAGAAGAATATTATTTTTATCGGTATGCCCGCCGTTGGAAAAAGTACGATCGGCGTCGTGGCTGCAAAACGGCTGGGAATGCGGTTTGTGGACACGGATCTCCTGATTCAGGAGCAGGAAGGTAAGTTGCTCCACGAGATCATAGCAGAGGCCGGGGAGGAAGGTTTCCTTGCCATCGAAAACCAGGTGAACAGGGATATCAATGTGGAGAATGCGGTCATTGCCCCCGGAGGAAGCGTAGTCTACAGTGACGAGGCAATGCGGCACTTTAAAGAGATCGGAACCGTGATTTATCTGAAAGTTTCTTATCAAACGATTAAGCGGAGGATCCGTAATCCGCAGCAGCGGGGCGTCGTTCTGCGGGAAGGCCAGAGTTTTCAGGAACTTTATGAAGAACGAGTAAAATTATTTGAAAAATATGCAGATATTACAATAGAAGAGGATCAACTTTCTGTTGAAGAAACAATAGGAAAAGTGCTCTCTGTAATAAAAATTTAACAAATTTATAATTATAATGTTGCATCTGAGAAAAAAGATTTTACAAATTGGATTTTTGTGGTATACTATATAAGATTTTTAAAATTAATCTGGACAGATATGATTTCGAAAATCAATGATTGTAACAATATCGGATAATCGAGGTGCAGTAATGGAGCAGTATGTAATTAAGGGTGGGACCCCGCTGGTGGGGGAAGTTGAGATCAGCGGAGCGAAGAATGCGGCGCTTGCAATTCTTGCAGCTGCAATTATGACAGATGAGACGGTATTGATTGACAACCTCCCGGATGTCAATGATATTAATGTAATGCTGGAGGCAATCTCAGGTATCGGGGCAACCGTGCAGAGACTGGACCGGCACAGGGTAAAGATCAACGGAGGTACGATTACAGACTTTAATATAGAGTATGATTATATAAAGAAGATCAGGGCATCTTACTATCTGCTGGGTGCGTTGCTGGGGAAGTACAGCAAGGCCGAAGTGGCGCTTCCGGGAGGATGCAACATCGGAAGCAGACCAATAGACCAGCATTTGAAGGGGTTTCGAGCCCTGGGTGCGGATGTGGATATCGAGCATGGCAAGATTGTGGCTGAATCCGAGCATATGCGGGGGACACATCTGTATTTTGACGTGGTAAGCGTGGGCGCGACGATCAACGTGATGATGGCGGCTGCAATGGCGGACGGTCTTACGATCATGGAAAATGTGGCGAAGGAGCCTCATGTCGTAGACGTTGCCAACTTCCTCAACAGTATGGGAGCCAATATCAGAGGGGCGGGAACGGACGTGATCAAGATTCGGGGAGTACATTCACTGCATAAGTCCGAATATTCCATCATTCCCGATCAGATAGAGGCAGGAACCTTCATGTTTGCGGCGGCGGCTACCAAGGGGGATGTGACGGTTCTCAACGTGATACCGAAGCATCTGGACGCAACCATTTCCAAATTAAAGGACATTGGCTGTGAGATCGAAGAATTTGACGATGCTGTCCGTGTAGTGGCAAAGGGAAGGCTTCGGAGCACGCAGGTTAAGACACTGCCGTATCCTGGTTATCCGACAGATATGCAGCCTCAGATCGGGGTGGTCCTGGCATTGGCAAATGGGACCAGCACGATTACCGAGAGTATTTTTGAAAATCGATTCAAATATCTGGATGAACTGGCAAGAATGGGCGCGGTCATCAAGGTGGAAGGCAATTCGGCTACCATAGAGGGAGTAGAAAAGTTTTCCGGCACCAGGATCAGCGCACCGGATCTGAGGGCCGGCGCGGCGCTCTGTATTGCAGGACTTGCGACTGATGGCATGACGATCGTGGATGATATCAAGTATATCCAGAGGGGCTACGAGCGGTTTGAGGAGAAGCTGCAGAGCATCGGCGGCATCATCGAAAAGGTAGCCAGCGAAAAAGAGATACAGAAGTTTGTTTTGAAAGTGAGCTGAGATTTCCAGTTGGAAGATTTGGTGCACTTCCAGAATTTTCAGATTGATTTTTGAGATTTTTAGGTATCTGTATATTGACATTTTGCGATATACGGTGTAAAGTCTATTATGTCTTATACGGAATGCGCGGGAGCGCTTCCGGCTGTAAGATAAATACAATTTCATAAAATAGACTTTCTCTTATTCAGAGCAGTGGAGATACAAAGGATCTGTGAAGCTGCGGCAACCCTGTGAAAACGGAAGGTGCCAACCTGAGCGAGCAATCGAACAATAAGAGGATTGTTTAGACCATAAAACAGTCCGCTTTTTGTAGGCTGTTTTTTTACCTTATAGAAAGCTACAAAAGAGAGAAAGTACCGAGAAGGAGAGGATTGATATGGAAAGACACTTATTTACATCAGAATCAGTAACTGAAGGACATCCAGACAAGATGTGCGACCAGATTTCTGACGCCATCCTGGATGCGCTTATGGAACAGGATCCCATGAGCCGGGTAGCCTGCGAGACATGCACTACAACAGGCGTTGTCATGGTAATGGGAGAGATCTCTACCAAGGCCTATGTAGATATGCAGAAGATCGTGCGCAACACCATCCGCGATATCGGATATACTAGCGCGGATTATGGGTTTGACGCAGAGACCTGCGGTGTGCTGACTGTGATCGACGAGCAGTCTGCGGATATTGCCCTGGGCGTGGATAAGGCGCTGGAAGCAAAAGCGTCTGCACCTGCAGAAGAAGATATCGACGCCATAGGAGCCGGAGACCAGGGAATGATGTTCGGATATGCCTCAGACGAGACAGAAGAATATATGCCTTATCCGATCGCTATGGCTCATAAGCTGGCGCTGCAGCTTACCAAAGTAAGAAAAGAAGGCACACTGACTTACCTCCGTCCGGACGGCAAGACCCAGGTGACCGTAGAGTATGATGATGCGGGAGTTCCGAAGCGCCTGGACGCAGTCGTGCTTTCCACACAGCATGATCCCGATGTGACCCAGGAGCAGATTTTCGCAGACATCAAGAAGCATGTATTTGACGCGATCATCCCGGCGGAGATGGTGGATGAAAAGACCAAGTTCTTTGTGAATCCGACCGGACGTTTTGTGATCGGAGGACCTCACGGTGACAGCGGACTGACCGGAAGAAAGATTATCGTAGATACCTACGGCGGTATGGCACGCCACGGCGGCGGCGCATTTTCCGGAAAGGACTGCACTAAGGTAGACCGTTCCGCTGCGTATGCGGCACGCTATGCGGCAAAGAACATCGTTGCTGCAGGACTGGCGAAGAAGTGCGAGATTCAGCTGTCCTACGCCATCGGTGTGGCACAGCCTACCTCCATTATGGTAGATACCTTCGGCACGGGGCATGTATCCAATGAACGCCTGGTAGAGATTGTGCGCGAGAACTTTGATTTCCGCCCGGCAGGCATCATCAAGATGCTGGACCTGCGCCGCCCGATCTATAAGCAGACAGCTGCCTACGGACATTTCGGGAGAAACGATCTGGATCTGTCGTGGGAAAGACTGGATAAGGTGGATGCGCTGAAAGCATATCTGTAGAATAAGTTCCAGCTGTGCGGCTGATAAGCAGAACTTACCTAGCATATTAAGATTTGATAAATTACGGGCTGAAAACCTTGCGGTGACAGCCCGTTTTGTGTTACTGTAGTGGATAGGAATCACTGCGGACATGATCTGCGCCAAACTGAGCAGACACATAGGAACAACAGAGGGATGACCGAAAGGAGCGTTGAATTTGATGAAGCTGAAAACAAAGCTGATCATTGCCTTTATGGCGATGATGATCCTGCCCACGGTTTTTCTGATCGTCGCGCGGCGGGTATTTGAACCAAGGGAGATCGGGGAACTGCAGCAGATGTTTCTGATCATCGTATTTTTTACGGCGGCGCTCCTTGTGTACTGGGTTTACCGGACTGTCTCGGTACCGCTGGCGAAGCTGCAGGAGGCTGCCCAGAATATCAAGGACGGCAACCTGGACTTTGAGATCACGGCGGAGGCGGATGACGAGTTTGGAGAGCTCTGCCGGGACTTTGAGGAGATGCGCCTGCGTCTGAAAGCCAATGCCGAGGAGAAGGTGGAATTTGACCGCGAGAATAAAGAACTGATCAGCAATATTTCACATGACCTGAAGACTCCGATCACTGCCATTAAGGGATATGTGGAAGGAATCATGGACGGTGTGGCGGACACGCCGGAAAAGATGGACAAATATATCAAGACGATATACAATAAGGCCAATGAGATGGATTTGCTGATCAATGAGCTGACTCTGTACTCCAAGATTGACACGAACCGGATTCCCTACAATTTTACCACCATATCCGCAAAGAATTATTTTCTGGACTGTGCCGAAGACCTGTATCTGGAGCTGGAAGCGAAAAATGTGGAATTTGAATACCACTGCTTTCTGGAGGAGGATTCCAAGGTCATTGTAGATCCCGAGCAGCTCCGGAGGGTGATCAACAACATTGTATCCAACTCTTTAAAATACATGGACAAGCCAAAAGGAAAGATTACCATGGACTTAAAGGATGTGGGAGACTTTATACAGATTGAGCTGGGGGATAACGGAAAAGGGATCTCACCGAAGGATCTGCCCTTTATCTTTGACCGGTTTTACCGGACGGACGCCTCACGTAATTCTTCCAAGGGGGGGAGCGGCATCGGGCTTTCCATCGCGCAGAAGATCGTGGAGGAGCACGGGGGCAATATCTGGGCAACCAGTGTGGAAGGCAGCGGGACAGTCATGTGCTTTGTAGTAAGAAAATATCAGGAGGTACCATTGGATGAGTAAACGGATTTTGATTATTGAGGATGAGGAAAGCATTGCAGATCTGGAACGGGATTATCTGGAGCTGAGCAACTTTGAGGTGGAGGTTGCCAATGACGGCGAGATCGGATTGAAGCAGGCCATGGAAGCGGATTTTGACCTGATCATTCTGGACCTGATGCTGCCCGGTGTGGATGGATTTGAAATCTGCCGTAAGGTACGAGACAGCAAGAATACCCCCATCATTATGGTTTCTGCAAAAAAAGACGACATCGACAAGATCCGGGGGCTGGGCCTGGGAGCCGACGACTATATGACTAAACCGTTCAGCCCCAGCGAGCTGGTTGCCCGCGTGAAGGCGCATCTGGCGAGATATGAGCGACTTATCGGAAGCAACGTGGAGGAAAATGAGATCATAGAGATCCGCGGATTGAAGATTGATACGACGGCGAGACGCGTGTGGGTCAACGGCGAGGAACGGTCATTTACGACAAAGGAATTTGACCTGCTGACATTTTTGGCGGGACATCCCAACCATGTCTATACAAAGGAAGAACTGTTCCGGGAGATCTGGGATATGGAGTCTATCGGAGATATTGCTACGGTGACGGTGCATATCAAGAAGATCCGGGAGAAGATCGAGTACGATACCTCCCATCCTCAGTATATTGAGACGATATGGGGCGTCGGATATCGCTTCAAAGTCTGAGAACATGCAGAACGTCATTTATAATATCTTATGAAAAGCTGCAGTACAAGCAGACATACGATCAAACAGGAAAGCAGACTGCCGGCCTTCGGCAGTCAATCTGTGTGACGATGGGGGAAAATATAGAATGATCATCACAAGTACGTCGAATCCGAGGATGAAGGAGATCATACAGCTTCGGAAAAAAAGCCGGATGCGGACAAAAACGGGCACCTTCCTTGCAGAAGGGCTACGCATGATCCGGGAGATTCCCGCGGATCGTCTGGTACAGCTGTATGTGACGGAGGAATTTTACAATAAACACAAGGAGGAACCCATCTTTGAGGCAGATAAGATGTTGGTTTCTCCCCAGGTATTTGAATATATCTCAGATACGAAGACGCCTCAGGGGATCCTGGCGGTGGTACGCCAGCGTGTGTTTACGGAGGAGGAGATTCTGGCACAATGTCCTGGCAGCAGCGGGCAGAAGGAGAACAGGCCGGCCCATATACTGATTCTGGAGAACATCCAGGATCCTGGTAACCTGGGGACTATCTTCCGGACCGCAGAGGCGGCAGGGGTGACGGCAATCCTGATGAGCCGGGACTGCGCGGATATTTACAATCCGAAGACGATACGTTCTACCATGGGAGCAATCTTCCGGATGCCCTTTGCATATGCAGAGGACCTGGCTGGAGTAGCCGATCGTCTGAAGAGGCGGAAGATTCGTATTTTTGCCGCGCATCTGGACGGAGAGCGGACATACTCTGAGGAAGATTACAGCCAGGGAACCGCATTTCTGATCGGAAATGAAGGAAACGGCTTGAGTCCCGAGGCGGCTGCGTGCGCAGACATACTGATCCGCATCCCCATGGAAGGACAGGCGGAATCGTTGAATGCAGCGGTGGCAGCTGCTGTACTGATGTTCGAAGTGAGCAGGCAGAGACGAAGTTACAGTTCACGGTGCCTTGCACCCTGCTGCAAGGCATCCGCTCAGTAAAATAGTGGCTGGATGCATCTAGCCACTCGCCGCAGGCGACTTTTCAATGGGCTGGATGCGTTACAGTTCACGGTGCCTTGCACCCTGCTGCAAGGCATCCGCCCAGTAAAATAGTGGCTGGATGCCGTTACTGTGAGTGCCCGTCCAGGGTGCGAACAGTAACGAGACGATAGTTCCTAGAGGCTGTATGGTTGGAAAAGTATTGAATTTATGGAATTGATATGGTATTGTAATTCACAGGCGAACGATCTCTAGTATAACCCACGATAATTATCCACACCTTTCGCTTGTCTAAATTTCCATCTGCCGCGTCAGCTTCAATCGACGATGCTACCGGCATCGCCTCATTCAGCTTCCTTGCACATGGGAATTTATCCTGCGCGTAAGGTAGTGGTAATTATCGCGGGTTGTACTAGTACAGCATTGCGTATATAATGGTGAATAATGTGCCTGATATTTTTGTCAGGACAAGGCGGAGGAAAGAGGCGATGCGGTGGCATCGTTGATTGACGACAACGCAGAACTGGCAGAAATAGCAGGTACATAATTCACCGTTAATTACGCAATGCTGTACTAGCATCAGCACCTTTCCGCAATCTCATAGAGCAGACGTTCGGTATCCTCCCAGCCCAGACAGGGATCTGTGATGGATTTTCCATAGACCCGTTCGCTGTCGATGCTCTGGCAGCCTTCTACCAGATAGCTCTCGATCATAACCCCCTTGATCAGCTTTCTCAGCTCCGGATTGTAGTTCCTGCTGTGGAGCACCTCGCTGGTGATACGGATCTGTTCCCGAAACTTCTTGTCCGAATTGGAATGGTTCACATCAATCACTGCCGCCGGATTCTTTAACTCCTTTTTATGATACATATCCAGCAGGCGTACCAGATCTTCATAATGGTAATTTGGGATACAGGTTCCGTATTTATTTACGCCGCCCCGCAGGATCACGTGCGCCAGATCATTGCCATCTGTGCTGACATCCAGCCCCCGATAGATAAAGCGGTGAGAATTTTGTGCCGCAATAACAGAATTTAACATCACTGAAAAGTCGCCGCTGGTAGGGTTCTTCATTCCGATAGGAATATCCATGCCGCTGGCCGTAAGCCGATGCTGCTGATTCTCTACGGAACGGGCCCCGATCGCCTCATAAGACAGGATATCATCCAGGTAGCTCCGGTTCTCCGGATAAAGCATCTCATCCGCCCCGGTCAGCCCGCTCTCCTCCATGACCCGGATATGCATCTTCCGGATCGCCAAGATCCCCGCATAGAGGTCCGGCGCCTTATCCGGCTCCGGCTGGTGCAGCATTCCCTTATATCCCTCCCCGGTGGTCCTCGGCTTATTGGTATAGATCCGCGGAATCACCATCAAGCGATCCGAAACCTTCTCACTGACCTTCGCAAGCCGGGTCACATATTCGCAGACCGAGTCCTCATTGTCCGCAGAGCAGGGACCAGCCAATACGATGAACTTATCCGAAGCTCCGGTAAAAATATCCCGGATTTCCTGATCTCTTTCTATTTTTATCTGACGGAGTTTTTCTGTCAGAGGATATTCTGCCTTTAGATCTGCCGGCAGGGGCAGCTGTGCATTTACAGTCATTCCCATTGTTGTGCCTTCTTTCTCTAAAAATGGCTGAGCAGTTCCATTGGTTTAAGCAAGACGATAAGCCGGGTTATGTCGTTGGACAATCATCTATCTAGGCCTGGCGTCGCCGCCAGGCTCAAGCGACCTACCTAAAGCGTGACGGGCCGCCACATCGCTTTCTTCCGGTCTTGCTTCGGATGGGGTTTACATGTGCCCTCGCTGTTACCAGAGAGGCGGTAGTCTCTTACACTGCCTTTCCACCCTTACCCCATGTCTTTGTGTACTGACAAGCCGAAATCTATAAGCTTATCCGTACACAAAGACATGGGGCGGTTTATTTCTGTTGCACTGGCCTTGGAGTCACCTCCACCGGACGTTATCCGGCATCCTGCCCTGTGAAGCCCGGACTTTCCTCGTCTGCAGCCTTTCGGCTCCTGCAGCCGCGATTGTCTGTCTTACTTAAACCTGTAACCGCAGATCAACCCCCCGGATCTGTTAACAGACTGCCGCCGTCCGCCGCCGCAGTCGCAAGCTCATCACACCGTTCATTTTGCGGATGCCCGGCATGGCCTTTGATCCAGTGGAATGTCACTTCATGATTCTTCATCGCCTCCAGAAGGCGCTTCCATAGATCCACGTTCTTGACCTCTTCATTTTTTCCCCGCTTCCACCCCTTCTTGATCCAGCCTTCGATCCAGTGCTGGTTAAATGCATTGACCACATATTGGGAATCCGAATAAACTTCTACCTGACAGGGGCGATTCAGTGCTTCCAGCCCCACGATCACCGCCATCATCTCCATTCGGTTATTAGTTGTCTTCACATACCCCTGGGACATCTCCTTCGTGTGCAGCTCACCCTTCGAATCCACATATTCCAACACCGCGCCGTAGCCGCCAGGCCCATGCGGGTTCCCTCTGGCCGAACCGTCCGTATATAATTTCACCTGCATCCTTATTTCCGTCCTTCTCTTATCTCAAAATCCTGCCCCGGCTTCCGAATCTCCATGATCCGATCCCTGTATTCCACCGTGTTTGTCTCTTTCTTAAGCCGTTCAAAGATTCCATAATCATTCCAGAAATGCATGGGAAACACGCATTTGGTCCGGGTGTGGCGCATAAAGAAATCAAGTCCTTCTGCATACTGCCCTTCCAGTCTGGGATCTACAGGCACAAACGCCGCATCAATCGTCTCACCATCGATTTTCTGAATCTCCCGCTCATAGTTCCGGCGCATCATATTTACATAGTCATCGCCCTCTTCTTCCCAGTACCAGGCATTCAAATCTCCTGCATGGTAAAGGGAGACACCCTGGTATCGAATCAGGAAGGCCACGCCTTCATCCGTGGAGCGCAGAGTCTGTATCCGGCATCCATTTACATCCAACTCTTCTTCCGGTTTTACAAACCTTATCTTCTCTTCCTGGCCCCCGTGTTTCAATGCGTCCCTTTTGATATCTTTTGATAAAATATAACAAGTATGAGACATCTTTTCCTCAAATTCAAATATTTTTCTCTGATAGTGGTCCTGGTGCGCATGGCTTGCGAAGATAAAAAGCTTCTTTCCCTGATCAAGCTCCGGAAGTTCCCCGCGATAATAATCAAACAGGAAATATGCATCCTCCAGCTCCACCAGAAAGCCGCTGTGTTCTATATATACTACTTTTATCATACGGTGAATCACTCCTTGTCTCAGCAACAATAAAAATTCCGGCATTCCCGCGGACAGTTCTTAAACATTCAGCATTTCCACCGCCCGCACCAGTTCCGGCAGGATATATTCGATCCCTTCCTTTGCCAGCTTCGCGCTGTCCGGAAGATTTACCATAACCGTTCGATTGCGTATGCCGGCGGCCGACCGGTCCAGTACGATTTTTTTTGAATATCGGATATTATATGCCCGGATGGCCTCCGGAATCCCCGGAAGCAGGCGCTCCGCCGCATCTGTCAGAGCATCCGGCGCGCAGTTTTTTTTGAGAACGCCGCTGGATCCCACCGTCAGGATCAGCTGCACCGCACCGGTATCCGCCAGTTGCCTTAATACCGCTTCCACAACAGTCTTATCCTCCGGCAACACCCCTGCCTTGACGTCAAATCCCACCTGCTCCACGATACGCTTTACTGCCGTTCCTGCCGCACTTTCCTGCTTCGCCTTGTATGCCCTTGTACTGACCGTAAATACCGCTGCCTTCATGATACCAGTCCTCTTTCATATACTGTCCAGTGCAACAAATGATACCTTATAAAAGGCCGAATAGCCATAATGGCTGCCCTTCGGGTATACCTTATCGGGCTATTTATTATTCGTTGTACTTGATCTTTTACATTGCGAATATCTTCTCCGCATATTCGTTGGATTTTGCAAAAATTTCTTCTTTGGAGGAATCCAGATAAAATTCCCCGTCCTGATACAGCACCTTCCCGCCGATCATCGTCATCTTCACGTTCGACTTGCTCCCGCTGTACACCAGGTTTTTATCCAGGCTATGGATGGGCTGCATATTGGGCTGGTTCAGGTCAATCAGGATCAG
>Ga0183011_10838_pt1 | contig 12868 bp, 10 predicted proteins | sample NAcewD2O_March_FD_122322 | JGI IMG/M metagenome (GOLD analysis project Ga0183011, IMG submission 122322) | Mouse cecal microbial communities from Vienna, Austria - N-Acetylneuraminic amended D2O_March | ecosystem: Host-associated > Mammals > Digestive system > Large intestine > Cecum | place... | reverse complement strand
TTCCCGCCCTTTGCGGCTATTGCCATGGAACACAAGTGTAAAATACACTGTCTGCGCTATCCACGCCCAGTCAAGACGTTTGTTGCAGTAGCAACCCGATTCATCAAAACCGACTACAGATGACTGCATTATATACTCCTTGATTTTCTCAATGGCAGGAGCCGCAGCCTTTTTTGCTTCGTTGATCCAGTTTACCATAGAACCCTGGCTGATTTCAAGACCGAAAACTTCCTTGAAAAAGGAAGCAATACGGTTATATGGCAAAAACTGAACCGTCGAAAGGTAGACAACCAGGCCCTTTACTGAAGCGTCATACACAACGGCATTGGAACGACGACGTTCAAAATGGGATTTGACACGCTTGCCGCAAACACGGCATATCGTGACGTAATGCCTGACCTCCGTTACCTGCGGCTTAAGCTCTGGCAATGAGATTATCTGTGTAATGTAATCGAGTTCGGTATCGCACCCGGCCAATGGCTCACCGCATTCATCACATATATCAGACTTTTTATCGATAGTATTGTCTACTGAATCGTTCAATTCGAGAGTGCTCCCGTCATGGCCCGGCTGGCCTCCGGGCTTTCTGCCCGATGGCTTGCGCAGGGACTTTGTACGACGGACAATCTCGTCTCTCATCTGCTCTTTTGACGGAGGTGTGCTGCTGTTGCCGGAGTTCTTAGGTGGCTCTTCATATTTTGAAAGGCGCTTGCGGAGTTCCTCATTTTCCTTATCCTTCTTTTTGAGCATCCGCTTTAGGTCTCGAATTTCCTTAAGATGCCCTTGACTCGTTCGGTTAATCTGACAGATTGTGACATGCTGCGAATCGATGGTTTTCTGCATCGACTCGATCTGGGCGGATAATCCGAGAAGCACTTCTGCCATGTCATTAACCTGCTGTTTCACAGATACAAAGATACAAAACTTATTTGACTTTACCAAATAAAATTGCCGCTAATTTCTATAAAACCAGCAGGTTAAACGCCCCTATCGGTATAACGTCTATTCAACATTATCGCTGTAGCGTGTCCGCTGAATAGTTACCAGTACTCGTTCTGACCCCAGACGGCCATAAAAAAAGGGTGAGCCGTCGCCATAAAGGCTACGGCTCACCGCATTACATTGGCCGATCAGGAACCGGCAGTCACTTCCAACGACCGAATATGACGATGTTGTTGTCGTCTTCGTCGAGCGTGGCCTGAAAATCCTTGAGTTTTTTCAGCTCATCGTCGGAAACATCATATCGCTCGATACTCTTGTCGATCCACGACGAAAGACCACCAGGGCTCGAATTCATTACAAAATAACCGGGGCTTTTGGAGAATGCCCAACCGCTGTCCCAGCGCACTTCGCCGATGCAGTCGACCATAATATTGCAATACGCTCCGCGCAGGCTGACCGGATCGATAAGCATCGGGGTCTGCGACGGGATGACGTAACTGTTGTCGTTGACTGCCTGCGGATCTCCGAAGCTGAGGAAGAGATACTTGCTTCCGAGGCGGTCATACTTGTGCATCAGACCCTCCTTTATGCCTGCTGTAAATACAGGCCGCAGCGTCCGTCCGTCGTATTCGTAGAGCGAGTCGGCGGCGGCATCGATGCGAAACATCGCATAGCTGAATCCCTCGGCACGGCTGCCTATATTGCTGTAAAGTTCGTTGCTGAAATCCATAGGCATCTCCAGCCATGGCATGGACACCGACGACAGAATGTTGCCGTCGAAATCCTGTTCCCACACCTCGTCGCGGGACTTAGATCCGTCGAAACAGATCGATACAGCCGTGATGCGCTGCCGCTTCGTGTCGACTCTCACCGCTCCCTTAGGCATCTGGCGTGCAAGAGGGATGTCGCCGGCAAAGGTTCCGTCGGAATTATAGCTCATCAGCTTTGTGGCGTTATACTGTACCATATATATACGTCCGGCATCGGCATCTACATAGAAATCGTAGGGCGCGATGGAGTACTCTCCGGGACCATTGCCCTTGGCGCCGATCTGACCCAGGTATTTGCCCTCGAAATCAAACTGCTTCACGACGCCATCGCTGTAGACAATTATACGCTCGCCCGTGATCCAGGTCTGCCCCGCCCCGACAAGAGCATCGTCGGAGCTTTCAAGTCTTACGATCTTCAGGTCATCGGCAAGATCCGACAGCTTCAGCGTCACCTTCTCGCCCGCCTTGCCGGGATCAGCCACCACGATAGAACCGCCATCGGGCAATTGCACACGCTCGGCTACGACCGGCAACTGATCGAAAGCCGCCAGCGACGACGCACCGCCCGCCGCATTGTCGTTTTTCGCTCCACATGCAGCCGTCAGAGCCGTCAGCATCAGCCCGACGACCGGCTGCACCACATTTCTTTTCATGTCTGTATAAAATTAATATTAGGTATTAGGTATTAACATATCAGTCAAAATATTCGATCGAAGTTGCTTCCATCATCGTCAGATACGGTTTCCTCGATACATCGGATATTATGAAACGCGTCAGTCTGCCTCCATAGTCGGAAAACTGGGTGCTGAAGCCTACAGTGCCATCCTTCATCCATCCGTTCACAGTAGTGGCATTGCCGTCACGGTCTACAATCAGCCGACGATCGAACATATCAAGGAACTTCTTGCTGTCGTAGCAGAAAATCACCGACATGCCGCGCAAAAAATCAGCAGGCACCGACGATTCAAGTTTCTGACCATCGAAATAAACTTCTCCTTCGGGCAATATTCTGATGAAGTGCTGTTGTCCTTGTACAACCCAGTCCAATGTGATGCCGGCATTCACCGAATCCGAATAATAGTTCATCACCACAGGGGTCATCTCTCCGTCGGGCGACAGCCTGAACGGCCTGATGTGTGTGGAGGGTAGCATCCTTGCCTGCAATTCGATGCGACACCGTTTGGACGATCGCAGTTTCTCTATCCCCAGCTCCATGGTCTTTTCGGCGGCCACGGTAGTGTCGGGGCGCGAAAGAAGCAATCCGATGCCGACACCAATCACCAGCACGGCCGCTACGCGTCCCACATGATGCAACAGACGCGCCAGACGGCTCCGGCGATGTCGCGGCATCACAAACTTCATCCGCGTCACAGGCGCATGCTTCGGAGTCAAAGCCTCGATCAGACGGCCGTAATCCTTCTCATTTTGGTCGGTGGAGTGGTTCATAACACATCGTATTTTAATCTTAACAACTCAAGCCCTTGATAATAGCGGCGTTTTGCAGTGGCGGCCGACACGCCAAGGACTTCGGCTATATTGTCGAACGTCATCGAACCATAGATCCTGAGCCTTATGACCTCGCTGCACGTTTCGGGCAAGCCCGACAGCATGATGCTGACACGCAGGAACTCATCTTCGAAGCTTGCCGACGGCTCGGAAATCAGCCGCTCAACTTCAGGCGAGTCGAGCGACAGACATCTGACGCTACGGGCATTAGACACACAGGCGTTGAACAGCGACCTATAGACATAGCCGGGCATATTGCCCACCGGACAAGAGGCGTCGTAGCCCTCGGCCATGCGCAGATATACGTCGTGGAGTATATCCTCGGCATCGGCCGCGCTCCCGACATGGTAGCACACATAGCGGAAAAGCTGCTGCTTGTGCGATTCCATATAATCGGTCAGTTGTCGTATGAATTTGTGCCTGTCCATGCTGTATAATAAGAGTCGACCGCAACCACATTAGTCCGCATTCCGATGCATTTAACTCTTTTTTAACACACCACAGCGCATATACCGATCGAAAACAGAGATCCGGCAGCACACTCCACCATACGAGGCGGCGATGTGCGGCCGGATCTTATTCTTATTGCCGTGCAGGAGTTACGCGTCAGAGAATACCCTGAGCCATCATGGCGCGCGCCACCTTCATGAAGCCGGCCACGTTGGCACCCTTGACATAGTTGACAAATCCGTCGGACTCCTTGCCGAACAGCTCGCACTGATGATGTATGTCGGCCATGATCTGGCGGAGCTTAGAGTCGACCTCCTCGGCGCTCCACGAGAGCTTCTGGGAGTTCTGGGCCATCTCCAGACCGCTCACCGACACTCCGCCGGCATTGGCGGCCTTGCCCGGAGCATAAAGTATGCGTGCGGCAAGGAACTCCTTGATAGCGTCGGGGGTCGAGGGCATGTTGGCGCCTTCGCTGACAGCGATCACACCCTGCTTGAGGAGCGCGCGGGCGTCGTCGCCGTCAAGCTCGTTCTGCGTGGCCGAGGGCATTGCGATGTCGCAGTCGACAATCTGCCAGGGGCGCTCTCCGGGATGATACGGCAGTTCGTACTCCTCGGCGAACTCTCTGATGCGTCCGCGATAGATGTTCTTCAGACGGAACACATAGTCCATCTGCTCCTGAGTCAGTCCGTCGGGGATCACCACGGTGCCGTCGGAATCGCTAAGACTCACCACCTTGGCGCCAAGCGATATGAGCTTCTCGGCGGTGTATGTAGCCACATTTCCCGATCCGGATATAGCCACACGCTTGCCCGCGATGTCGATGCCACGCGTCTGCAGCATATTGAGCAGGAAGTAGACATTGCCGTAGCCTGTAGCCTCGGGACGTATCAGCGAACCGCCGAATTCACGACCCTTGCCGGTGAATGTGCCGGTATTCTCGCGGGCCATCTTCTTGTACATGCCATACATATAGCCTACCTCGCGGCCACCTACGCCGATATCTCCGGCGGGCACGTCGGTGTCCGCGCCGATCTGTCGCCACAGCTCCTGGATGAAAGCCTGGCAGAAGCGCATCACCTCCATGTCGCTCTTGCCTCTGGGCGAGAAGTCGGAGCCACCCTTGGCGCCACCCATAGCGAGGGTGGTCAGCGAGTTCTTGAAAGTCTGCTCGAAGGCGAGAAACTTCAGTATCGACTGGTTGACCGACGAGTGGAAACGTATGCCACCCTTGTACGGGCCTATGGCGTTATTGTGCTGGATGCGCCATCCCATGTTGTTGCGCACCTGGCCTTTGTCGTCGACCCAGCTGACACGGAAGGAGAATATCCGGTCGGGGATGCAGAGGCGTTCAATGAGATTGTAGCGCTCAAACTCGGGATACTCGTTGTAGGTATCCTCGATGGTGGTGATCACCTCCTCCACCGCCTGGATATACTCCGGCTCGTTGGGGAAGCGACGCTTGAGATCGGCGAGTACTTCTGTTGCTTTCATTCTGTTAGATTAAACGTTGGAAAAACCAACTTTTGTTAAGTAATATGTGTAAATCCGACAGCAAATGTAAAGCATTTTTACCAACCGCGCAAGAAAAAGCGGCAAAAATGCATTTTCATGCACGATTTTTTTCATCGAAGCATAGAATCGGCCACATTCAGAACGTCATGACAGAGTAGCTCTCGCGCACGCTCTCACCAGATTAAACCACCGCAAAAATCATTCTACCGATTAAATTGTTATAGGGTTGAAGTATTTTTATTACCTTTGTAACTTCATTATATTTCAATAAATCATGACATTTGAAGAATTGGGCGTCAACGAGAACCTCCGCCGCGCCATCGAAGAACTGGGTTTTGAATCACCGATGCCGGTGCAGGAGAAAGTCATACCGCATCTGCTCGGCGAAGGCGCCGAGGGCGATGTGGTGGCTCTCGCACAGACCGGTACCGGAAAGACTGCCGCATTCGGCCTCCCGGTGCTTCAGCGCATCGACCCCGAGATGCGGAGGCCTCAGGCGCTCATCCTTTCCCCCACCCGCGAACTATGCCTGCAGATCGGCTCTGATCTGGCCGACTTCTCAAAATATATGCCGCAGATCAAGGTGCTCCCCGTCTACGGCGGCTCATCGATCGAGAGCCAGATACGCTCTCTGAAAAACGGAGTGCAGATCATCGTGGCCACTCCCGGACGACTGATCGACCTTATAAAGCGTGGAGTGGTGGATCTGAGCGGAGTGCACACAGTGGTGCTCGACGAGGCCGACGAGATGCTCAACATGGGTTTTCTCGACTCCATCGACGAGATACTCTCATGCGTTCCGGCCGACCGCAAGATGCTGATGTTCTCGGCCACAATGCCCAACGAGATAGCCCGCATAGCCCGCAAATACATGCATGAGCCCACGGAGTTCGTGATAGGCAACCGCAACGAAGGCTCGGCCAATGTGAAGCATATCTACTACATGGTCAACGCCAAGGACAAATATCTTGCTCTGAAACGCATAGCCGACAACTCGCCCAACATCTACGCCATCATATTCTGCCGCACACGACGCGATACGCAGGAGATTGCCGACAAACTGATAGCCGACGGCTACAACGCCGAAGCGCTCCACGGCGACCTGTCGCAACAGCAGCGCGACATAGTGATGCGCAAATTCCGCGACGGAGTGGTATCGCTGCTCGTGGCCACCGACGTGGCCGCCCGCGGACTCGACGTAGACGATCTGACCCATGTGATCAACTACGGACTGCCCGACGATCCGGCCGTGTACACCCATCGCTCCGGCCGCACGGGACGCGCCGGCAAGACCGGAGTGTCGATAGCCATCATACACTCGCGCGAGAAAGGCAAACTGCGCGAGATCGAGAAGAAGATCGGCAAGAAATTCGAGCGCAAGGAGGTGCCTACGCCTGAGCACATCATCGAAAAGCAGCTCTACAATCTGGCCGACCGGATAGAGAAGGTGAAGGTCGACGACGAAGAGATCGACAAATATCTGCCCGGGGTGAGCCGCAAGCTCGGATGGCTTTCGCAGGAAGACCTGCTGAAGAGAGTGCTTTCGCTCGAATTCAACCGTCTGCTCGACTACTACCGCGACGCGCCCGTGATAGACTTCATCGACGAGAAGCCCCGCCGCGAGAAACCCGAACGGCCTAAAAACGACCAGGACAAGGACCGGCGCACGGCTCAGCGCGGCATGGCACGCATTTATGTCAACGCAGGCAAGGCCGACGGCTTTTTTGCCGGCAACCTCATCGATATGCTCAACCATACGGTGGAGGGCAAGCGTGTCGACGTGGGACGCATAGACCTGATGCCGGGATATTCGCTTTTTGACGTGCCCAAGGCCGACGCCCGACGGGTGGTGGGCGCGCTCTCCGGAGCAGAATACGCCGGAAAACGCATCTACAGCGAGATAGCCGATCCCGACAAGGACTACGCCCGCGCATCGGCCCGTAAGAAACGCGGAGCCGTGGCCGAAGAGAAGCCCGAAACCACCTACGAATATTTCCTCAAGAAAAACCGCGGGGGCACCAAGAAAAGCTCCCGGAAGAAAAAATAACGACCTATGAAGATCCTACGCACCGTAACGCTCATGGCCGCTTTGGCCGCAGCCGCCGCGGGAGCATCCGCACAGTCGCCGCTGACTGCCTCCAAGGTCTTTGTCGAAGCTCCGCGACAGGTGTTCCCGCTGCTCGACCGCAACGCCAGACTCGACATGATCGATTACTTCGAAAACGGCATGACCAACACCACCGCCAACGCCATGCAGGGACAGTCGGCCGTGACGGCCATCAGTCCGTTGAGCCTCAGCGTTAAAATGACCGATTCTTCGAGCTACGAGCTTGACCTGCTGCCAACGGCCAAAGGCGACACGCTGGTGATGCTTATATCGACAGTGGCCACACCGGCTCCCGACAGCAAAATAAGCATCAGAAGCTCCGACTGGCGGACCGATATGACAGCATCGGCATTCACTCGTCCGACACTCGACCAGTGGCTCACCGACAAGGGGCGCGACAACAAGGGAGAAGTGGAGGCGTTCGTGCCGTTCCTGCTGATCAGCTACTCCTACGACCCTTCATCGGCGGTGTTGAAACTGACCAACAACACCCGCCAGTTTCTGTCGTCGGACATATATGAGACCGTGGCGCCATATCTGCTGGGCGAGAAAAGCTACAGGTGGAACGGAAAAAAATTCACGCCGCTGAAATGATCCTCGACGCAGCCGTTCCCGTATCGGAAGATAGAGCCATCAGCCTGGGCGCGCTTACAGCCCGCATAGCCGGAAGATTGGCCACACCCGAACTGCGCGACGTATGGACCGTGGCGGAAGCCTCCGACATGCGCACCTCCGGCGGCCACTGCTATCTGGAGCTGATAGAAAAAAACGAAGCGACAGGAGCCGTCACAGCCCGCCTCAGAGCGATAATCTGGGCCTCGCAGTTCAACTGCCTGCAAATGAAATTCGCGGCCGTCACCGGACAGCGCATGTCGACAGGCATGAAGCTGCTCGTGCGCGGAACAGTCAATTTTCATAGCGCCTACGGCATGTCGCTGGTGATCACCGACGTCGATCCTTCCTTTACGGTAGGCGACGTGGAGCGGCGCCGGCGCGAGATACTGCAGCGGCTGACACGCGAAGGGATAGCCGAGATGAACAAACGGCTGCCATGGCCTGTTCCGGCGCTGCGCATAGCCGTGATTTCCGCTCCGGGAGCGGCCGGCTACGGAGACTTCATGCATCAGCTCTACGCCAACCCACAGCGTCTGCGATTCAGAGTCAGACTGTTTGAGGCCGTGATGCAGGGCGAACACACCACCGCCTCGGTGATCAACGCCCTCGAACGCATAGCCTCTGACGATGACGAATGGGACTGCGTGGTGATAATCCGCGGCGGCGGAGCCACCAGTGACCTGATATCATTTGACAGCTACGAACTGGCCTCCAACGTGGCTCAGTTCCCGCTGCCGGTGATAGTGGGGATAGGTCACGAACGCGACGTCACCGTGCTCGACTATGTGGCCGCCATGCGGGTAAAGACCCCGACAGCGGCAGCCGAATGGCTCGTCGGCCAGGCACAGACCCTGCTCGACGGATTGAGACGCACCGCCGCCGACATACTCCAGACCGTCACCGACCGCATAGGCGGATGCCGCACTCAGCTCGCCTACATAGAGGGACAACTGCCCCATGCCCCCAAGGCCGCCATCGAACGCGCCAACGCGATGATCGGCACCAGAGCCATGCAGCTGTCGGGCGCAGCCACCGCCCGCACCGCGCCAGAACGCGCCCGCCTCACCGCCAAAGGCGAGAATATCGCTACTGCGGCCTGTGCAGCGATGGAACGCAGCCGTCAAAGACTCGACTCCACCGGCGCCCTGCTCGATGCCCTGTCGCCAATGGCCACGCTCAGACGCGGATATTCGATAACACGCATCGACGGCCATGCTGTAAAATCGGTCGGACAGATGCCTGACGGCACAGTCATCGAAACGATCGTTGCCGACGGACGGGTAGTATCTACCGTCGGCGCCGACAACAATCATAATCAATAACAGCAAACGACCACTTACTGAACAATGGAAAACCAACCGAAGCCAGTAAAGGAACTGACCTACAACCAGGCCATCGGCGAACTCGACTCGATATTGCGCACGATGCAGAGCGATTCGTGCGACATCGACAAGCTGACAGCCTACACCCGACGCGCCACCGAACTGCTGCGCGAGTGCCGTTCGCGGCTGACGGCCACCGACGAGGAGCTGCGCTCCATACTCGAAGGCCTCGAAAACAACTGACGGCGACAATCCGACAGCCGGCAACGAACCATCTATGGCCGCACATCGTTGTTAGAACAGACACCCATATCACCGACAGCCACAACTATGTACGACGAAAACCTATTGCAGATATATGCCGACAGCTTCCGCGACAACTGGGATCTGCCGGCCGTCAGCGACTACACCTCAGGCGAGACACTGACCTACGGCCGACTGGCAGAACGCATAGCACGCACCCATCTCTTCCTTCGCGACTGCGGAGTGAAACAGGGCGACAAGATAGCCCTGCTCGGCAAGAACACCATATCATGGGTAGTGTCATATATGGCCACCGTCACATATGGCGCGGTCATAGTGCCTATACTTCAGGACTTCAACGTCCAGGACGCACAGCATATCATCAACCACAGCGACTCGGTGATGCTCTTTGTCAGCGACTCGATATGGGAGAACATCGAATTCGAGAAGCTCCACCGCGTAAAGGTGGCCATGAGCCTTGACAACGCGAAAGTGCTGGCCGAACATCCCGACAATTCCGGCCGGGCGATCCGCGCCATAGGCCGCCTGCGCAAGGAGTTCGCCCGACAGCATCCCGAAGGATTCAGCCCGACGGAGATCGACTATCCCATCATGGCGCCCGATTCGCTTGCCGAGATCAATTACACCTCAGGCACCACAGGCTTCTCAAAAGGCGTGATGCTGACGCACAGCAATCTTGTGGGCAACGTGGTGTTCGGCATGCGATCCAAGCTCCACTACCGGGAGTCGCGATGCCTGTCGTTCCTTCCGCTGGCCCATGCCTACGGATGTGCTTTCGACATGCTCGTGCCTCTTGCCGTAGGCACACATATCACACTGTTCGGCAAGCTGCCGTCGCCCAAAGCGCTTCTGAAAGCCATGAGCGAGGTAAGGCCTAATCTGATACTGTGCGTGCCGCTCATACTCGAAAAGATCTACCGCAACCAGATACTCCCGGTCATCTCCCGGTCGTCGATGAAGCGTCTGATGGCGCTGCCGCTTCTCAACCGCACGGTCTACGCCAAGATCCGCAGCCGGCTGACCGAAGCATTCGGAGGAGAATTCGAAGAAGTGATAGCCGGCGGCGCTCCGCTCAACAGCGAAGTCGAAGCGTTTCTCCACCGCATCCGCTTCCGGTTCACCGTAGGCTACGGCATGACCGAATGCGGCCCCCTCATAAGCTATACCCCCTGGCAGACTTTCATTCCCGGCTCATCGGGACGCATACTTCCGGTGATGGAAGTGAAGGTGACCAGCGACAGGCCGGAAGATATACCGGGCGAGATATGCGTGCGCGGACAGAACGTCATGAAGGGATATTACAAAAATCCGGAGGCCACAGAGGCGGTGCTCGACAGCGACGGTTGGCTACATACCGGTGACATGGGTACTGTAAGCCCTGACGGCACGATCTTCATAAAGGGACGCTACAAGACCATGATACTCTCCGCCAACGGCCAGAACATCTATCCCGAAGAGATCGAGGCAAAGCTCAACAATATGCCGTTTGTGGCTGAAAGTCTTGTAGTGGAGCGCGGAAAACGCCTGATAGCGCTCGTCTACCCCGACTACGAAGCCATGGACCGGCGCGGAGTCACGTCGGCCATGCTTCCGGAAATAATGGCCAAGGTGACCGAAAAGCTCAACCGGCTTGTAGCGCCCTACGAACGCATCGACCGGATACAGCTCATAGCCAACGAGTTTGAAAAGACGCCAAAACGATCGATCAAACGCTATCTTTACAACGCCTGAGTATAGCACCTTACCTGGATTGGAATGCTTTATCGTTATTGGCAATGACACAGACGCCGTTATCTTCACGGCCGACGACACGACTTCAGGTATCATTTCATTATATCAGCTGAATTTCTAGTTGAGTGTCAGCCAAACCTGAGCCAAACCTGAGCCAAAAACGACCGAAATATGACGTTATTTTTGGCCAAATGGCAAAACTTCCTTAACTTTGTCCCCGGATTTCAGGCGCGACACCGGCGCCTGCTGCCGCAATGCCCGGATGGCGGAATCGGTAGACGCGACGGTCTCAAACACCGTTGGAGCAATCCATCCCGGTTCGAGCCCGGGTTCGGGTACTGATAATGGCTGTTAATCTATTGATTTACAGCCATTATCTCTTTTACAAGGTGTACTAAAAGTGTACTATCGGCGAAAATCGAGCCATTGAGGAACAAACGGTTTTAGGATTTTTAAGTGGCGTTAGTTATATTTAATTCGATTCCATTTGATTAATTAACCGTTTTTTAGCCTTTGAATTATAGTAAACTGCAATATTGTATGTATCTTTGTATTCGGTTTGGCAAAGGCCAACCATTACATTTCGAAAACATAAGAAGCGTTATGCTTATCTTGTAATTGGAAACGTAGGAACTTTTCGAGCGTGCAATGATAGCATAGTGGTTCTCACGCATATGCGTGGGTCACTATTGTTACATCTGCACGGCAGGTTTCCTACGACCTCCAATTACGACGTGGCATAGTTGGCTCACGTTTTCTTTCACTAATAATAATCTCTCCATCGAGCCAACTGAGAAATATCAACATGAAGAAAATCTTAGTATTTATAGTTTTTATTGTATCGGCAGTCTATACGTACTCGCAAAACAACTCAATAGCCGACAATCCGGCTGATGTGCAGACGAGCATCAGTAGTCATAGTCCACAGCAGCTCCCGCCAATGCTGATGAATGATGCCTACAAGAATACCCCGGAATGGGGCAAATATAAGGCATTGCGTGCCGTTGGCTGGACTACATTCAGCGTTGGCATGACTGCTACCGGGGTCGGGGCTATCGTGTCATTGGCATTGAGCAGTATTCATGGTTCTAACCATGATAAAACTCAAGCCGGGCCAATTATTATATATTCGGGTCTTGGTTTGACGGCAGCAAGCATACCGATTCTGGTGAGTGCCTATCATTATAAGAACAAGGCCAAGAAGATAGGCATGAGCATGGGCGTGACTCAACTCTCAGCACCAACCTTCGGCCAAAATCTATCATACACTCCTGCAATGAATTTTACTATTTCTTTTTAATTCAATGATTCGGTAAAATTTGAGGTTGTTCAGCCTTGGTTAAGCCGCTAACTGAGCCAACCGATGATTTATTTTCTTAATTATTTTGAGATGCGGAGATTTTCCGCAAGTCGAAATAATTGTTGAGGCGAGATAAGATTCAAACATAAGCCGTTTGAACTGCGCTACCGAAAGATCCGGATAATCCTTCCTTATGACCTCTTTGCAGACATTGAGGGCAGTGAAGGAAAGATTGAACGCAAAGTCAAGCCGGGCTTTGTCGCGGGTCTGCTGTGACTGAAGTCCGGTGAACTGCTTGGCATCGCGTATGCCGAACTCAATCTGAAAGCGGGTGCGGTAGAAACCG
>Ga0183011_10323_pt2 | contig 12958 bp, 11 predicted proteins | sample NAcewD2O_March_FD_122322 | JGI IMG/M metagenome (GOLD analysis project Ga0183011, IMG submission 122322) | Mouse cecal microbial communities from Vienna, Austria - N-Acetylneuraminic amended D2O_March | ecosystem: Host-associated > Mammals > Digestive system > Large intestine > Cecum | place... | reverse complement strand
TGAAAGAGCGCGGACAACCTTTTATTCCGTCGCGCCTGCAACAGATAGCCGATGCCTCCGGCGGACGTATCGTCATCGGGCGTGTCGGGACGCAAATCAAAAACGAATCCGGCGCAAACAAGGGCATCAAGATGTAACGACAAAGCCGACGGCAATACCGTCGGCTTTTATTTATACCGAATCATATTACTCTCCGATTCGGCTTTTCAAATCCATGCGTTCGTGCAGGATTCTCACGATCTCTACGGCACTCTCGGAAACCGTCCGATAGAAAACGATGTGTTTGCCCGTTCGGTATCCGTATAATTCGGCCATGATTTCCGCGTACTCCCGGCCCAGCGGTCGAGAACTGTCGGCTATTTGACGGCAGGTAGCCACAAGCAACGCATAATATTTGTCGGCTTGGGCCTCCGACCATGTTTCGACCGTGTAATTCCAGATGTTCGTGAGGTCTTCTACGGCCTTGTTCGAGAAAAGCAGATCAGCCATTTTTCCGCTGCATTTTCAACGTTCGCAGATGTTGCTCGGGATCGAACCCTACGGCGATGCCGCTTCTCACGCCCTCGTCGATTGCGCTCTTCAACGCCACGACACTGTTTTCCTGCTCCTCCAAAAGCCGCAGGCCGGCGCGCACGACCTCGCTGGCATTGTTATAACGTCCCTGCGCAATCGTGGACTGGATAAAATTCTCGAAATAGGCTCCCAAAGCTACCGATGTCGTTTTCATAATTCAACTCCTTTTCCGCAAAGTTACCAATATTTAGTAATACAACAAATTTACGGCCGATTTTATTATCTTTTTCCGAACGAATTATTCTCCCGCTCCTTTTTCAGTTTGCGAAAATTGCTGAAATTACGCTCGATGAACCGCAATACGTCCGATTCGCGATAGAACGTCTTGTGATAGATCATCTGGTAGGGCAAATCCCCGGAGGTACGATACCGTTGCAGCGTGCGTTTCGAGATGTTGAGCATCTTGCACAAGTCGTAATTATCCAGCAGCCTGTCGCCGTCGGGCAAAACGGAGAGGCTTTGCTCCGCGACGGGTGTGCACAACTCTTCGATGTGCTCCAACCGCTTGGCGAGACGCTGCATCCAGTTGTCGAAATACTCCCTGTCCAACATCATGGCCGCCTACTCTTTACACAGGTTTATAGGCATTCGTTCTATTTTTCCGATGAGTTCTTTGTAGACTTTCGATCCGATAATAATTTCTTTCATAATCCTTTGTCGTTTTGTTTGTTACAAAGGTCGATATTATTTGATACGGTAATAACGAGGTCGGTACGACTTTTTTGCGATAAAATATTCTGCTGATACAATGATTGTTATGTCGATAAAGGAGTTCTGGCGGCAATAAAAAACGTAAATTCATGTCGAAATAAGGCAAACACCGATGTCGGTAATCGCGATTATGGATGGCGGAAACCATCCATAATTTCATAAAATACTTATTTGGGTAATCATCTGTCCCGTTTTTGATTCGACTATTTCTCCATGCGTTCGATTAAGGCCACTTTCAAACTATCGAGAAACGGAGTTTTCGTATTGCGAATCCGCATGTCGCTGAATGTTCGGGAAATATTCTTGTCCAATTCAATATTGAATACTGTTTGCAAATACTCGACAAGCTGTGTCATGGGGACATTACCGAACACCTTTCTGCTATCGCATGCGAAGATCAATTCGTAAAGATCCGTTTTTTGAGCAGACCATGTAATGCGTACTCTGGGTAGCGACAACGACGACCAGTGGTTCTCCAACCCGTCCAATTCTTTATTCAGATATTCCGTAAGAGACTCATTTGCCAACAACCGAGCTACGGTGAAATCACAATTGGTCGAAAACATCGGATCGCGTTCATAATAAAATGAATCGAAATAAAGAGCGACATCGGCGTGTCCGCGAAGATAATAGATCGAATCCAGATGGGTAAGCCCTGAACGGTAATAACGGACAAAATCGGAACGTTTGGAGTTATAGCGATTGATGCCTTTAATCTCATCAATCAAATACGCTCTTTGCGATTCGACGCCTTCCGGTCGGTTCATTTCGATGTTATAAACTTTCCGCCAATAAATCAACCCGGAGCACAAACGGGGTTTGATTTCTTTGAAAAAGTGTATCTCTTCCGCATCATCGTGAAAGGTATAACCGGCAATGAAATTTTTTAATCGGTTGAAGGCTTCGGCATAAACGAGTGAGGCATCGTACGATTTTTTCATGATGTTCAGATCGGATGACAAAATCGGTTGTAGTTTTTTGTCCATCTCGCATTTCAAATGTTCGATAAATGTAACCATAGCTTTGTGTTTAGGATTGGTATTTAACAGAATTGCATAGAATAAGGCGTGAAATCATTTCCACGCCTTATTCGAGCTCATTAAATTATATTATTTATTGAATATGCAAAATACACTGGGTATTAGCTTTTTATAAGTAGCATATACCGCATAAGGTAATGGATTTTGAATTTTATTAGGTATTATAACTGCAAAATTTTATGTATTTGCTTTTACTATTCCGTTGACAGGATCGAACCGCACGCCGTCGTTGCTGAAGAGCCGCTCGATATGGCCGCTGCGGGCCATCTCCGCCGTCGGGAGACAGTGTAGCTGCGGCGGGTCGATAAGTGCGATGCTGTCGGCGAGCGACAGGGCGATGTCGAGTTCGTGGGTGGAGAACAAGATGCACTTGCCCTCGTCGTGCGTGAGGCGGGCGAGCAGCGAACAGAGTTCGTAGCGGTTGGGCAGGTCGAGAAACGAGGTGGGCTCGTCGAGCAGGATGATGGTCGTGGACTGCGCCAGTGCGCGGGCAATCATAATGCGCTGGCACTCGCCGTCCGACATCTTGTCCATTGTCCGACTTGCGTAAGCCTCCATGCCGACCGAGGCGAGCGACCGTGCCACAATCTCCCTGTCGGCATCCTGCATCCGTCCTATCCAATTGGTGTAAGGTGCGCGGCCGATGGCCACCACGTCCTCGCATTTAAGGTTGGCGATACGCGTGCGCTCTGTCGTGACGAATGCCAGCTTCTTTGCCATTTCGTCGGCTCTCATGTCGGAAATATCACGTCCGTCGAGCAGAATTTCGCCCGCATAGCGGCGTTTGAGTCCCGCTATGGCGCGCAGCAGCGTCGATTTGCCCGTACCGTTGCGTCCGATAAGGGCCGTCAGCGAACCTTTCGGAATAGCGGCATTCACTTCGCGAAGCAGTGTGCGTTCGTCGTAGCCGATGGAGAAATCGTGCAGTCGTATCATGCCGTAAAGGATTTGTTGCGCAACACCACCCACACCACAATCGGGATTCCCAACAGCGCGGTAATGGCGTTTACGGGCAAGGTGAAGAGTTTGGAAACGAGGTCACAAAGGAGCAGCACCGCCGCACCCGAAAGAAGGGTGCCCGGCACGAGCACGCGGTGGTCGCCACTGCGGAACAGCATCCGTGCGACGTGGGGCATAGCAAGACCGATAAAACCTATCGGGCCGCAGAAAGCCGTTACTGTGCCGGCCAGCAGTGTTGTCGAGAGAAACAGCAGTCCGCGCGAGCGGCGGATATTCAGCCCCATAGTTACGGCATATTCCTCTCCGAATAGCAGGAGGTTGAGCGGCTTGATCGTGATTACCGCCAGCAGTAAGCCGGCGATAACCGACGGCACGAGGACAGCGAGCTGTGGCACCGTCACGTCGCCGAGCGACCCCATCGTCCAGACGACGAAGGCTTTCAAGGCCTCCTCTTTGCTTAGGTATTGCAGGATTTGCACTACGGCACCCACACCGGACGAGAACATCATGCCGAGAATCAGGATGACCATGATGTCCTTGATGCGGTGGCCTACGGCGGCGATTACGAGCAGCACGGCGGCCGCTCCCGCCCATGCGGCCGTGGCGATGCCGACCGACGAGCCGACGCCGGCAAGCACCACGAGCGCCACGCCGAGGCTCGCGCCCGAACTGATGCCGAGCACGTAGGGACCTGCCAGCGGGTTGCGGAACAGCGTCTGCATCTGCAAGCCGCTGACCGACAGCGCCGCGCCCGCCAGCAGAGCCATAATTGCCTTTATCAGGCGGATATTCAGGACGATTTTCGCCGTCGCTTGCGGACAGTCGCCGCCCGTCAGAGCCGCCCACACGTCGCCGAGGGGAATGCGCACCGCACCGACGACCAGATCCAGCAGGAAAAGGCCGACCGTAAGCACGGACAAAGTGACAAAAAGCATGGCGGAACGCGAACGCATCTATTTCAGCCGTTTGTAATAGACGAACGGTTCCTCCACCAGTTCGGGGTGGAATATCTTCACCAGATCGCGCAGCAAGAGGTCGGGATGCACGACTGCTGATTCGAAGTAGTCGTTGCCTCCGGCGGCGTTGGTGCAGGCGTTGTTGTTATAGACATCGCCGTTCAGGAAGCAGCGCGTATCGACGAACTTCGGGCAGGCGGCTTTCACTTCGCCAAGCGTGTTCGCCATACCCACGTTCAGCCACATATCGGCAGCCGACGCGAGCAGATAGGCTTCCTCCATGTCGATAGGCGTCGAGGCGTTGCCCATGTTCTTCTTGTAGATGTAATCGCCGCCCGCATCCTTAATCAGCCGCACGGCATAGCTTTCGGTCGAGGGCATGAACCACGAATCGCCGTAGGGCATGTTGAGCATCACCGACGGCGCGTCGAGGGTGTTCTCCGCCACCCGCTGTTTCAGTGCATTATAGCGGACGGGGATTTCCGCGAAGACCTTTTCACCCTCCGCACGTTTGCCGACGACCTCCGAGAGTACTACCAGCCACTCGGCTTTGCCCAACGGCGACTCTTCGAGGTAGTCGCCGACGTAGAGGAACGGGATGCCCAACTCGCGGAGCTTCGGCTCCATGCCGCTGGCACCGTTCACGCCGTAGAGCAGCACGAGGTCGGGATCGAGCGACAACAGCAATTCATAGTTGATATTCCCTTCGTAGCCCACGTCGCCGATGCGGTCGCGGCGCGCCTGAATGTCGGGATTGGAGATGTAGTCGATGCCCGATACGCCGACCACGCGGTCGACCTCGCCTATGGCGTCGAGCATGGCGATATGGGTCGAGGACATCGCCACGATACGTTCGGCATCGCCTTCAAGCACCTGTCCGTCGAAGCCCTCGGGAGCGGTTTCGCCGTCGCGGGCGATGAATAACTGCACGGCGATGCCGTCCGCGCCCTGCCACGGATTCGTGACGGTGAGCAGTACGCTTTGTTTGCTGTCGGCCCCCTGAATGTCGAATCCCGAAGCGTATTCGAGCATGTAGACCGGCTTGTCAAAATCTTCGAGCGAAACGCTCTTGCGACCACAGGCCGCGACGACTATCGCGCACAGAGCGACTACCGCCAACTGAATCCATCGTTTCATAGTTCTTTTATTCGTTTTCATTCGGTTCAAAAAAGGGGGAAACGGGGCTGTTCGTCCGTTTCCCCTCGATAGCATGGGCGAAAATCCGATTAAGTCGTTATGGCAAATAACACTCTGCAACTAATCTCTAATCAGTCTTTCGGCTTTCGTCCATACAAAACACCGCAGCGAATAATCTTTTACGAAGAAGGTTTGCAAAGGTTTCCGCGATGAAAAGGGACGCTGCCGTTATCTCTATCTCTTTTTACCCCATTTGGGCCGTATATCGAGGAATACCTCGAAATTCATGCGCGGCATGGGACGCGAGAGCACCGATTCGTACTCTTCGTTGAAAAGGTTCTTTACGGCTACCTTGACCGAGAAATCCGACCAATGCAGCGAAAAGAGTTTTTCCAGCGATACGTCGCTCATGTAGTAGGGCAATACGCGCGAGATCTTGCTTTTCATGTCGTTGTCCGAGGTAGTGAAACGCTCGCTGTAATAGCACCACTTGTAAACGAGACGCCACGATCGGTACGACAATCGGCCTGTCGCCGAAGCGGAGTATTCGGGGATATAGACCAACTGTTTGCCGATCGCCTTGTCGGCCCAGTCCACTGGGTCACCGTTGTTGATCGAGGGTGTCCACGAAAACGAGACGTCTGCGCCCAACTGCCAGTTCTTCGAGAGCCGCACCGTCGCATCGGCTTTCAGTTCGACGCCGTACGCGTGTACCTCCTTGACGTTCTTCGGCGTCCAGAAACCCTTGAACGTCGGCAGCCACACGATCCAGTCGTCGATATACGAGTCGAACCACGTCGCCGAACCGTTGAGCGAATAGATGCCCTCCTTACCCACGGCGAACGAAAATCCGGCGTCGTAGGTGAACCCCTGCTCCTTTTTCAGATCGGGATTGCCGCCCGGCAGGAAGTAGAGGTCGTTAAGCGTCGGAAAGCGATAGTTGCGCGATACGGAGGCTTTGACTACGATGCTGCCGCGTTTCGAGACCACATAGTCGGCGAAAAAGGCCGGAATGACGGGCGACCACTCCTCGCCGTACATCTCTTCGCGCAAGGCCACCGACACTCCCAACCGGTCGGTCGGCATCCACTTGGCCGAGGCATAGGCCGATACTTCAACGCGCCCCTTATCATATCCCACGACCACTTTCTTGTTATTTCCCTGCGCCAACGACTGCGAATTGAGTTCGAGGACATTCTTGTCGCGGCTCTCCACGAAATGCTGGTGCACCGAGACATTCGCCATGAAGAGCCATTTCTTGCCGATGTAGTATTCACCCTCAGCCTGTCCGTACAACGTGTTTATCTTGCTGCGCGAGCGGATCATCTCCGCCATCGTGCCGTTGCCTTTGTCCTTCGAGAAATCGTAGCCCTGTCCCGTATGGATATAGCCGGCGCGCAAGCCTACTTTGTAGTTGCCGCGCAGCCGGTCCCACGACAGAATGCCGCGAAAGGTCTGCTCCGTCTGCTCGTTCACGTATTCGTCGTCCGAGCGGTGATCGACCGACAGCATCGGCACGCCGCGCTTCGAGTCGAGGAACCACGCCTGCAATCCGAAGCGGTCGCCGCGGCCGGTATTGTAGTACACCTCCTGCAAGATGTGAAAATCACGGAACGCACCGCATTTGTTGCGTTCGGTAGGATAGTAGGTGCCGACGATTTGGTGGTCATCGTCATAGATATTCATCTTCTTGTTGTAGTTCCTGTACTTGAAATCGTTGTCGGAAGATGAATAGACCGCACGGGTCGAGACCTGCCAATGCTTGTCGCCGTAAGTCAGGCGCAAAAATTCGTCGAACGTCTTGAACGACCCGACGCCCTGCACGTATTGCAACCCGAATCCGTCGGCTTCGGCGGGTTTCGTGGAGAGTTTCACGGCACCGCCCAGTCCGCCGCCCGTCTCGTTGACCGACGAGGTGCCGTGCAGCAGCGAGGCGTCGTCGATGAAGTAGGAGGGAATCATCGAAAAGTCGGTCATGCCGAGCATCGGCGAGTTGATGCGCATGCCGTTCCATGTTACCTGCGTATGCGAGGGCGACGTACCGCGGAACGCTACGGTCGAGAGCGTGGCGCGACCGTACTGCTTGACGAAGATCGAGGTATTGAACGTCAGCACGTCGGCCATCGAAAGGGCGATATTCTCTTTCAGCACCGTCGAATCGAGTTTGGTCTGCTGCATACCGATTTCTTTCATCGGCCGCCGCGCCGTAACGTAAACCTCCGGAATCGGCTGGACGAACGACGGATTGTCGTTCCACCAGCCTTTGCCCGATCTTGCGGGCGGTTGCCCGTCGCTCTTCGACTTTTCCTGCGCGAAGCCGGAGAATCCGAGAAGCAAGGCGAATAGGAATGCCGTCAGTTTCTTCATAAGGAAAGTAAAACCGCCTACGGCCCGTAAAGGTCGCAGACGGTTTTCGAAATGGTTATTCTTTCTTGTATTTTCCGTTCTTCATGTCCTGCCATGTCGGACTATAGGAACAATCCTCGTGGACGAACCATGTTTCGTCCGATAATTGTCCGACAACAGGTGCAAAGGCACTGAAATCCGTAACCGAACACCCTTCGATATGTACGGATCCGATCTTTGCGATGACAGGAAGTGCGATTCGTTCCAGAGGGGCGGCCGGTGTCATTCCCGGACCGTTTTGGTGGATCTGGAAAATCCCATCCACCTCTTCGAGTAAAGGCAGTGACAGCTCTTCCAAATACGACATGCCGCCGCCCAGCCCGAGGTCGAGGGTAAAGCCGGCGCCGCCGATCTTCCGCAGTTTAGGAAGATGCAGACCATCGTAGCTTGTAAGCGCGCAGGAGCCGTACAGGGCTTCCTTGTAATACTTATCGTTCGCCCCCGCCTTGTAGTATGCCGGATCGGCGGCCGTACCGATCTCCTCCAATTCAGGCATATCGATAGCTGCGTAAATATTGGTACTGTCGAAGTAAAGTTGGCCGCCGATCTTGCGCAGGACGCGGAAGTCGCACGCCGTTCCGCTATCGTCGCTGACGTTGTCGCTTACGGCCAGATAACCACCTACTTCGATAAGTTTCGGATAACCGATCTTTTCGACATCGTTCAACAGGTTGCCGCCGACCTTTTCGAGCTGGGGCGTAGAGATCGTCGTTTGAGGACCGTTGCTGAACGAAACATCGCCCCGGACACTCTTCAGCGAAGAGAACGAGCAGTCCGTTCCGGGTACATAAACGAGTCCTGCAAGCTCTTCGACGCCATCAACCTTGCCCAACAGTTTGTTGTACCGCAGTTCGAGCGTTACATCCGCCTGCACAGGCAACGTAAGCGTTGTAATAAGATTCATGTTGGTAAGCAGGAGCCGGCCACCGCCCGAGAAAGTCGTTTGGGAAAGATTCAGCGGATCGGGCACTTTACTTAAGTTGACAAGCTCGATGCCTTTTACCTTGATTCCGTTCAGAGAAGGTATCTCGCGAAGTTCTGCGAACGCAGAGAGGACGATCGTGCCGTCCACTTCCGACAGAGAGTTCATGTCGATGGTCTTGACGCCCGTATTCATCGCCATGCCGCCGATAGAGGTGGCGTCGGTGTTGGCGATAAGCTGAATGTCGCCGCCCACCTCGGAAAGCACGGGCAACGAAATCGTCTCGAACTCGTATGGAATCGTCGGCAACAGCACAGCTCCGGCCGAAGTCAGCGCTTCGAATTTCACGGCGTTGAGTTTCGCAAAGTTCTTGATGTTGATTTTACCGCCGACAGATGCAAGTGCTTTCATCTCGACAATAGTCATATCGCCGCCTGCCTTCTCCTCGTTCGAGCCCTGCAACTCGAAATCGCTGCCGACTGTCGCCAAAGCGGGCGTCGTTACCGACGTAAGCGCCGCCGAGCGCATGACCAGCGAACCGCCGATTGCCGTCAGTTTCTCGGCTTCGAACCACTGCAATTTGTCGTTGCATATCGTTATGTCGCCCGCAATCTCTTCGAGCGATCGGAGGCTCACATAGTAGAGTTCGGGAGCGGTAGACGCCGCCTCGGTCGAGCCGATGTGCAGGCCGCCAATCTTCACAACATTTTCCAGACCGTCCAGTGTCGTGCCCTTATAGGTGTCGTTGATGACGATGTCGCCTTCGACCTGCGTGAGTGCCGAAAGCGCCTCGATGTTTGTCACGGAGTTGTCTCCGCTCGCCTCGCCGACGATAAGGTTGCCCTTGATGATCGTCACGCCTTTGTCGGCGAATGCCTTGACCTCGGCATCGGTTTTAAGCACGACATCGCCCTCTTCGCGGATATCGTCTTTTACGACGAGGTATTTGTAGTCGTTCGTCCGACCGTTGTAGGAGGTCACGCGGAACTGACGTTCGGTATTCCAATCGGTGATTTCGGCCGGATCGGGCATGATCGTCGCCGACGGCGTGTACTTGAATTCGGCCGCAGCTCCGTCGAGCGATACGTTGTAGGGAACCGTTACGGTAATGTCGTTCCCTTCGATCGCCGCAGCATAGGAGGTTTCGCCGACGGTCAGCACCACCGATGTGATGAAGTTGTCGTCCGCATCTTCAGGAATCGGATTGATCGGATCGTCATCGCTGCAACCGGCCAACATCAGAAAACCGACGGTGACCAACAATAGCATTTTTTTCAAATTCATAATTTTATATAGTTTCTGGTTATTTATTGTTTTCGTTATCGGTCGCAACGGACAAATCCGAGAAAGAGAATACCTCCGTCGAGACCTCTCCGAGCCAGCCGCTCTTGACCTGCACGCCCGTCTGAACCTTGATGAAGTCCACGTATTGGAGATCGACCGGCGTGCCGTCACGATACATGGCATTGGCGATGCGGAAGCCATTGGTCTGGCCGCTGCCGTCTACCACGTCGCCGCCGAGGTTGTCTGTTTCGCTGAAATTGTCGACATACCCCCAGCCATAGGATTGATTATCCCAGTATCCAGTGGTCGGGTCCTGCACATTGTTCGGAGCCAGACGGGTTCCGTAAAGAGTGTAGGTATCCGATTTGATCCAAGCAGGATAGTAATAATCCTGCTGATGGTAAGTAATCAGGTAATCGATGCACCCCGATTTGCCCTCCGAATCGGTCCACTGCACGTCCATCTGTTTGCCGGCGGGACGATAATAAGTGACAGCGTAATTCTGAATAGTCCCCTCCTTATCCGTGTCGCTGCCGCGCAGTTCGTACCACTCGTCATCGGGCTCGCCGTTTTTATTGATGTCCTGCATAACCCAAACGATACCCGGTTCCGACGATCCGTCGAAAGCGTTGCCCTGAATCGTGAAGTCGTATTCGCCCTCTGCCGTCGCCCGTTTGGGGATACTATGGTCGAAGCCTACGACGATGTAGCCGCCGAAAGCACCAAGCGACACCCATATCTTCTCTTTCAGACGCCCCTCGGCATAAGCTACAGCTGCCTCCTGCGTCGTCTCCGTGCCGTCGAACCCGCCCGTCTTCATCTCGCCGACGAACTGTCCCGGAGCAGGTGTATATTCCCATACCTTGTTCCACAGCGGAGAACTGTCTCCCGTGGCCGGACGGTAGCGGTCCTCTTGCGCAGCATCGACGCAGGTAACCTTTACCTCGGCCGTGAACGCCGTTTCGGCACGGATAATGTTGCGGGTAAGTTGTTTGGCCTGCTGCTTCGCTTCGCTTACCGTAACCCGGACGATATGCTCTCCCGCTTCAGTCGGTGTGTACCGGAACATGCGCGCTACGGCATCGGGAACCGTCTCGCCGTCCACGCTCCATACAAACTGCGGATTGTCGAAATAGGAGAGCTGCGGTTCGAGGAAGATCGGCGTGCCGATATAAACATAGCGGTCCGTCGATGTCCGGAAGATGGATTGTGTGTGGAAGAAAACTTCGTAAGGGAGTTCGTCCACGACTTCGAGCGTAATCTCTTTCGTCGTCTCGCCGTCGATATTCGAAGCGTGGCAAACAACCGTATAGGTGCCAAGCTCCGCCTCGTTGAACGTATAGGTTACGCTTTCGGACACGACCTCGCCCTCGCGCAGCCATTCGCATCGAAACTCCTCCAAATCGGAGTTCTGAATATCGGGTGTAAAGATGTAGTCCGTGTTTTGCAGTACCTTCAACCCTTTTGACGGCAGAGCCAGCGAAATGACCGGTGGAGCCATCTCCAACACCACCACTTTCAACTCCTCTTCGGCCTTGCCGTTTTCGTTCTGCACCGTGAACATTACGTACACTTCGGCCGCTTCGCTCCATGTATGGGTCAATGTCGGTTCCGTGGAGAGCAGTTTCCCGTCCAACGTCCACGAGAAAAGGGCGTTTTCTGCATACTGCACCGTTGGGGCGATGGTCAGTTCGCGGCCGACTTTTACCGTATAGATTCCATCCTCGCTGTCGAGCGTGATTTGCGGCGTCATCGGCTGGTCGATTTCGACCTGCCCGTCCTTGTTGCATCCCGCAAGAAAGACCGTAATCAAAAAGAGAGTGTAAAGTTTTTTCATAATCCGATGATTTTTATCTCCAGCAAAAAGCTCCCGGAATGATGCCGACGGTAAAAGTGTCGAGCAACTCGCCCTCGGCCGAATAGCGCAGCACCACGCCGTTCTGCACGTAGTCGATGGCATCGGCGATATAGACGTCGCCGTTTACGGGGTTGATAGTCAATCCGTAGTAAAGTGTGTTATGATATTCGAGAAACGGTTTTACCGGCACACGATCGGCTGTCACACCCATGCACCAAACCGAATTGTTGAGCCAGTAGACCTTGTCTTTCGTTCCGTTCAGCTGCACCTCCGAGGGCCAGTCGCCGAACTTGAACTTGAACTGCTTTTCGATTTTGAACGTCTCGGCGTCGATGCGATAGAGCGACGGCGCCTCGTGCCCGTAGGGCGATCCTTCGTAACCGCCGTCGGTAATCGTCCACATCTTATTGTTGCAATCCATTACCAGCGAGGTGGGTTGGATACCCACGACCAGTTCATCGACAACCTCATCAGTTTCAGTGTCGATTTTCAGAATACGGTTCTGGTACGACCAGCAATTTGTAAAGACGTATTTGCCGTATTGCACCATCTGCTCCGTAGAACCCGATTCGTAGTCCATGTCTGTCTCGACGTACCCTGTAATCTGGTAGGTCTTGGGATTGACGATATAGATGCGCGGATCCCATATCTGCGTCACATAGGCTTTTTCGTCCGATAGGAAATGAATGTATCTCGGCGAGGTAAAACCCGTAATGCGTCCCACCTCCTTGAACGTATTGGGGTCGATGGCGAAGATGACGCCCGAGTTGTTCACTACAATCCAGCCCAGACCGCCGTGCATGGTCATCGACTGCGCCACGTCGCCTAATTTCTGGGCATTGGCACGGGCGAATACCTCGTTCTCCACCCGTTTCGTTTCGGGATCGTAGTAGGATAACGACGCATTGCCGTACATGAAGTTCCCCTCGTTGGTAATGAACAACCCCTTGCCTGTAACCTCGCTTCCGTCACCGAAATTGCCGTCTATATAAAACGTTTCCTCGTCGATGGGACCATACCCCATACATGAGGTCAATAGGAGTGCGAATAAAAAATAAAATATACGCTTTGTCATGGATCAAACAAGTGGAAATGGAGACGAGCCATCTCC
>Ga0183011_10822_pt1 | contig 13089 bp, 9 predicted proteins | sample NAcewD2O_March_FD_122322 | JGI IMG/M metagenome (GOLD analysis project Ga0183011, IMG submission 122322) | Mouse cecal microbial communities from Vienna, Austria - N-Acetylneuraminic amended D2O_March | ecosystem: Host-associated > Mammals > Digestive system > Large intestine > Cecum | place... | reverse complement strand
GATTTCTTTGCCGTCGCGGTAGAGGATGAAGGTTGGTATCGTGTCAGCTTTGGCTTCGTCTGCGGCCTGCCTGTTCTCGTCGATGTCGAGCTGCACGACTTCTGCGCGGCCTGAGAGCTTGGATTTGACCTGCGCCACTACGGGCATCATTTTCTGGCAGTGGGGACACCAAGTGGCGAAAAACTCGACAAGCACTACCGGCTGTGAGCTGATGATTTCTGAGTATGTCATAACAAAGGTTTTTATGGTTCACCAATAACAACAAATGAGGGCAATCAAATGATGGAAGCCCGACAAAAATTGATGCCGATGCCTGGCAAGGATGGCCAATGATCGGTATATGTGACAATAAAGGCGGCCCCCTGCAGAGGGGAGCCGCCGGATGGTTTTCAATGGGATTGCCGTGATTGGCGTGTTTGTCGGTAAGAAGGTGAATCTTACTGGCCTATGACGCGGCGGGCACCGAGGAAGCGTGCCGCGTAGTAGGGTGCTGTTATCTTGTCAATTTTGATGCCGGAAGAGCTGGCGGCGTGTATGAATGTGATTTCACCGCTGACAGGGTCAGAGTCGACGGCAATGGCCACGTGGCCCACACGGCCAGAGCGGGCGGCGCGTCCGGTGAAGAACAGCAGGTCGCCGGGCTGCACTTCCTCGCGGCTGACTTTCTTGCCCTGGGTGTACTGGGTGGCTGAAGAGGGGGAGAGCTGGATGCCAAACTGGCTGTAGACATATGATGTGAAGCCTGAGCAATCGAAGCCTTTCGGGGAGCGGCCTCCGCGCACATAACGGACACCCATGAATTTGCGGGCGTAGTTGAGCATATCGTCAATCATTGCGAAGTCGTCGGCCGAAGTGCCTTCGATGTCGCCGAGTATTTCCATTCCGGCGGCGGGGACAATCTCAAAGGGGTTGGTCTTGGATACTGCTGCGAGGGTCATCTCGTCGGCCTCCATGGCGTGGGCGGAGGCGACAGTTGCGGGTATGGTCTTGACAGGGAGGTTTTTCTTGGCGGGGGCCGGTTTGACGGCCGACATCGAGAAGACGGCGGCAAACACAACCATTATGATAAGGTAAATTCTCTGAATCATTACTTTTTCTGTTTCGGGCGAGGCCACAACGGGGGAGGCTCGCGATAGCAAAATCAGCGTGAAGCAAGGGATTTCATCGTCGGGTCATATGCCGACCCGCATCAAGCAAAATCACTTTTTTGTATCGTGCTGGTTGAATGATGTACAAAGTTAGCCAAATCCGCACTGAAAACCAACTCTTTGAGGCTCAATAAACCTAATTTTGTGTTAACGTTTTATAAATGCACGAAAACCTGCACATTCCCATAGGGGTTTGTGCAGGTTGTGGCGATTGCTCCGGACGGATATGCCGGGGGTGGGTCAGGATGCCTGTTGTGTCTGTGTGGGAGCCTCCGGTTGTGAGCTGACAGTGAAATGGTTGCGGTCCGGGGCGTTGTAAAGGGTCAGGCCGAATGTCTGGGCTGCCACGGCGATATGCTCGTATATTTCAGATCCGAGGGCGGCATACTGGGTCCATGATGTCATCTTTGAGTAGAAATAGATGTTGAGGGGCTGTCCGTATTCGCATGCGGCCTCGAGCTTCACGAGCAGGTCTTGTCCGACGCCTACCTGCGGGTGATGGAGCAGGTATTGGCAGATGTAAGCCCTGAAGAGTCCGAGGTTGGTGTCGATAGTGCCGTTGGGCAGTGTGGAGGGGTTGTAGGTGTTGCCTTCCCCTTTCTCCTTGGCAGCCTTGCGTGTGGCGACAAACTCCTCCATCAGTGGATAGGTCTTGACCACCTGGTCGAGCATCTGGTCGGTGGCGGGCTGGATGGTTGCCTGGTCGATATAGATGCTGCGGTTGAAAAGCCGGTAGCCGGAGTCTTGCATGCCGCGCCAGTTCTGGAATGATGTCGACACCAGTGTGTAGGGGGGCAGCATCACTATGGTGTTGTCCCAGTTTCTCACCTTCACTACCGTCAGGGTGACATCGACGACAATGCCGTTGGCGATTGTCGAGGGCACCACAATCCAGTCGCCGACGCGTAGCATGTCGTTGTTTGACAGCTGGATGCCCGCCACGAATCCGAGGATTGAGTCCTTGAAAATCAGCATCAGGGCGGCGGCGAAAGCGCCGAGTCCGGCCAGGAGTGTCATCGGGGATTTGTCGATGAGGATGGAGACGGCGATTATCGACACCACGATCCATACTATCCCCCGGCCGATGTTGAGTATGCCCTTCAGGGGCAGGTTCTTGTGGTTGTCGTGGTCGTTGAAGTGGTTCCAGGCGAACTCAAACACCGCGCAAATCGCCACGGCGATGGTTATCAGCAGGTAGACCCCGGCTATGCGCAGAATCCATGTCAGCAGATGATGGTCTGATGTGAAGGCAAACGGTATCAGGCACAGGAAGACCAGCGGGGGGATGAAATGGGCGCATCGGCTGAACATCTTCTGGGCCAGCAGCTCTCGCGATACCTCGCCATGGCGCAAGGCCACAAGTTTCTTGACCACAAACAGGGCGATGTTCTTGACAATCACCCCAATCAGTATGGAAACACCGAGTATGACCGCCGTGTAGATGATTTCCTCCACTGTCTTGTCATGTGACAGCCCGAGGAAGTCAAGCACCTTGTCGACTATTCCGAGGAGCCACACGGCGAAATCGTGGCTCGGAATCACTGTGTTCTGGGCGACTTTCTCGAGATGGGGCGCGCCCCCGTCAGCTGTGGCCGGGGAGGCAGCCTGAAGCAACAATAGACCTGTAATTCCCATTTGTCTCTATAATCAAACAGTTGAAATCTTGACCGGGAGGGCGTGTGGGTGTCCTCCTTTCATCCCCAACAATCGACTTGTGGCCAAGGTTCATAGTCTGTCGCGGAGGAGATAAGAAGACGCTCCGGAATCCATGTGGTTGTGAGGATTCCGGAGCGTGGATAAGGTTGTTGCTGTTCAGCCGAATCAGCCGAGGTAGGGGCCGAAGCGGTTGTCAAACGGCTCAGACTTGGTGCAATACCAGATGATGGCAAAAATCCAGCCTACGATAGGCACGAAGGCGATGAAATACCAGCCACCGGCTTTGCCCATGTCGTGGAGGCGACGCCAGGAGACTGCCAGGCCGGGGATGAGCATGGCCAGAGAGACGAGCCATCCAACAAAGGGGATGAACATTGTCACCATGCTCACGATGGCGGAGAAGAGCTTCCACCACCAGAACTCGGCGCGGGTTGCACGGCCAGTGAATGTGGCGTAATTTGAGAAGCAAGACTTGACTGCGTCGGCGAATCCCATGGCGGGAGCTTCGGGGACAGGAGTGTAAGGCTGCTGGCCCTGCTGGTCGTAAGCCTGCTGGTAGGGCTGCTGATACTGTGCGCCCTGCTGCTGATAGTTTTCCATTGTCAGGATTGAATTAGTTTATTGTTGAATAATGTATTGTTGCAATAAAATGAGCATCGGGGTGTGAGATGGCCCGGAGCAGGTGTCAGCAGTCAGTAAATTGGCTGTTTCATACCTGTTTTGTGCAAATTTAGCGATTATCCGTGAAGATGACAAATATTATCGTTATTTTTGTGTCGTTTTAAGACGAACCCACCATCGGTTTTGTTGTTAAATTAACAAGACCACGTTTCAACTCTATGATATGATTCATCCAGGATGTTTTCTCCGGCATATGGCCGGTCTGCTTGCTGCCCTGCTGTCCCTGTCGCCGCTCCACGGCGCAGAGCCTGCCGATTCCCTGCCCGTTTATCCTACCGGCCAGTCGGTGGGGCTTGTCCTTTCGGGTGGAGGGGCAAAGGGGATTGCCCACATAGGTGTGATAAAGGCCCTGGAGGAGAATGATATCCCGATTGACTATGTGGCCGGTACCTCCATGGGGGCCATCATAGGCGGCCTCTACGCCGCGGGCTATACCCCCGACGAGATGCTCGAGCTGATACTGTCGAAGGGATTCAGCGACTGGTCGACGGGGCGTATCGATCCCAACCTGACATATTATTTCGTCAAGAAGCCGCAGACTCCGGCTTTCGGCGAGCTTAATATAAATGTGTCGCGCAAGGACTCGCTCGATGGTGGGTCTTCGCTGCTTCCCTCAAGTCTTATATCCCCGTTGCCGATGAATTTCGCGTTCATGGACCTGTTCGCGGCCTACACCGCGCAGTGTGAGGGGGATTTCGACCAGCTGTTTGTGCCGTTTCGATGCGTGACGTCGGATGTGGTGGCCAAGCACAAGATTGTGTGCCGGTCGGGTCATCTGAGCGACGCAGTGCGCGCGTCGATGACCTTCCCCCCGGTGTTCCAGCCCATCAAGATGGATGGGGTGTATGTCTACGACGGCGGCATATATGACAACTTCCCGGTGGATGTGATGAGGGAGGATTTCGCTCCCGACTTCATGATAGGCATTGATGTCCACGCCGAGGATGTGCCTCAGTCAAACAGCATCATCAACCAGCTTGAGAACATGATCATCCAGAACAATGATTATGACCTGCCCGCCGAGGAGGGCATGAGGATACATGTCGATGTCAGCCGGTTCTCGCTGCTTGATTTCGGGAAGGCCAAGGAGATAAGCTCGATAGGCTACGCCACGGCTATGGAGATGATGGACTCGCTCAAATCGAGGGTGACCAGCCGTGAACCTGCACGGACTCGCGAGCTGCGCCGCCAGGTGTTCAAGTCCAAGACCCCGTATGTGAGGTTTGACTCCGTGCATGTCACGGGGGGCACTCCGCAGCAGAACGCGTACATAGGGCGGTTGTTCAAGTCGTCGCGTGTCGACACCTTCGGGATGGACCGCGCGCGGCTGGCTTATTACAGCGCATTGTCGCCGGGCCGTCTGCGCAACCTCTTCCCCCAGGCCGACTTCAACCCGCAGACCGGGATGTTCACCCTCGACCTTGACGCGGATGTGAAAAGCAATTTCGCGCTCGGGGCGGGGGGATACCTGTCGTCGTCAATCAACTCCATGATTTTCGTGTCGGCCGAGTATTCGGCCATGTCGTTCAGGTCGGCCGAGGTCAGGGCGATGGGCTGGATAGGGCAGAACTACATGGCAGGCCAGTTCAGGGGGCGCATATACCTGCCCACCAACCTCCCCTCGGCGTTTGAGCTGGAGGGGGTGTATTCGCGCCAGAAATTCTATGAGAGCGACAAGCTCTTCTATGAAGACAATTCCCCGGCATTCATAACCCATTACGAGGGATTCGGACGGCTTAACTACGCCTGGGCGGTGACGCGTTCGGGCAAGGCTTCGGTGGGAGTGGGTGGCGGCCAGACCCGCGACAACTTCTATTCATCCGACAAGGGAGATTTCAGTTCGACGGGCCAGGAACGTACCATCTTCAATCTCGGGCAGGCAGTCGGGAGGCTCGACTTCGACAATCTCGACAACCAGAATTATCCCACCGACGGCTATGACATGCACCTGACGGTGATGCAGACTCTCGGCAAATACCATTTCAGGAAGATGCAGCCCGATGGTTCCCATAAGGAGACAGACGGGGACACGCATTGGTTTCAGGCAGAGTTCCAGGGAGGGGTCTACTTCCCGTTGTCGAAAACTTTCTCGTTGGGGACCACATGGGATGTGCTTGTGTCGAGCCGCAAGCTGATGGACTCATATTACGCGTCGCTGGTCAACGCCCCGGGCTTCACGCCGACTCCGGCCACCACCGGGGTGTTCAACAAGGCGTTCCACGCCAACTCCTTCGCCGCCATAGGGGTGGTGCCGGTATGGCGGCCCTTCTCCCGTGCGCAGGTGAGGCTGTCGGCCAACCTGTTCATGCCCTTCCGCCGCATCGAGATGGAAGCCTCGACGGGCCGCGCGGTCAATGGCCGTTGGTTCAGCAATCCCGAGATGATAGCCGAGCTTGACCTTGTCTACAACCTGCCGTTTGCCTCGGTATGCGGCTATGTCAATTACCTGACATATCCGGCGCGCAACTGGAATGTCGGCATCTCCTTCGGCCTCTTCTTCCACGCGTCGAAATTCCTGCGCTGAAACGTTGGCTGGGGGGTGATGTCGTGGCGGCGCTTTGAGTTATACGTTTTTTAACAGTTGAATCTCGTCGATTCCGGCGGGATTCCGTCTTTTCAAGTAGAAGCATCAATCACGAGAGCCGTATGTCAGGAAAGGAAAGACGCGATACCGCAGGCAGGATAATCGAGGAGAATCTCGATTACCTGGTGCGTTTTGCCTATTATCGTCTGGGAAGCCGTGACGATGCGGAGGATGTCGTGTATGATTCCGTGCTCAGGTTTCTGGAAAAGAGCCCTGATGATGTCAGGCCTGAGGGTGTACGGCTTTATCTTTACAGGATTGTACACAATCTTTGCGTTGACAGGTCGCGCGGCGGCAAATTCGTGGTGGTGCCTGTCGATGGCCTGGATGTAGAGGACAGGGCGGAGGATGTGCTTGACCTTGAGGATGCCGACCGGGTGAACGCGTGTCTTGACAGTCTGCCGGCGCGCGAGGCTGACGTGATAAGGATGAATGTGGTTGACAATCTTTCTTTTGTGGAAATCAGCGGCATCCTGTCCATACCTCAGTCAACGGCCAAATCCAGGTACAAGTCGGGAATGGAGAAGTTGCGTAAACTGTTGGTCAACGATAAAATGTCTTAGCCATGGATGATTACAGGGAGATAAGAGATATGTTGAAGCCTCGCCGTGACATCAAGGCTTCGGATGAGCTGCGCTGCAAGGTGAGGATGGTGTTGGAGAGGGAGCGCCGGAGACGGATGGCAAGGAGATGGCTGTTTGGTGGTGTCAGCCTTGGGGCGGTGGCGGCAGTGTTGCTGCTTGTGCTGCTGCCGTCGGGTCTGTCTGCCAAGGAGTTTCTTGTCGAGGCCATTGACGCGCTGGGGAGGAGCGAGTGTGTCGAGATGGTGGTGGATGTAAGGACACGTCCGGTTGAAAATTTCGGATACATCGGCCTGGATGATGATTTTGTGACTCACCACATATATGCCGTCCGGTCTGATTCTCTGCTGATGTGGCGGGTCGACAAGGGGGAGCGTGTGGCGACGGGAGATGGCAAGGAGATATACACTTGGCTGCCTGCCCTCAAACTGGGGATGCGCATCGACAATGCCGACAAGGAAAACGTGTTGGGTTATCTGGCGAATCTGCTGACTCCACGGCAAATATTGCAGGCCGAACTGGAGAACTGTATGGGGAATGACCGGGCGGAATACAAGATGGAGAAGAAGGGGGCTGACGTTGTGCTTACCGTCCATGCCGCTCCGCAGGGGGATTTCGGCAATCCGTATCTGCTCAACAGTTCGATAGCGGAGTCGGAGAATGTACGTCGGTATGTGATAGACGCCGGTTCCAAGAGGTTGAAAAGCGCGACGGTGAGTGTGGTCTCCGGAAGCAGGGAGATTGTGGTGCTCAAGGTGGTGTCAGTCGATTATGGCCTGCGGCAAGGGGAGATATGCCGCCTTGCCGACGGCATCAGGTTTGTGGAGGCGGAGAATCAGCCTGGCGGACTGAAAGGCCTCAGTGCGGAGGAGGCTGCCGGCTTGGTGCTGAATGCTTTTGAAGAATGGGATGAAAGCGTGCTTGACAAGGTGATGACACACGAGATGTCGGATGCGGCATATCGTGAGAAGTTCAGGGGAGCAAAATTGAAATCGATAGGGAGGTCTTTTATGTCGGGTATGGGCAGCTCGGTGTTTGTGCCATACACGCTTGAACTCCGAGACGGGAGTTTGCTTCGTCATAACATATCCTTGCAGAAGGCCGATTCCGGGGGCTGGGTCGTGGCAGGGGGTCTGTAAACAGATAACAAAACAAAAAACGCAATAATATGTCATTAAGGAGATTAATGGCGGGGCTGTCGCTCTGCCTGTGGTTCAACACCCTTTTCGCCACCACCTACAAGGGATGGGTGACGGATGAAGCCGGCAATCCGCTGGAGTTTGCAAATGTTGCATTGATGTCTGTTGGCGATTCCACGCTGATAGACGGGGCGGTGACGGATGAGGCCGGGATATTTGCGGTGAATGGCAACGGCGCTCCTTCATTCCTGCGCGTCTCGGCCATGGGGTTTGTGGAGAGAAGGATATGCAATCCAGAGACAAATGTCGGGGATATAGTCATGACGGCGGCATCGTATATGCTGGGTGAGGTTGTCGTGAAAGGGGCCCGTCCGGTGGCGAGGCTGAAAGGTGATGGAGTGCAGGTGACAGTGGCTGGCACATATCTCGCCGATACAGGCACCGCTTTGGAGGTGCTTGGGAAAATGCCTTTTGTCATCAGGACTGGAAAGGATGTTGAGGTGCTTGGCAAGGGGACACCACTGGTGTTTATCAACGGCAGACAGGTGAGGGATATGTCGGAGCTTGAGCGGCTTGCCTCGTCGCAGATAAAAAGTGTAGATGTGGTGACCAGTCCTGGGGCACGATACGCCTCGACGGTCAACGCTGTGGTAAGGATAACGACAGTGTCCCCGGTTGGAGAGGGGTTCTCGCTCAATGACCGCACTGTCGCGGGATACAAGCATTATGCCTATCTGTTTGAGCAGGTGGATTTCAACTGGAGGAAAAGCGGGCTTGACATTTTCGGGATGTTGAACTATGAGAATTACAGGGAGCGTCCGGGGGTATGCAACAGCACCACGCAATATCTCAAGTCAGGGTTGGTGGAGCAGACAGGCTGCGGGCGAGATTTTGCCATCTACCCGGTATATCAGGGGAAGACCGGGCTGAATTACAGTCGGGGCGTCCATAATCTTGGTTTCTTTTATGATTTCTCTTTCAGGCCGTCGACAATCAGTGGCGGCACGTCTGCCGACCGTTATGTTGACAGTCGGCACTCTGAGTCGCTTGAGAATTTTTCCGATTTGAGACGCCATGACCGTCAGCATCTTCTCAGTGGATATTACTCGGGAGAGGCAGGCAAGTGGAGTCTGTCGGCCAATTTTGACGCGTTATGGCAGATCAACGACCGCCACAATGTCGGGCGAGAAGTGTCGTCGGTCAATGACTGGCGGGATTTCGCCACGGTCAACGATGTCACCAACCGTCTGCTTGCCGGCAATGTCGCGGCATCTCTCCCGATGTGGCGGGGAGGCTTGAGGTTTGGGGCGGAAGCGAGCGACATCAGGCGGACAGACTGGTATGCCGGGAATGCCGATTTCATCGTCGGCAGTGATGTGAAGATCGGGGAGACGACATTGGCTGTCTTTGCCGAGACGGAGCAGAGTTTTGGCGTGGTTTCTGCGAGTGTGGGGTTGCGTTGGGAATATACTGATTCAAAATATTGGCAGTCGGGGCAGCTCAGCAGTGACCAGAGCCGCGACTACCATAATCTGGCCCCGTCGGCCTCGTTGTCTTTTCCGATAGGTAATGTGAACACGCGTCTGTCGTATATGAGGAGGATTACCCGTCCGGCTTTCGGTCAGCTTAGCTCGGCAGTGAGGTATATCGACCGTTACTCTTATGAGTCGGGCAATCCGAATCTGCGGCCTGTGTGTCGAGACTATGTGTCTGCCTCCGCGTCATGGAGAGACCTGCTGGTGGAACTGGAGTATTGTTCGACCAATAACTATTTCCTGTGGCAGACCTCGGAATATGAGGGGGGCAAGGATGTCACGCTGCAGACGATGGTGAATATGCCGAGGTTCGGAACCTATGGCGCTTATGTCAGTTATTCACCGACATTCTTTGGCTGCTGGCATCCCTCGTTCATGGCCGAGGTCAACGCTCAGGATTTCAAAATGACGCATGCCGGCGGGTCGGTCAGGCTTGACAGGCCATTGGGAATATTCAGGCTCGACAATGCGGTAAGGCTTCCATGGGATATATGGCTTAATGTCGACATATCGGGCCGAACCGCGGGCAATGGTGACAATTACTATCTGGAACCATACTGGCAATGCGACCTCGGGCTTTACAGGTCGTTTGCCGGGGACACCTGGAGCGTGAAGCTGCAGCTCAATGATGTGTTTGACTCCTGGCGCCAGGAGATGACGCTTTATGACGGGATGAGCCGCATCTGGTCAAGGAAGGTATATGACACGCGCGATCTGTCGCTCACCTTAAGGTATAATTTCAATTCCGCCCGTTCGCGCTACAAGGGCAGCGGAGCTGGAAACACCGACAAGGGCAGGTTATGAGACAGATCACGTCAACATTGAAGATGGTTAATTTGGGACGAGAGCAACCATTGGCTGTTAGTTGTTAAATGTTGGTTAAAAAAACTGGCGAATAAAACTTGTTTTATCTTGAAGTCCTTTTTTCTGCCGAACTTTGCCTAAGTTAATTAGGCAAAGCGATGCTCTATATAATCATCATTTTTCAAACATCAAAGTGACCATGAATAAATTGTATTATCTTCTTATATCATTAATTTTTGTCTCTTGCAGCAATGACGAGCCGGAGTATGAAACATTTATGCAGATTGCATCAATTACCAACGAAGGAGAGTATATCAGTCAGCAGTTTTCTTATGACTCTTATGGACGGGTAGTTACCTATAGAAGTATGTATCCAACAGAAACTGTCACGGTAGAATACGAGTATGTATCCGACAATCTGATTAAAATCACAACCAAAGACATCAACTTCGACCGAAATGGAATTTACGATTTAGTCCGCACCTATCAAGATAATCTTCATTTGGAAAACGGTCGGGCGACTTATTGCGAAGGCATATTCTGTCAGATAGAGCAGGACAAGACTTCTATCGAAAAGAAATATCGCCATGATTTTAGTTACACAACAAGCAATCTGCTTAATGTAGTCAAGTGGACTGAATGGAATAAAGAAGGAGATAGCTGGGCAGAAGACAAACCATGGACTTGGGAGAATTTTTACTATTGGGACAATGGCAATCTTGTGAAAGCAGAAGACTTCAACGGCAACTCTTATCCGAGTGTTACCTATACTTTCAATTATACCAATGTAACCGGAGTTCAGAATGTAGTTCCTATACCGATGGGACGATTTCAATATATCCCATTGCAACTCAAGGGAATTTTCGGAGCGCAGTCTGTCAGCCTGATAAGTGAAGTCCATAGGGATAACTCATTAAATAAGTCTACTTCCACAAGCTACCGATATGAATTTAACGGGAGTCGGATTTCAAAATATAAGGAATCATGTGACGATAGGATGGCAGAATCGTTTTCGCTCCTTTGGACTAAGTGAATCTGATTTCATTCCGGTGTCGTAACTCATTATATCCTCGAATTCTACACTTAGTTTCGTTGCGAGATATAGCTTCGTATTGTTCATGCTACACCGTTTTTATTGAGCCGAATCCGAAAAAATCTCCCTTAAAAATCCGGCGAATAAAACTTGTTTTATCCTGAAGTCCTTTTTTTTTTTTCTAACTTTGCCAATCAAATAAATTGGCAAATGGAAAATCAAATACTCAAATCAATCTTAATTCTGACAGTTATAATGCCATTCGTGGTATTTGCCAAACTGAACGGGGGTACAGGAGGCTATGAATGTGTGGAAACAGGGCATCCGAGTGACACACTGTCGAGGACATATAATGCAGCAGCGTCATTACCTTATGGGGAAGGAGAAATCTTTGCATGGAAAGATATAGAACCCAGTGATGAACCCTCATGTGGAAACGTACAATCCAATGACCACTCTTTTGATTTTGAAATAATCAAAAATGCAAGGTTTCGGGCTAAGAGAGTTGCAAGTAGGGCTACTGACGAAATCGCTTACAAGGACATTATTCTGTCTGCGCCAGGCACATTAGCGTCCGTGCTTGGTGATGAAATTAACGAAATAGATTCGCTTGTTGTGCGCGGACCGATAAATGCAGAGGATTTCCATACGATATGGAGTAGCAGCTTCTACGGAAAGTTGACTGTAGCTAACCTTGAAGATGCCACTATCGAAAATGAGACCATCCCATCAAGAGCATTCTGGCATCAAGATGAACAATTACAAGATGACGGGACAATATACGTAATTTCCCTTAGAAAAATAATCCTGCCAAACCAAATTAAAACTATTGGAGATTTAGCATTCTCATATGCCATTCACTTGGAATCAATAAATATTCCGTCTGAGTTGCAAAATCTTGGAATCTATTGTTTCTCCGATTGCATATCATTAGAAAGCACTCCGTTGCAAATACCTGAGGGTGTGACGAAAATCCCTGCAATGTGTTTTATGAACTGCGCATCATTAGATGTAGTAAACCTTCCATCCTCAATAAAACACATAGAAGAAGGAGCTTTTTATCGGGCCAAGATTAAATGTATCAATTTTCCAGACGGTTTGCAATCAATTGGTAATGCGGCATTTTATTCGTCTGAGCTTGAATGTGTTTTACTGCCAAACTCTTGTCAGCAATTTTTAGGCACCCATCAATTCGCATTAAATCACGAATTAAGAAAAATAAATCTTCCACACGGAGTAAAGGTTATACCCAACTGCTTTGTTTATAATGATATTAATTTATCGGAATTTGATATCCCATCCACCGTTGAGATAATTGGAGCAGATGCATTGTCTACATGTATGGTATTGTCCGGTGTTTTATTGCATGAAGGATTAAAAGAGGTTAAATCTAATGCATTCTGGTACTGTAGCGCACTCAAAAACTTGGTATTCCCCTCATCATTAACATATTTAGGCGGTGCTTCTTTCCAATATCTTCAGTCATTGGAAGCAATATATTGTAGCGCACTAACTCCACCTATATGCGATGAGGATCCATCAAATAAAGGACGTAACCATACATTCGGTCCCATATCAGGTCAGCCCGGTCATTTGTGTACTCCAAACGACATTCCAGTTTATGTTCCTGTTGGGACTTCACATTTGTATGCTTCTGCTTACGGATGGAATTATTTTACCAATTTCATAGAAACAGACGATTTCCCTTCAGCTGGTATCTACAATATCACAGTAAACGACAACGATAAGGATAGTGAAGCTCCACTATATGATTTGTGCGGCAGGAAAGTCGAGAATCCTCAACCGGGAACCATCTACATTCAGTCCGGCAAGAAGATTATTATAAATAGATAAATGAGCCGAATCCGAAAAAAACTCGCTAAAAAAATCCGGCGAATAAAACTTGTTTTATCCCGAAGTCCTTTTTT
>Ga0183011_10818_pt1 | contig 13188 bp, 9 predicted proteins | sample NAcewD2O_March_FD_122322 | JGI IMG/M metagenome (GOLD analysis project Ga0183011, IMG submission 122322) | Mouse cecal microbial communities from Vienna, Austria - N-Acetylneuraminic amended D2O_March | ecosystem: Host-associated > Mammals > Digestive system > Large intestine > Cecum | place... | reverse complement strand
ATAAAAATATAGAAGCCAGATTTAATTTTCCATTATGGGTTAAATACCTAAAAGAACAGTTCAGCAATGGGAATCAATCGGGATTATTTCATTTTTGCGAAAAATATGATAAGAGTGAACGAGGGGATTTGTGCAATCTTTCAAAAATATATTATGCTGTTAATGAATTTAAAGAAAAGGTTGGGTTACAGGACTATTATCTTCTCTTAGAGAAGATAGATAATGAGAATGAGTTGATAGAAAAAACAGAATTATTAATTTATGTTGAAAATGACAACGAAATGTGGGAATGGTTTGAATTCAAGAGTATAATTGTAGGATTAATAGAGGAAATGAAGAGGAAAGATAGTATTTTTTCAAAGAGGAATATTAGCGATAAAATTACAAAAAAATATGCAAAAGATATATACACAGAGGGTGGCAAAGATAATATTCAAAAAATATTTTTTGAATATATAAATGGAAATGCAAGTTCTAATGTAGATAAGATTATTAAAAATATAGTCGCAATTATGATACCAGATGATTTATATGATTTATTCGATTTAAGATATAATGTTTGCATAGTATTAGTTAAAATGGATTGCCGATTTTTAAAGTGTAAATATATTTGGAAACAAGATAAAAATTTTCAGCTTGAAATGCTCACGAATGCAGATGTAGGAAATTATAAGGGACGTTTGGATGTGCTAAAGTGCATTATAGAACACTCTAACCAAAATATTTCACAAGAGGTGTATCAGATTTTTGGAGATGAATTAGTAAACGCTTTGAATATGTTCTATAAGTCGCGAGATACATTTTCAAAGGAACAGATACAATTTTGGATACCATATTGCGCAAGGAAAAAGGAAGTATATATTGATTTAATAAAAATAGTATCCAATTTGGATATAGTATATGAATTGATGCATTATGTTGATAGTTATGATATTTTTGATATCGAGGAGTGTAAGTTATGGATAAGTGTGATTTTAAGGTGGAAGAACAATATCAGTAAAGAAAAGCTTTATAAGATTTCTTACTTTGTTTTGCCATTCATTATTAAATTGCATGGTTCGGGAGATAGCGCTTTAGATAGAATGGTTTTTGAGCATATTAATAAAAAGTTAGAAAATTCATCAATTGATTTTTATGACTGGAAAAATGTAAGTAGGGTTTTGCCAGAAGTTAGTTTGGAACAGAGCTGGGATAAATGCTTGCGTTTGCGATTGGCATTTCAAGACATTTTGGGATTCAAAGTATATTAGAATGGGAGAAGATGCGATGAAATTTGATTTTGTAATAGGCAATCCGCCATATCAGGATGAAAACGTAGGTGAAAATAATCAGGCAAAACCTGTATATAATTTATTCATGGATAGTGCATATTCTGTAGGAGAAGTAGTTGAATTGATTACTCCTGCAAGATTTTTAAATCAAGCTGGTGCTACACCAAAGGAATGGAATAAAAGAATGCTAAATAGCAGTAAGTTTAAGGTGCTGTCTTATTTTGAAGATAGTTCGAAAGTATTCAATGGTGTAGATATTAAGGGAGGCGTTGCTATTACTTATTTTGATAATTATGCCAATTATGAACCAATTGGCGTATTTATCAAAGATGAGAATTTGCGAGGAATTTATGATAAAGTCAAAAAACATTTAAATGAAAATATTGGAAACTTAGTACATAGTCCTGATGCATATCGTTTCACAAATGAAATGTTTAATGAGAATCCTGAGTTAATTAATAGAACAGATAAAGCACATGCCAAAGCAGTTGCATCCAGTGTTTTTGAACGCTATCCAGAAGTATTCATTGAAGATAAAAGAGAAGGTTATGTAAGAGTAATTGGCAGAAAGGACGGAGAGAGAAAGTCTTTATATATTAAAGGGTCTTATTTAAATGATCCGGGTAATTTACACACCTGGAAAGTCTTAGTTGCAGGTGCAATAGGAACTGGTACATTTGGAGAAACTTTAAGCGACTTTATTGTTGTGGAGCCAGAGTCAGCGCATACACAGACATTTGTTAGTATGGGAGAATTTAGAACTCAATATGAAGCGGAAGGGCTATGCAAATATTTGAAAACGAAATTTGCAAGAGCGTTGTTGGGAATTATGAAAACAACACAAAATAATCAATCAAAAATGGTTTGGTCAAAAATACCTCTTCAAAATTTTACGAATAGTTCAAATATTGACTGGTCAGCATCAGTAGTAAACATAGACAAGCAGCTCTATAAAAAATACAACCTATCCGATGAAGAAATCAACTTCATCGAAACCAAAGTAAAGGAGATGGCGTAATGGCAGACATAAAAATCAAGACAGCCAAAAGAGTTGTTCCGATGATTTATGCATATACCACTCCTGAAATTGCACGACATAACGGATGGACAAAAATAGGATATACGGAACAGACAGTAGAAAAGCGTTTGAAACAGCAGGCGCATACAGTGGATGTTATTTACCATGAAGAATGGAAGGGTAATGCTGTATATGATGATGGCTCCGGTGAGATTTTCAGCGATAAAGATTTTCATGTATATTTGAGAAAGTTGGGTGTTGAAAATAACAAGGCAAATGAATGGTTCCATATAGACGGACAGGAATCTCAGAAAAGATTTTTTGAATTTCGTTCCAATCGTGGCATGGTTAAATCGGGAGATACTGTTATTCCTTATACTTTAAGAAATGAACAGGCTATGGCGGTGGAACAGACAGAGAGATATATTAAGTCTGGCATGGGAAAAGAATATCTTTGGAATGCAAAACCGAGATTTGGCAAGACATTGTCTGTCTATGAATTATGCAAGAAAATGGAGGCGCAGAATGTCCTAATTGTTACCAACCGTCCTGCGATTGCCAATTCGTGGTATTCGGATTATGCGAAGTTTCTTGGAACGGAATCCGGTTATCAGTTTGTTAGTAATACGGATTCTTTGAAAGGGAAAAAGTTAGTTGTTTCGCGTGAAGACTATGTGAAGGTGAATTCCATTTCGGATAATCCATATAACTGTATCGAGTTTGTCAGTTTGCAGGATTTAAAGGGGTCTCTGTATTTTGGTGGAGACCATGATAAATTAAAAGAAGTTGCAGATATGAAATGGGATTTGCTGGTTATAGATGAAGCGCATGAGGGTGTTGATACATATAAAACGGATGTGGCGTTTGAACACATCAATAGAAAGTATACACTTCATTTGTCAGGTACGCCCTTTAAAGCGCTCGCGAATGATAAATTTCCGGATAATGCAATCTTTAACTGGACATATGCGGATGAACAGTCGGCAAAATGCAATTGGAATTCACGGGAAGGTGACGAGAATCCATATGCAACACTTCCGCAGCTTAACATGCTTACTTATCAGATGTCAGAGATTATAAGGGATGAGTTAGAACAGGGCATTGAAATTCAGGGAGAAACGGAAGAATATGCTTTTGACTTAAATCTTTTCTTTGAAACAAAAAACGGACAGTTTATACATGACAGTTCGGTAGACAAATTTCTGGATGCCATGACAACACAGTCAAAATTTCCTTTTTCAACAGAAGAATTACGGAATGAGTTAAAGCATACATTTTGGCTTTTAAACCGCGTGGACAGTGCAAAAGCGTTGGCAAAGAAACTGGAACAGCACCCGATATTTGGAGAATATAAAATCATACTTGCTGCCGGAGACGGAGTGATGGACGGTGCAGGATTAGATTCTGAAGAAGAAAGTAAGAAATCCTTTGATAAAGTGGTTTCTGCTGTTAAAAATTATGAAAAAACAATTACCTTGTCCGTCGGTCAGTTGACGACAGGTGTTACAATTCCTGAATGGACAGCGGTGCTTATGTTAAGTAACATGAAAAGTCCGTCTTTATATATGCAGGCGGCGTTTAGGGCGCAAAATCCATGTCTTTTTGCGAGTGGCGGCGAATTTTACCGTAAGAAAAACGCCTATGTATTCGACTTTGATCCGGCACGCACCCTTATGATCTTTGAAGAGTTTGCAAATGATTTATCCGCAAAAACTTCGGATGGGCGTGGAGATGCGGGAACACGGAAAGAAAATGTAAAGGAACTGCTGAATTTCTTTCCTGTAATTGGCGAAGATGAAAACGGGGAAATGGTGGAACTGGATGCGGAAAAAGTATTGTCCATACCCCGAAAAATCCGCTCTCAGGAAGTAGTGAGAAGAGGATTTATGAGCGATTTTCTGTTTCAGAATATTTCCCATGTATTCCATGCACCGCAGGAAGTGATTGACATTATTACATCTTTTACGCCGGTTCAAGAGCCAAGCAAAAAGGCGGACATTACACCTGCTACGCATTCGGAACTTTCTTTAGATGATAACGGAGAAGTATCTTTAGAAGAAGGGTATATTATTGGTAGGTCGGCGGAGCTATTTGGTGAGAAGATATATGGGAATGTGACAAACAAACTAAGTGATGCTATAACAGAGATGAATGTTTTGCGGGAAGAGGCGGGCTATTCTGCCCAAAATTTGAAACAGGCATTACATACGGAGGCTGTTAAAGCTATTATTGATACGGCAAAAGAGGAGTATGCTTCAGATATGAAGGTATCTACCCGAAATCAGATAGAGCGTAAATTGAAAGATGAAACGGATTCGCTTGTTAATAAGGCGTTTGGCAATTATAAGATTGAAGCGAATACCTTAGAAAAGGAGAGGCAAGATGCTTTAGACAATTGCATAACCACAAACAGGAGTGAGGAAGAAGTCAATCAAGAGTTTGACAGGCGTCAGGAAGAAGCTGCTTCAAGATTGCAGGAGACTTTAAATTCATCAATCAGCGATTTTGTAAAGTCTGCCAGTGAGGAAGTGGTAAGAACCGTAGAGACCAGTAAAAAGGAACGTGAGAAAAAGGGAATAGAGGATTCTGTAAAAGACCATTTGAGAGGATTTTCAAGAACGATACCATCATTTCTCATGGCGTATGGAACAGAAGAAACGACTCTTGAAAATTTCGACACGATTATTCCGGATGAAGTATTTAAGGAAGTAACAAGCATTTCACTTGCACAATTTCGATTTTTAAGAGACGGAGGAGCTTATACCAACGAGCAGACAGGCGAGGAGGAAATGTTTGAGGGCAAGATGTTTGATGCGGTTGTGTTTAACGATTCTGTCAGAGAGTTCCTGAATTTAAAAAGAAAACTTGCAGATTATTTTGATGAGGACAGCACAGAGGATATCTTTGACTATATTCCGCCGCAGAAAACAAACCAGATTTTTACGCCGAAGCAGATAGTGAAGAAGATGGTTGACATGCTGGAACAGGAAAATCCGGGCTGCTTTGGTATGCCGGACAAGACATTTATTGATTTGTATATGAAGTCCGGTTTATATATGACAGAAATTATAAAACGGTTGTATCAGAGCAGTGTTTTGAAAGAGAAATTCCCTAAGAAGGAGGAAAGGCTACAGCATATTTTTGAGAAACAGGTATACGGTCTGGCGCCAACGGAAATTATCTATAAGATTGCAACGGATTATATTCTTGGATTTGATGAGAATGTTGCGATTGCGAAGCATAATTTCCGACAAGTGGATGCTTTGGAATATGCTAAAAATGGAACTTTGGAACAGAAATTATCGGAGATTTATGGAGGGTAAAATAATGGCAAGGGCGAAAAAGGATAATGTGCCAGTTAGTATGCGGTTGGAGAAAGGAATCTTCGAGAAATTAAGCAAATTTTGTGAAGATTCTGGACAATCGAAGACTGTGGCGGTGGAGAGGGCACTGGAAATGTATATTGATGATTATTATGAGAAAATGGGGAAATAGCATAAGTCTAAGTCATTGCTTTGTTATATAGTTGTTTATTTCGAAAGAAAAAAGTAACAATATTAATATAGGTATTATTTTAAGGGAGACATAGTATGAAAAACAAACTATCAAAAGCACATATGGTCGTACTAATAATAGCATTAATTTTGTTTTCTTGCTTAGGAATTATTTCTTTGTTTCATAACTTTGTTACTTATAAAAATGCAAGTGGAAATGATGTAATTAACTTTATGGGTGGAATTATAGGTTCTTTGTTTACTGGAATGATTGCTTTAGTTACACTTTGGTATACACTTAAAAATAGTAACAAGAATCAAAAAGAAGCACATGATTTACAAACAAAATTGAACATTGAAAACAACCATCTTCAGACATCTATAAAGGTGGAAGACAATTTGAATAGAAAAATGGAAAAAGAACGCTCAGTGCTTGCAGATACATACAATCAACTAGAAAATTTTCTATTTACAGTTTCAAATATGTTATATCAAAATGATAATTTTATAGAAATGAAGAATGATTTTTTGCGACTTTATGGGGAATTTTTTTCTTCTATAAATAATATTAAATTTAATTCCGAGATTTTTGATGACAGAGGTTTATGCGAGAACTGCGCAATGTGTGAGATGAAAACCTATGGAACGCTTGTAAAATTTGCGGCGGATATTCAGAAAGAAATATTTGCTATAGATGAGGAATGCCGGATTGTGTTGAATCATCTTGTGTCAGCCTTAAATATAGCGGCGCAAAGCAAACAGCTTATGGATGAAAAATTGAATTTGCAGCAAATCAACATAAATAATGAAAGACTGATATCAATAAAGCAATCTCAGATTATAAATCAAAAAGAGGCGTTAACACCGCAAGAACAAACTTATTATAATGAAATTTTTTCAATATTAGAAAATGTTAAGCAAAATAATCAAAGAATTGCAGAAATTGATGTTTTAACAAGAAACAATTTAAAAGTTATAGGTGAAGAAATTAATCAGGCACAAGTTAAAGCAGCTCAAATAGACAATAAACTAAAAATACAACTATACTATCTCATACAAAAATATTTTTCAATCTATAACTCTTACATTAAAGAAGTGGTGTTTGATATTCAAATGAATGGAAAGAAAATAAATGGAGGCTGCGCGAAACTTGATTTTGAAAAGAATCACCCGAAAAAATAACGTAACGGATTGCTCTAAAGAAATATTTTGAGGATACAATGTTTAAGTTTGGAGTGCGCAGATCGGCACTTGAAATATAAGTAGGCGAAATTCCTACTTTGGCAAAACCAGGCGAGTAGCTGATACTAAGACGTGGAGTCCAAGCCGCAATGTGAAAGCGTAAAGATAATCAGCGCCGTAAGTTATAAAGAGTGAAGGACGATGTGCTTCCAACTATCACAGATAGCAATTAAAATTTGTTACCGTAGGAATGTTAAGGCTCCACTGGGGTTCAAGGGTGTGACAAATATGCAAGATAGTTCAATTGTATTTGAGAGTTATGTGCATCTTTGCGACAGCAGTAAAGCCAAGTGAAAGCATTGTGCGGCAAAAGAGACAATAAAGACGTGTTTTAAGAAATTATTAAAGCAATCAGGCGTGTTTAATGCTCATGAAATTTTAGTATCGCTTTTATAGAAAAGTCCTATTTGTTATGAACAATTTTTACTCAAGTTCAATCGAGTATAAACTCGAAAAACACTCGAAAGGGGATTAGGATGGATAAAACAGACGCAAAAACAGCAATGGAAGAATTATCAATAATGTTGATTTACTTATCTCATTTTACTGAGAGGGATAGATTCGCCAATCCGGATGACAAGTATGCATGGAAAGGCTATGATTTTGACGTTCTGAACCAACTTGACGAAAAAAATTACATAAGGCAGGGTTCTCATCGGTCAAAGTCCATGTATATTACGAAAGAAGGCGAAGCAAAGGCAAAAGAGCTTATGGAGAAGTATAACGTGGCAGATTGGTAAATGAGGCAAAAAGCGTATAGATATAAAATGTGTAGATGAGCTTCATGTGTAGTCATCAGGAAGGATGTGGGTTAGTGCGTATTGATCCAAACAAAGTAATTGGAGAAGCAACTGAATATGATAAGAAGCGCAACGTGGAAAGAAAGCAGGTAAAGAGTTGGCTGAAAAGCGTCAGTGCCTTTGCAAATAGTTTTGGCGGCACCTTGATTTGGGGCATTACAAATGACGATGAGGTTGTTGGATTAGAAGATGCGGAATCTGATGCGGAGTTTATAAGTGAGACAATCAAAACTAAAATTGATTCTATTCCGAAAGTAAATTTACGATTTCATATGGAAGACAATAAGAAATTGATTCTGCTTGATGTGTATGCGGGTAAAGAAAAACATATTACTATGTGGGCGAGGGGAATATGACAGCTTATATTCGTTTGGGAAATGAAAGTGTCCCGGCGGATAATATTACGCTCAAGCGACTGGTTCTTCAGGGAACAAACCGTTCTTATGACAGTTTGGTTTCAAATTATAAGTTCAAGAACATGGCTTTTACAAAATTACGTTCTGTATGTAAGCGTAATACAGGGAAAGATTTTGAAGATAACGATTATGAATCTTGGGGAATTATAGACGAAGAGGGGAATCTTACAAATGCAGGGTCATTGCTGGCAGTCGAGTCTCCAATTCGTCATTCGAGAGTTTTTTGTACGAGATGGAATGGGTTAGACAAGGCATCAGGGCTGATTGATGCTATTGATGATGCAGAATACAGTGGTGGTCTTGTAAATCTTCTGCAGGACAGCATGAGTTTTGTTTCCAGAAATACAAAGAAGGCATGGAGAAAGACCGGAAACGGAAGAATTGAGATGCCGGATTATCCGGATACGGCTGTGCTTGAAGGAATCGTAAATGCGCTGATTCATAGGGACTATCTGGAATTGGGGAGTGAAGTTCATATAGATATGTTTGATGAAAGAATGGAGATTTACTCTCCGGGCGGTATGTTGGATGGTCGCAAGGTGCAGGATTTAGATTTGAGAAATGTATCGTCTAGGAGACGGAACCCAATCATTGCAGATATATTTAACCGTTTGAAATATATGGATCGACGAGGTAGCGGTTTTAAGAAAATTTTGGATTCCTATGAATTTCAGGAACATTATACAGAAGAAATGAAACCGGAGTTTAGGTCGAGTAATAGTGAGTTTTGGCTGATATTTAAAAACTTGAATTATGAGGCGAAAGATGTAGAATTTGTCTTAACTACGGAAAAGGCTGATACAAAAAGAAAACATCTTATCCAAAATGGTCAGGATATGGATAAGATGATAATTGATTTTTGTAGAGAACCGAAATCGGTTATGGAAATTATGGATAATTTTAAATTTAAGAGTAGAACAAGCTTTAAAAGAAATTATTTGCAGAAAATGCTTGCAGAGGGAACATTAAAAATGACTATACCTGATAAGCCGTCAAGTAGAAATCAAAAATATTATTCGTAGAAATTATCTTAACTATATCTTATCCAAAATGGTCAAGATGTGGTTAAGATATACATAATTACCCCAAAACTACCCCAAAGTGCCACAAAAATCACTCCAAAACAAAGGTCCCTGCTATATGAGACTAACCCAAAATACATTCAAAAGATAATAAATTGGAATTCTTATGTTTTGAAGAGTGTAAGAAATAATCAACCATTATTTGAGGAGAAACAGTAAGATGGCTATGCGAAAGGTGTTTTATGGATCGGAAGGAATCATGCTCAGGCATGTCTTGAGGATGTATGATAAAGAGAGCCTGTTGAATTACGCAAGAGATTTGGAAATAAGAAGAACATCGGGACTAAAAAAGGACGAACTTGCAGACAAAATAGCGAATGAGTTGCTTATGCCAACAGTCATGAGAAGGCGAATCGCTGTGCTGTCACCGGAGTGCAGAATACTATTGGAACGTGCGATGAGAGAGCCACTCATTCCGACACCCGAAGAAATGGATGACGCTTTATTTCTTCATGAAAGCGATTACGCATTTCTGAATAAAAGGGAACAGCTTGATGTTCCGGTAGATGTGAAAATAGCTTATGAAAAAATAAATACGCCGGAATTTCGGAAGTATGCCCGTAAAATGTCATGGTTATCTCAGTGTCTTAATTTTGGTGAGGCTTTTTATGGCGTTTTTGACAAAGATGTACTCCGAAAAATATATAATGTGAGAAAGGGATATCATATTTCAGAGGAACAATTAGAAAAAATGTGTAGTGAATTTCCCGACGACATGACGGAATGTCATATGGAAGAAGGGCAAAGATTTATTGTCGCGGAGTATTTGGCATATGATGACCGCTATAAAAATTTATTGGACATACAAGCGGGCAAGGATTTTTATATTCCTAATGCTCAGGAAGTACTGGATTATTCAAGAAACTTATATTTATCTCAAGAACCAGCATATCAGAATTTTAGAGAGTTTTTACAGCATGAAATAGGAATGACATTTGACGAGGCCAATGCAGAGGCAATGGAGATATGGGATAAAATACAATTTGACATAGATTTTACTGAGATTGTTCAATATTTTATAGATGTTTATGAAGATTTATTAGACGATATTAAAATTGAGGAAATTATTCCACTTCTCCAAGAATTAAATAATAGCACTAGAATGCGGATACATAGGGGACATACGCCGAATGAAATGATGAGAAAAGGGATGGAGGAAGACCGCTTTTCACAAAAACCGATAGTCGTACCCGGAAGTACGGAGGCAGCTAATCTTTTGAAAAGCGCATCGGAGGAATTGAAAGAGATGGGGGTATGTGTTGACTTTGACAGTAACGCAGTGATTGTTCCAAATAATTTTTCTCAGAACAATGTGTCTGGTCAGGCGGCTAATTCAATTAAGAAGATTTATCCCAATGATTCATGCCCGTGTGGTTCAGGCAAGAAATTTAAAAAATGCTGCGGAGGGCACGGCAAATTATAAGTTGATTTGAATTGGGTAAATGCCGTTTCCCCAATTCAACTGCACACATACCAATTATGGAGATGATTATATGATTCCAATAAAAATAGAAACCCTGTTAGAGGGGCGCAAAGTAGAACGAAACCGTATAGAATACAAGGAAGGCTTTAATCCGTCAGAAATTGTGCATACCATATGCGGCTATGCGAATGATATAGCAGGGGTGGATGGCGGATATCTTGTGATTGGCGTCAAAACAGAAAATGGACGCCCCATTCTGCCGCCGATAGGGGTACCGGACGAATTGCTTGATGACATTCAATTAAAAATATTTCAATACTGCAATAAAATTGAGCCACGTTATATTCCAAAAATTGAGATTGTGGAATATCAAGGGGTGAATTTGGTATATTTGAAGTGTGCAGCAGGGGATGCAGGACCATATCAGGCACCCGTTGATGTTTATTCTAAAAAGGAAGCGGGAAAAGAGCAGGATCGCACAATGAAATATTGGATTCGACCGGCATCACTGACGGTAGAAGCCAAACAGAGCGAGATAGCGGAACTCTTTGAAAAATTTGCTGCCATACCATTTGTTGACCGTATCAATAATCGGGCATCTATGGAGTACATACGCAGGGGATATCTTGAGGATTTTATCAGAGAAAGTAATAGTTCACTGATAGAGGAACTTAATGTACGTTCTTTGGAGGACTTATTGGTATCCGAGGAGGTGGCGGAGGAAAAAGATGAGGGAATAGTAATCAAAAATATCGGACTGCTTATGTTTGGGGAAAGACCGGATAAGTTGATTGCAGGAAGCAAGATTGAGTTGGTGCGTTTTCATGATAAGGAAGCGGAGGCGTCTGATTTTACAGAGAAGACATTTTACGGTCCGATATGGAAGCAGGTAAGAGATGCGCTAGACTATATTAAGACAACTGTGATTGAGGAAAAGGTTGTAAAGGTTGATGGTAGGGCGGAAGCAGACCGATTTTTCAACTATCCGTACAATGCGTTGGAGGAAGCGCTTGTAAATGCTGTTTTACACAAAAACTATAAAGAGGATGTGCCAGTAGAGATTCGGATTTATGTGGATCAAATTCAGATTATCAATTTCCCGGGACCGGATCATTATATTGATATGGAAAAGTTTGCGGCGGGGAAAGTCCGGGCAAGAAGATACAGAAATCCCAAGATTGGAGAATTTTTCAAGGAGATTGATTTGTCCGAGAAAAAATCAACGGGTATATCGAAAATTTTGCGCGAACTGAAAAGAAACGGTTCGCCTATGCCGGAGTTTGAAACAGATGTGGACAGAACTTATATGATTACTACAATAAGGATTCACGAAAGGTTTGAAATTGAAAACTTCGCTCAAAAAAATGAGCGAAGTTTGAGCGAAGTTTTGAGCGAAGTTTTGGTGCAAAAAGATTATAATAAAGTGAGTACAATTGTTAGTTTTATGGAAGAGCATGGAGAAATAACTCCTAAAGAAGCCGAAGCAGTTACGGGCAAGTCTGCCGCGACTGTGCGAAGATATTTTAAAATGCTCACAGGTACAAGATATATAGTGGCAGAGGGGAGTACCAACAATATAGTTTATCATATTGCTGCGAATTTGCCATAAGATGATTAAAATGGTTTAAAAAAACGAATTGCCTAAACAGTGATTAGGTAATTCATGTAAATGAACTTGAATGCGTTGTTAAAAAGATGTGAAAGTTGGATATCTCAGACGAGATAAGAGGATAGAGGAACTTCATGCATCAAGACTGAATAACGGGGAAAATCCGCCGGAACTTTTTATCATAGATTCTCAAGGTCAAGCATCAGCGAGTAAGAGATAATATATTATTAACAATTGTGCAGACGGTCTGCACAATTTGGAAGGAAGGTAGTATGCTTATAACATCGAATGAGTATTTGCAAGCAGTACAAGAAATAAATGATTATGTGAATCAGGCTAAATATAGAGCGTCCGTTAGTGTGAATAGTGAAGTGCTGAAAACAAACTTGTTCATTGGAAGTGTGATTATTCGTAACTCCGAATGGGGTAATAAATTCGTTGATAATTTATCTAAGGATATGAGGATGAAATATCCCGGTGCAAAAGGGTATTCTGTTCGAAATTTAAAGTATATGAAGAAGTTTGCACAGATTTTCGCTGAGGATGATGTGGATAAGTATGGATTGGCAAGGATTACTTGGAGCCATCATCAAGTGTTGATGAGTAAGGTGTCAAGCCAAGAAGAATATGTATGGTATTTGGAAAAAACTTTAGAGCATGGATGGTCGGTAGATGAATTGGCATCCCAAGTGAAGGGCCAGTTGTATGAGAGGCAAGTTGTGGCAAATAAGATTTCAAATTTTGAAAACAGATTGCCTATTGAACAAAAGGATATTGTTATAAGTACTATGAAAGATCCATATATGTTTGATTTTATCAATTATACAGAGGAT
>Ga0183011_10810_pt1 | contig 13280 bp, 9 predicted proteins | sample NAcewD2O_March_FD_122322 | JGI IMG/M metagenome (GOLD analysis project Ga0183011, IMG submission 122322) | Mouse cecal microbial communities from Vienna, Austria - N-Acetylneuraminic amended D2O_March | ecosystem: Host-associated > Mammals > Digestive system > Large intestine > Cecum | place... | reverse complement strand
GATGGGATTTGTCTGCGCCTCCGGCCGCTTACTTCGCCGCAGCCTCCTGCTCCGGCGCGCCCTGTTCCGCAGACGCGGCATGCGTGCGGCGCAGCGACTGGCGCAGGCTGATGAAAAAATCTGCGGCATACGCGCTCACCAGCAAAAACGCGGTGCACATGCTGATGCGCGTTGGGATGCACATCACCGCCCGGAACACGCCGCGGTGCAAAAACGCAAACAGCAGCACGGCGATGAGGCCCCAGCCAAGCGTGCTTTCCAGACAGAGAATGCCCTTATAGTTGAACGGCTTATTCGTGTAATCCCACCAGAACGTGCCGAACAGACGCAGCATCAGGCGCGCGGTAAGATATTCAAAGGCCGTTGCCAGCACTGCGCCCACCACATACAGCAAAATGTAATTGCCCGAAAGCGGGCGCAGCACCGCAAAGCCGAGCATGGCACCAAAACCGTAAATGATGCAGAACGGCAGATGCGCAAAGCCGCGGTTTTCCCATTTGCCCTTTTCGCGGCGGATGACGATGCATTCCATGATCCAGCCCATAAAGCTGTACAGAAAAAACGCGTTGAGAAACACGTGCAGCGCAACCGGCTGGGTATAAACATAGTCGATCATATCGCCGATCCTTTCTTTCCATCGCGCCATCGCGCCGTCCCGGCCTTTCTGCCGGCCGGGGCCGAAAGCCTCACTTGCTGAAAGCGAACAATTGTTCACACAACGTTAACAATATAGCATATTCTGTCTTTCTTTGCAACAAATTTTACAGAATTTGGCCGTTTTGCGCGGCATTTGCCTGCCTTTGCACAAGCGGCAGCGCGCCGCGTGGGGGAAAGAAACGCTTTTCCCACGGCGTTTGCCTTGACACCCCGCGCATCCCCTTCTATAATAAAGCTATCACCGGAAGGAGAATGATCTATGAGCGAAAATTGCACGCACAACTGTGAAACATGCGGAGAAAGCTGCGCCTCGCGCAAGCAGGAGCAGACGGATTTCCGCGAGCCGCCGCACGCCCTGAGCAAGATTCAAAAAGTGATCGGCGTTGTCAGCGGCAAGGGCGGCGTGGGCAAAAGCATGACGGCCGCGATGCTGGCCGTACTGCTGAACCGGCGCGGACGGCATACCGCCGTGCTGGACGCGGACGTTACCGGGCCGAGCATTCCGCGCCTGTTTGGGCTGCACGAGCGCGCAAGAGCGGACGAGCTGGGCCTGTACCCCGTGTGCACCCGCACGGGCATCGACGTGATGAGCGTGAATCTGCTGCTCGACCACGAAAGCGACCCCGTTGTTTGGCGCGGGCCCGTGATTGCGGGCGCGGTAAAGCAGTTCTGGCAGGAAGTGATCTGGAAGGATGTGGATTTTCTGTTTGTGGATATGCCTCCCGGCACGGGCGATGTACCGCTGACGGTGTTCCAGACATTGCCTGTAGACGGCATCATCGTTGTGGCAAGCCCGCAGGAGCTGGTGAGCCTGATCGTCTCTAAGGCTGTGAAAATGGCGAATATGATGCAGATCCCCGTGCTGGGCCTTGTAGAGAACATGAGCTATGTGCTGTGCCCGGAGTGCGGCAAAAAGCTGGAGCTGTTCGGCGAAAGCCACGTAGCCGAAACGGCCGCCGCGTTCGGCGTACCGGTACTGGCGCGCATGCCCATCGACCCCGCCCTTGCGCGGCAGGCCGACCTTGGCGTGATCGAATCGTTTGAGGGCGACTGGCTGGAAGGCGCGGCGGACGCGGTGGAAAGGCTGCTTTAAACCAGCGCCCGCGCCGCCCCTCTCGCGGCGATCCTTCCCATCTGAAGCGCTTCCCCTATTAAGACGAGAAACTCCGCCCGAAGGCTTCAGCCCTCGGACGGAGTTTTTTCTTTTTTTCATAATAAAAAACGCCTTCGCCCGCCGTTCGGGTGTTTTCCGCCCGCAAGGCCGCCAAACCTTTGCCGGGCCGGAATTTTGCGTTATTTTTACACAAAACGCCTTGATCGTTTCATCTGCGCTTTTCCGTTCCTTTTTAGGTTCTGCTGCAATCCCGCTCCCCGATTTCTTCGGTTTACGATCTGTCCCGTTTTTATCCATTCCAAAAGCCGCTCACGCAATTTTCCCTCCATTTCTGCCGCCGCGTCGATAAGCATCGAAAAGGCTCTTTTTATATGCGCAGTGTCTGCAACATCATAATTATTAAAAATATTTACGGTTTTGAGCATTTGCCCTGTTTGTCTGTCCTGAAAACGGGCAAACCCGGCAGATTGTTTTGTCTGCCTGTATTTTATGAAGATAACAGCCAAGCAAAACAAATTTTACAAGCTGCGGCACCGGAACAACGCAGATACCAAGGCATTCTCGAATTTTTTTGCAACTTTATCCGGCTTGCTGTCATCCGCCTTCAAAATGTGCTTGGTGCTGTCAGGGCCTTTTGGGCAAATTTTTCCATTTGCCAAAATTTTGGGCAAACAGCCAATGGCGATCTGATTTTTACATAACGAGCGCGTACTGTCTGAATTTACCATAAAACATCCCGTTTGCCCACTTTTCGGGCAGCGGGATTTTTTTGCCCATTCCGCGCAGCGCGTTTGCCCGCTATAGTAAAAGAAGAGCCGGATCCGCCCAAGCGGTGCGGGTGCGGCCCGCTTTGACAACACTGCGGTTATACAAAGGAGGGATATTCCTATGGATTCTGAAAAAATGATCAAAACGGCAAAAATCGGCTGTATCGTCATTTCGTGCGCGCTGTGCCTGCTGGGCGCCGCCATGATCGGCTTTCCGGATTTTTCGGCGTCCGCGCTCAGCACGGTGTGCGGCGTACTGATGCTGCTGTTTGGTGCCGCGCGGCTGATCGGGTATTTTTCCAAGGATCTGTACCGTCTTGCGTTTCAATACGATCTTACTTCGGGCGTGCTGGCCGTTGTGCTCGGCGCCGAGCTTTTGGCACGCCCCGGCAGTCTGATGACATTTTTCTGTGTTGCCGTCGGCTTTTTTATCCTGACGGACGGGCTGTTCAAGGTGCAGATCGCGCTGCAATCGAAAACGTTCGGTATTCTCAGCTGGTGGGCGACAATGATCTTTGCCGTTCTTTCCGCAGTCTGCGGCCTGCTGCTGATGCTGCGCCCGGGAGAGGGCGGGGTGCTTTTGACGCGCCTGATCGGCGTAACGCTGCTCAGTGAGGGCCTTTTGAGCCTCTGCACCATGCTGACGGCCGTAAAGATCCTGCAAAACCGGCAGCCGGAGGTGATCGTGGCGACAGAGTACAGCGAAATGTAAAGGCCGTACCGTTCGCCGAGGAAGGCAGGGGCCATGGATGCAGGTTCCCCCATTTTACAAAAGCGATTTGTTAGACAGTCGGAGAAAAAATCGAAAAGAAAGGCAGATCTGCTGTGCGTTTTTCAAAGGCGGTCGTAAAGTACCGCATTCCCATCCTGATCGTCGCCGTTTTGCTGATAATCCCATCGGCGCTGGGCATGGCGGCGACACGCATCAATTACGATATGCTCGATTATCTGCCCGCGGATATTGATACGGTGCGCGGGCAAAACGAGCTGCTGAAAGATTTTGACAAGGGCGCTTTTTCGCTTGTGATCGTAGAGGATATGCCGGCGAAGGACGTTGCCGCGCTGTGCGATGCCATCGGGCAGATCGATCACGTAGAAACCGTGCTCTGGTATTCCAGCATTGCGGATGTTTCCGTTCCGATGGAGCTGCTGCCGGAAGAGATCTACCGCGAATTCAATACCGACCACGCCACAATGCTGGCGGTATTCTTTGACAGCGCCACCTCGGCGGACGTTACGATGGATGCCATTCGCGCCATCCGCGCCGAGGCGGGAAAACAGTGCTTTGTTTCGGGCATGTCGGCGCTTGTGACGGATCTGAAGGATCTGTGCGAGGCTGAGGAGCCGATCTATGTTGGCCTCGCCGTGCTGTTTGCCACGCTTGCGATGCTGATCTTATTGGACGGGTGGCTGGCTCCGTTCGTATTCCTCGCGTCCATCGGAATGATGATCCTGCTGAATCTCGGCACCAACTATTTCCTCGGAGAGATCTCTTACATTACAAAGGCGCTTTCGGCCGTGCTGCAATTGGCCGTAACGATGGATTACTCCATTTTTCTGTGGCACAGCTACAACGAGCAGAGGCAGCGGCGGAGCAGCCCCGACGCGGCAATGGCCGCGGCCATTCGGGAAACGCTGGCCAGCGTTGTGGGCAGCAGCGTTACCACCGTTGCGGGCTTTGCGGCGCTGTGCTTTATGACCTTCACCCTCGGGCGGGATCTGGGGATCGTGATGGCAAAGGGCGTGATCTTCGGCGTGATCGGCTGTGTGACGGTGCTGCCGTCGATGATCCTCGTTTTTGACGGGCCTCTGCAAAGAACAAAGCACCGTGCGCTGATTCCGGATGCGCGGGGGTTTGCAAAGGGAGTGGTGAAACGGTTCCCGATCTTTCTGCTCATCTTCGCGCTGCTTATTGCCCCGGCGCTGTACGGCTACCGCAAGACGAACGGCGAGGTGTATTACGACATGGGCCAGTGCCTGCCCGAGGATATGGAATATGTCGTGGCCAATACAAAGCTTTCGGAGGAATTTCACATTGCCTCCACCCACATGCTGCTGGCAGACGCGGGCCTGCCCTCGCGCGAGGTGCGCGCAATGATGCGGGAAATGGAGCAGGTGGAGGGCGTTAAGTACGTGCTGGGGCTGGAATCGGCGCTTGGCCCGCGCGTGCCCGAGGAATTTTTGCCGGATGCCGTCCGCGAGATATTGCAAAGCGAGCATTGGAAGCTGCTTTTGATCAATTCCGAATACCGTGTTGCAAGCGACGCGGTGAACGGGCAGCTCGAGCAGCTGAACACGATCCTGAAGCGGTACGATCCCTCCGGCATGCTAATCGGCGAAGCGCCCTGCATGAAGGATATGATCGAGACGACCGACCGCGATTTTCAAATCGTCAACGCGGTATCGATCCTGGCGATCTTTGTCATCATCGCGCTGGTGGAAAAAAGCATTTCGCTGCCGTTCATTCTCATTGCCGTGATCGAGCTGGCCATTTTCATCAATCTGGGCCTGCCGCATTATCTGGGCCAGTCGCTGCCCTTTATCGCGCCGATCTGCATCAGCACCATCCAGCTGGGCGCGACGGTGGACTATGCGATCCTAATGACAACGCGCTATAAAACCGAGCGCCGGCGCGGCCTTGGCAAACGCGAAAGCATAACAACGGCGCTGGCGGCCTCCATTCCGTCGGTCCTCGTATCCGGGTTCGGCCTGTTTGCCGCCACCTTCGGCGTGGCCGTCTATTCGGATATCGACATCATCAGCTCCATGTGTATGCTGATGGCCCGCGGTGCGCTTGTGAGCATGTGCGCGGTGATCTTCTTTTTGCCGTCGCTTCTGATGCTGTGCGACGGGCTCATCCGCCGCAGCACCCTTGACATGAAAACAGAAAAGGACAGCGGGCAGATTGCCGCCGCCGTTCAAAGCAAAATTCTTTCGGAGGGATAACAAATGCTGAAAAAAAGATTTTTCGCGGGCATTGCGCTGGCCGCGTGCGCGGGGCTGGCCGTTACCGGCGTGGGGGCGGTGGCCTACGCGGCGCAGGCGCAGGCGCAGATGCCAGTCGCCCTGGATGCCGCGGCGGCGCCGCAGGCCGCGGACGACGCGGGCGAGCGGCTTTTGTCCAGTGTGGAAAAAGACGAAATGATCTATGTTATGACGGACGCTTCCGGCCAGGTGGAAAAAATCATTGTCAGCGACTGGCTCCAAAATTCGCTCGGCATGGCGCTGATCGACGATCGAACCGAGCTGAAAGAGCCACAGGCCGCAAACGGTGAGGCGGCCCGGCCCGGCGCGGACGGTGCGCTCGTATGGGAGGCGCAGGGCGGGGACGTCTATTATCAGGGCGAGATCGAAAAGGAGCTCCCGGTGACGATGTCCGTTTCGTACCGGCTGGACGGCAAAAGCATTTCCCCGCAGGAGCTGGCGGGGAAAAGCGGGCGCGTTGCGATCCGCTTTGATTATACAAACCGGCAGTATGAAACGGTGGAGATCGACGGCCAAAAGGAAAAGATCTACGTTCCGTTCGCGATGCTCACGGGCGTTGTGCTGGACAACGATATATTCACCCATGTGGAGGTAACGAACGGCAAGCTGATCAATGACGGGGCGCGCACCGCAGTAATCGGCATCGCGTTCCCCGGCCTGCAGAGCAATCTGAAGGCAGACGCGGAAAAGTTTGAAATCCCGGGCTATTTCGAGATCACGGCGGACGTTCAGGGCTTTGCGCTGGGCAATACCGTCACCATTGCCACCAAGGAGCCGTTCGACCGGCTGAAGACGGAAAATCTGGATTCCGTAGAGGCGCTGGGCGATTCGCTGGGCGCGCTGTCCGATGCGATGGGGCAGCTTTTGGACGGATCCTCGCAGCTGTATGACGGCCTCTGCACGCTGCTGGAGAGATCCGGCGAACTGACGTCCGGCGTCAGCCGGCTCGCGAACGGTGCCGCCCAGCTGCAGGATGGCGCGGGTTCCGTCCACAGCGGCGCGGCGGCGCTTGCCGCGGGCACGGCGGAGCTTTCGGCCGGCCTGAACGCGCTGGAGCAAAACAGCGCGGCGCTGAACGACGGCGCGCGGCAGGTGTTCGAGACGCTGCTTGCGGCCGCGAACACACAGCTTGCGGCGGCGGGGGTGTCCGTTCCGGCGCTGACGCCGGAAAATTACACCGAGGTGCTGAACGGCGTATTGGCATCGCTGGACCCGGACGCAGTGCTCTCCGGAGCACAGAGCGCCGCGCAGGACAAGGTGACGCAGGCCGTCAATGCCCAGCGGGACACCGTAAAGGCAGCGGTGACACAGGCCGTCGCACAGGAGGTGACGGCGCAGGCAGCAGCCGCTGTGCGCAGCGCCGTGGAGGCGCAGGTGCTCGACGCAATGGGAATGACAAAGGAGATATATGACGCGGGCGTTGCGGACGGCAGCGTTTCGGCGGAAACGCAGGCGCAGGTAACGGCCGAAATCGACACGCGTATGGCCGACAGCGGCGTACAGGCGCAGATCGCGCAAACGGCTTCCGCACAGATGCAGACGCCCGAGCTCACGGCCGCCATCGAGGCCCAAACCGAGCAGAAGATCGCCGAGCTGATCGCGCAGAATATGGGCTCCGCCGACGTGCAGGGGCAGATCAGCGCGGCACTTGGGCAGGCGCAGGCGGGCGCTGCCGGCATTGCGGCGCTGAAGGCTCAGCTGGACAGCTACAGCGGCTTTTACACCGGCCTTGCACAGTATACGGCGGGCGTGGGGCAAACGGCCGCGGGCGCCTTGCAGCTTGCCGCGGGCGCGGCGCAGCTGCAAGGCGGCACGGCACAGCTGCAGAGCGGCACGACCGAGCTGTACAACGGCGTGAATACGCTGCGCGGCAGCCTGCCCGCCCTGACAGACGGCGTGACGGCTCTGCGCGACGGCGCAATGCAGCTTTCCGGCGGATTGGAGGAATTCAACGAGCGCGGCGTTCAAAAGCTGGTGGATGCGTCCGAGGGCGGCCTGGAGGGTTTGGCGCAGCGCATTCGTGCAACGGCCGACGTCTCGCGGGGCTGGCAGTCGTTTTCCGGAATTTCCGAGGAAATGAGCGGGCAGGTAAATTTCCTGTATCGCACAGACGCCGTTCGGCATTCGTAAACGCCGTGGATTATGAAGATCCTTTTCCGGGCTTGCCTGCTTTCAAGACGGGCAGCCGGAGCAAATGCTCAAGGCGGCCTGCCGGCTTTGCTCGTTTTCAAGGCGGGCAGCCGGAGCCAACCGTCAAAACCAATATTTTTATCAGGAGGACTGTAAAATGGACGCTTCCAGCAAAATGGTACGCTTTGGACTGAAAAAGATTTTTGACGCCGTCGGGAAAGATCCGGATCAAAACCTGCCCCGGCTGATGGAATGGGTGGATCGCTTTGCCGGGGACGACCCGAACAACTTTGGCCCGCAGCGCGATGCGTTTCGCGCGGTAGTCAACGATCCGGAAAACAATATGCACAAGCTGCTCGGGAGCCTCTGGAGCGACATCGACGCGGGCGTTCTGCGCACAACGTTTGAAAATTTTATCCTGAACGCAAATCTGGTCGGCTGGCCGCGCGAGGAAGAGCTGCGCGCAAAATACAACTGCAATATCCCCTGGGCGATCCTGCTGGACCCCACCTCCGCCTGCAACCTGCACTGCACCGGCTGCTGGGCGGCCGAGTACGGCAGCCGGCTGAACCTTACCCTGGACGAGATCGATTCCATCATTACACAGGGCAAGGAGCTGGGGGTATACTTTTACATCTATACAGGCGGCGAGCCGATGGTGCGCAAGGCCGATTTGCTGGAGATCTGCCGCCGGCACAGCGATTGCGAATTTATGACATTTACCAACGGCACGCTGGTCGACGAGGCGTTTGCCGACGAGATGCTGGCCGTGAAAAACTTTATTCCGGTGCTCAGCGTGGAGGGCTTTGAGGAAGCCACCGACGCCCGGCGCGGGCAGGGGACCTATCAGAAGGTAGTGCGGGCCATGGAGCTGCTGCGCGAAAAGCGGCTCCCCTTCGGCATCAGCTGCTGCTATACCAGCCAGAATCTGGATTCCATCAGCAGCGACGCGTATTTCGATCAGATGATCGCGTGGGGCGCAAAATTTGTGTGGTATTTCCATTACATGCCTGTCGGCAACGACGCTGTGCCCGCGCTGCTGCCCACGCCCGAGCAGCGCACGGCAATGTATCATAAGATCCGCGAGGTGCGCCGGACAAAGCCCATTTTCGCAATGGATTTCCAGAACGACGGCGAATTTGTCGGCGGGTGCATCGCGGGCGGGCGGCGCTATCTGCACATCAACGCGAACGGCGACGCCGACCCATGCGTATTTATTCATTATTCCGATTCCAACATTCGCGAAAAGACGCTGTTAGAAGTGCTGCGCTCGCCGCTGTTTCAGGCTTACCACGACGGCCAGCCCTTCAACGAAAACCATCTGCGCCCCTGCCCGATGCTGGAAAACCCCGAAAAGCTGCGCGCAATGCTGCGGCAGGTGGATGCGCATTCCACCGATCTGCAATCACCCGAAAGCGGCGATTGTCTGTGCGATAAGTGCATGTCCTACGCCGAAAGCTGGCAGCCCGCCGCCGATGCGCTTTGGAACCGCGCCGGCTGCGCGGGGTGCGGCGGGTGCAAAGCGGGGGAGAGATAAGCGGCCGCCTTATCTGGCGCGAAAAAGCCGTCAGCGGCTGCCCTTCAGGCGCTGTTTTTGCAGCTTCACAAATCATGCCCGGGCGGCCCTGCAAAGCCGCCCCGGGCTTTTTGCTGTTTTCGGCCGACGCATTTTTTAAAAAACTTGATTTGCCGCTGTGTGTGCCGTATAATAGATTCAACCCACAAAAGCAAAAAACGATATTATGAGAAAAAGGTGTGTAAGGGATGGAACATAGCGCAAAAACCATGGATAAAATCGTTGCCCTGTGCAAAAACCGGGGCTTTGTCTACCCGGACAGCGAGATCTACGGCGGCCTTGCCAACAGCTGGGATTACGGCCCGCTGGGCGTGGAGTTTAAGAATAACGTGAAGCGCGCGTGGTGGAAAAAGTTTGTGCAGGAATCGAAATACAATGTCGGCCTTGACGCCGCGATTTTGATGAACCCGCAAACATGGGTGACCACCGGCCACGTGGGCGGCTTTTCCGATCCGCTGGTGGATTGCCGCGCCTGCCACAGCCGCCAGCGCGCCGATAAGCTCATTGGCGACGCGCACCCCGAGGTGAACGCGGACGCAATGAATTTTGAAGAGCTGGACGCCTTTATTGAAGCGCACGGGGACGTGGTGTGCCCGGTGTGCGGCAAGCACGATTTTACGCCCATCCGCAAATTCAACCTGATGTTCAAAACGTTTATGGGCGTTACCGAGGACGCAAAAAGCGAGGTGTATCTGCGGCCGGAAACGGCACAGGGCATTTTTGTAAATTTCGCCAACATCCAGCGCACCACACGGCGCAAGCTGCCGTTTGGCGTGTGCCAGGTGGGCAAGGCGTTCCGCAACGAGATCACGCCGGGCAACTTCGTGTTCCGCATGCGCGAATTCGAGCAGATGGAGTGCGAATTCTTCTGCAAGCCCGGCACCGATCTGGAATGGTTTGCCTACTGGAAAGAGACGTGCAAAAACTGGCTTGTCAACCTTGGGCTGAGCCCCGAGCACCTGCGCCTGCGCGATCACGAGCCGGCGGAGCTTGCGTTCTACAGCAACGCCACCACGGATATTGAATACGCGTTTCCGTTCACCGATTGGGGCGAGCTGTGGGGCATTGCCGACCGCACCGATTACGATCTGGGCCGCCATCAGGAGGCCAGCGGCAAGAGCCTGGAATACTTCGATCCCGAGACGAACGAGCACTACATCCCGTATGTCATCGAGCCGTCGCTGGGCGCCGACCGCGTGGCGCTGGCGTTTTTGTGCGAGGCCTACGACGAAGAGGTGGTGGACGCCGCCAAAAATGATACGCGCGTGGTGATGCACCTGCACCCGGCGCTCGCACCGTTTAAGGCGTGCGTGCTGCCGCTCTCGAAAAAGCTTTCGCCCAAGGCGGAGGAGATCCGCGCCGGGCTTGCGAAGTATTTTATGATTGATTTCGACGAGGCGGGCTCCATCGGCAAGCGCTACCGCCGCCAGGACGAGATCGGCACGCCGCTTTGCATCACGGTGGATTTTCAAACCGTCGGCGACGCCGATACCCCCGCCGACAACTGCGTCACCGTGCGCGACCGCGACACCATGCAGCAGGTGCGTTTGCCCATTGCCGAGCTGCGCGGGTATATTGAATCGAAGCTGGAATTTTAAACGGGCCGCCGCGAGCGGGAACGATATATTAAAAACGGGAGTGCATTTTGAACGATGCGCTCCCGTTTTATCGTTTCCCGCAGGCGTCTTTCGGAATTCCTTAATATATTTTTTGAATGCAGCATCGCTGTGATATGCCCCTTTAAAATTGCATTCCCGCAGCAAACTGCGTCACCGCTCCGCCTGCCTTTGGTCAAACAGGCTGCGCCGCCGGGCAGACTGCACAAACAGGCGCTTCAGTTCCGCCTCGTCGCCGTTTGCCAGCGCCTGCTTCAGCCCCTCCAGGCTGGCGGCAAACTGGTCGATCTCGGCGATGAGGTTTTCGCGGTTGGCAAAAAACAGCTCGCTCCACAGCTGCTCGTTGATCTTCGCGATGCGCGTTAGATCGCGGAACGAATCGCCCGTGTATTCGGCCAGATGCGTGTTGTCGGTAGCGTTCATCAGGCTCACGGCAATGGCGTGTGTCAGCTGGCTGACGTAGCCGATCATTTTATCGTGCTCGGCAGAGGAGAGCTGCGTAATGTGCGCAAAGCCCAGCGCCCCGGCCAATGCCCGCGCAAAGGCGATGCCGCGCGGCGTGTTTTTTTCGGTGGGTACGATGATGAAATTCGCGGGGCGGAACATCTCGCAATTGGCATATTCCACGCCGCTCACCTCGCGCCCCGCCATCGGATGGCTGGCGATGAATTCCACATCCGGGCGCAAAAAACCCTGAACGGCCTCCACAATGCCGCCCTTCACGCCGCACACGTCCGTTACCAGCGCGCCCGGCTTCAAAAGGCCTTGGTTTTTTTGCAGCCATTCCACCAGTGCCCGCGGGTACAGCCCCAGCACCACCGCGTCGGCCTTTTCCAGCAGCGGCGCGGGATCCTCCGCGGTGCCCGCGGCGATGAGGCCGTTATCCAGCGCGTAGCGGATGGCCCCGGCGCGCAGGTCCACAGCCGATACCGTGCAGCCCGCGCGCGTAAGACCCATTGCGTAGCTGCCGCCCAAAAGGCCCAGCCCCACGATGCAAATATTGTTTGGCAGATCCATTTCGGCCCTCACTCCCGTTTTGCCGCCCGGCGGGCGGCTTTTTTTAAAGCAGGGGACGTTTGCCCCCCTCCCGGCAAAACCGGCGCGCGCCGGCGCCGGCAGGCAATGGGCTTATTCTTCTGCCCGCTCTGCGGCCTGCGCGCCCAGGGTGCGCAGATCCGCAAAAAAGCCCGGCCAGCTTTTGCGCACGGCCTCGGCGCCGCAGATCGTGGCAGGTACGCCCGCGCCCAGCGCCGCAACCGCCAGCGCCATCACCACGCGGTGATCGTTGTGGCCGCAAAGATCGTGCGCCTCGTGCAGCGCGCCGCCGCAGACCGTCACGGTATCCGGCGTGGAGGCGATGTGCGCGCCCAGCTTGCGCAGCTCGGCCTCCATGGCTTCAATGCGGTCGCTCTCCTTCAGGCGCAGGCGGCCCCCGTTGACAAACCGGGTCGTCCCCCGGCGGACTGCCGCCATTGCCGCCAGGGGAGGGGCCAGGTCGGGGATGTGGGCCAGGTCGATGTCCAGATCCCCCGGTCGGGCCATGGGCCAGTAGAGGGCGGCGGCCTGCTTGTCCCCCTGGGCGGAGTCGAAGTTCAGCCCTTCGATTTGCAGCTGGCAGCCCGCGAAATTGGCGGCGTACCAGAACGCGGCCTGGGACCAGTCGGCCTCTATTGTGCAGGGAGCTGCTTGGAATTTCTGCCCGCCCGGGACAATAAAGGTCTGATATTCGCGATTTTCAATGGAAATCCCGTGTTTTTGCAGCACATCCAGGGTCAAATCCACATATCCCCGGCTTTCCAGGGGAGTGGTCAAGATAATTTCCGAGTCCCCCTCCAGCAGAGGAAGGGCAAAGAGCAGGCCGGTGATGAATTGGCTGGACACATTGCCCGGGAGCCGGTATTGTCCGGGGGGGAGCCGGCCCTTCAGAGTCAGAATGTGATCCTTTTGGGCAAAAAAGATATTTTTTTCACGAAAAATCTCAAAATAGGGAGTCTGAGGCCGCTCCATCAGCCGGCCCCGGCCGGTAAACGCGCCCTCTCCCCGGAGGGCCAGGGCCACCGGGATCAAAAACCGCAGGGTGGAGCCCGACTCCCGGCAGTCCATGGGCTTGCCCTCCCAAAGGGCGTTCAGGCAGTCCCGGGTGGCCAGAATGTCCTGGGACTCCGGCAGGTCCGGCAGGGGATTCGCCTCTCCCGCCAGAAAGGCCGCAATGAGGGCCCGGTGGGCCAGGCTCTTGGATGGGGGAGGGGTGACGGAGCCTTGCAGGGGTTTGGGGGTAATGACAAGCTTCATAGGTCACCTCATAACGTTCCCACCAGAGCCTCCAGCTGCTCCAGCAGCCCGTCCCGGCTCATGCGGCGGGGCTCAGCCCAGCCCAGCCGGGTCAGCACAATCAGATGAATATCCCCGCCGGTGTTCTTCTTGTCCAGGCCGAT
>Ga0183011_10803_pt1 | contig 13409 bp, 9 predicted proteins | sample NAcewD2O_March_FD_122322 | JGI IMG/M metagenome (GOLD analysis project Ga0183011, IMG submission 122322) | Mouse cecal microbial communities from Vienna, Austria - N-Acetylneuraminic amended D2O_March | ecosystem: Host-associated > Mammals > Digestive system > Large intestine > Cecum | place... | reverse complement strand
GTAGGTGTCCTCCGCACTTTGGTCGGTGGCTTTCTTGCCTTTGCGCAGTTCCTCTATCGCTGCGGTAAGCTCATGCTCGGTAAGTCCGGCATCCTTAAGTATCTGCGAGGCTGAACTCTTCACCAGGAATATGCCAAGAAGTATAGCCTCTATTGTGACATACTGGTCGCCCTGCTTTTTAGCGACATCAAGTGCTTTCTGGAGAACATCGTTCGAGGTACGGCTCAGATAAGGTTCGCCGCCCGACACTTTGGGTTCACTTTCGATAGACCTGTCAATCGAGCCTGCCACCTGCGATGCATTGGCACCTACCTTCTGGAATATGAAGGTAAGCAGCGAATCGCCTTCCGTAAGGATTCCTTTCAGCAGATGTACCGGTTCTATGGCCTGGTTTCCTGCCCCTTTGGCAATCTCGACGGCTTTTTGGATAGCCTCTTGCGATTTGATTGTGAAGTTATTGAAATTCATAATTACAGGATAATATGAATGTATTGTTTTATGATTCTGTTTTATTAACAAGCCACTCCTTTATAAAGTTAAGAGAGTGTTTTAAATTTTAACAGTATTTTTTAATGGCGCCACGATGGGGGTGTTTTGCCGTTTGTATGAAGTTTCGTATCTTTGTTTTCAAAAATCATGCCAATTATGCGCCGAATACTATATACTCTTGTTTTTATTGCCGCAACAGCCGCAGGATATATCAGCGCCGCCGCGGAAAACAACGACAACAGCCACCGAATGCCGGCTACACCGTTTGAGTATCCGCAGGCTCCCGACACGCTCAATTCGCTTGAAGCACGCACGAGCTACGTCATGACCCACTTCTGGGACAAGGCCGACATGAAGAAGATAATGGCCGACACAGCAAAATTCCATAAAGCGTTTTCCGATTTCGTAGGCTTCATCCCATATGCCTCAAAGGACAGTGTGCGCAGTTCCATCTCGTCTCTTACCGGACGATATGCCAATGACCCGAAAGCCCTGTCGCTGATTGCCTCGGAGGCCGAGCGTACACTTTTCGGCCCGCAGGCGGAGTTCTGGAGCGAAGACTGCTACCTGATGTTCCTGCGTCCGCTTTTAAGCCACAAAAAGATAAAGCCGGCTGAAAAGGAGAAATATCTCACACAGATACGCATGCTCAACTCCTCGCAGCCCGGAAGCAACATGTCTGCATTCGACTACACTACCCGCCACGGTGCGAAACACGCTCTCTACGACAACAAGGCAGAGTACGTAGTAGTGATGTTCCAGCCCGAGAGCTGTAGCGACTGCTCGATGAGCCGTCTGCGACTGAATGCCGATGCGGCTACCACACGTCTGGTGAAAAACGGCACAGTAAAAATCGTGCTGATCAACCCCGAAGAGCCTACGGCAGGATGGCGCAAAGACATGGAAGGCTATCCGTATGAATGGGAAATCGGCAGTGCGCCCAATGTAGGCGACCTTGTCGACATACGAGTGCTCCCCGCCACCTATCTGCTTGACAAGGATTTTCATATCATAGCAAAACGTCTTGACATCAACCAGCTGATCGGGCTTATGGCAACCATCAACCATAACCAGGTACTGAACCCCGACGGCGACCGCACTGATGCAAAGGGTGCCGGGGCCGAACAATAACCGTCAACAAGAAGTTAATATGTATGTCCGGAGGCCGATTTACACCACCGCGCCCCATACATTTATTATTTCAATCCAACGTCAACAATATTGCCTATTATGAAGCGCTTTTTCGAGTCTCTGTTTCTTTGCGGCACCGGCTACACCTACACAAACATGGCACGCCTGTTCATGCGTCTTTTTGTAGGAGTGATGCTACTGCAGTTCGGCATACGCCATCTTATCAACTTCGATATGCTGCGCACCACATTTCCCAACGCCCTGGGTATGGATAGCGAGACTGCGCTTATAGTGATGATTTGTATCGAGGTGATATGCTCACTATGCATAATGGTGGGATTCCTTACGCGCCTTTCGCTGATACCACCATTGGTGGCCATGGTGATAGCCGAGTGCCATATACTCAATGTGCTTATGCCAGACACCAACATATATACCATATCAAGCACCCAGCCGGGATATCTGCCACTGATGTTTATCGGCATATACCTGTTTCTTGCGCTTGCCGGTCCCGGCAAAATATCGCTTGACTATTTCATATCGCTGTATATAGTGTCGACAAGAGGCAAAGACGACACCCAGACAGAAGAGCTTGAAGAAGTATAACCATAATCCCATAACCAATCAAATATAGAAAATCCACCTCCGACGATGAATATCGCAGTGTTGATTTCCGGCGGCGTAGACAGCGCCGTGGTTGTGCACCGCCTGAAGGAAGAAGGGCACGACCTTCACCTTTTTTATATACGCATAGGACTTGACGACGGCTCAGGCGACTGCTCGGCCGAAGAAGATATAGAGATGTGCCGCCTTATCGCACGTCAGTACGGACTGCCTTTCGATGTAGTGTCGCTACATCAGGAGTATTGGGACAATGTTATGGAATATGCGCTCCGCACAGTGCGCGAAGGGCTTACTCCCAATCCCGATATCATGTGCAACAAGATGATTAAATTCGGATTCTTCGAAGAGCGCTGGGGCCACGAATTCGACCAGACCGCCACAGGCCACTATGCCTCGACCGAAGTAATCGGAGGCACCAAATATCTTGCAACGGCAGTCGACCCGGTAAAAGACCAGACCGACTTTCTCGCCCGCATATCCTACAGCCAGCTGTCGCACCTGATGTTTCCGCTCGGCACTATGCCCAAGGCCAAGGTGCGCGAGACAGCCATCGAGGCACGCCTTCCCAATGCTTTCAGAAAAGACAGCCAAGGGATATGCTTCCTCGGCAAAATCAATTACAACGATTTTATCAAGCGCCATCTCGGCATCAGGAAAGGAGCTATCATCGAGCTGGAGACAGGCCGCAAACTGGGCGAGCACAACGGATTCTGGTTTCACACAATCGGCCAGCGCAAAGGGCTCGGCCTGAGCGGAGGCCCATGGTATGTGGTAAAGAAGAATGTGCACGACAATGTAGTGTATGTGTCGCAAGGCTATTCCACCGAAAAGCAATATGGCCGCACGCTTCATCTCGACGAGATGCACTTCATATCGGGCAATCCGTGGGAAGATGTATCGTCGCCCGTAAGGATTACATTCAAGAACCGTCATATGCCGGAATTTCTGTCAGGCACGCTCACCCGCCTTAACGAAAGAGAATATGTAATCGAATCGGAAAGCAAGGTGCAGGGCATAGCCCCGGGGCAGTTCGCCGCCATATACGATGCGTCGTCACGGCTGTGCTACGGGAGCGGCATCATTACCGGTCAGAATGTAATCATATAGACGCCTGGCAATCCCCACCATACAGATAAAAAGACTACAATGGAAAGCGAGAAGATAAGATTAAAGGTGCTCGGCATATCCTATAGCCAGATACAGTCGGGGGCATACGCACTCATACTCGCCCAGGCCGACGGGCCATACCGCATACCGGTAGTAATCGGTGCGAGCGAGGCTCAGTCCATCGCCATACGCATGGAAGGGATAATCCCGCCACGCCCGATGACCCATGACCTTTTCGTGAGTTTCGCCCACGCATTCGGGGTAAAGCTGAAAGAGGTGTTCATCTATAAGTTTGAGGATGGTATATTCTCGTCGGAACTTACTTTTACCGACGGAGAGAGGGAGGTGGTGCTTGACTCGCGCACTTCCGATGCCATAGCCATCGCAATGCGCACGAAGTCGCCCATATTCACTACACGGTCAATACTTGACGAGACCGGATTCATCATGGAAGAGACTTCTGCCTCCGACTCCGACACAACTGACGACAGCACTCCGCCGTCAGAGCGTAATCATGAGGAGGAGAGCGATGAAAGCCCTATGTTCAAAGAGCCCCGTGTAGAACAATATTCCATTGAAGAACTCGAGAAGACCCTCGCTCGCCTTATCGAACAGGAAAACTACGAAGAGGCCGCAAGAATCTCAAAAATCATCGCGTCGAAGAGAGAGAACGACAAGATGTAGCAGACCAATGAAACAAAAACTTTAAGTCAAAATACTTGCAATGAATACATCAACATTAAAAGTGCGCCTGGCGATACTCAATTTCCTTGAGTTTGCCGTATGGGGCAGCTACCTGATTTCGCTCGGCCAGTATCTGGCCAACATCGGGATGGGTCAAGACATATTCTGGTTCTACGCCGTACAGGGAATAGTAAGCCTGTTCATGCCGGCCGTAGTGGGCATTGTGGCCGACCGATGGATACAGGCCCAGCGTATGCTTTCGCTATGCCACACACTTGCCGGGGCTGCTATGATTGCATGCGGCATTTACTGCATGATGATGCCCACGCCTCAGTTTGCCCATCTGTTTGCGCTGTACACAATATCAGTGGCATTCTTCATGCCAACAATCGGACTGGCCAATTCAGTAGCTTTCAATGCCCTCACTAAAGCGGGCCTTGATACCGTGACCCACTTCCCTCCAATCAGGGTGTTCGGCACCGTCGGCTTTATCTGTGCGATGCTGTTTGTCAACTTCACACAGTTCCAGATGGACTACAATCAGTTTTTCACGTCCGGAGCAATAGGCATCATACTGGCCATGTATGCCCTCGGAATGCCGCAATGTCCGGTCAACAAAGGTGAGTCACGCTCTGTGAGCGATATGCTCGGGCTAAAGGCTTTCCGTCTGTTCAAACAGCGCCGCATGGCCATATTCTTCATTTTCAGCATGCTTCTGGGCGTGTCGCTGCAGATTACCAACAGCTACGGCACATCGTTTATCAACAGTTTCGGCCTCATACCGGAGTTTGCCGGCGACTGGGGTGTACGCAATGCTACAGCCATCATCTCCATATCGCAGATAAGCGAAACTCTGTGTATCCTGCTCATACCGTTCTGTCTGAAGCGTTTCGGAATAAAGGGAGTGATGCTCATATCGATGTTTGCCTGGGTGTTGCGTTTCGCCTTCTTCGGTCTTGGCGACACAGGCGACGGTGTATGGCTGCTCGTGCTGTCATGCATAGTCTATGGTGTGGCCTTTGACTTCTTCAACGTGTCGGGAGGCCTGTTTGTAGACAAAGAGACCGATCCGTCAATCCGGTCAAGCGCCCAGGGCCTGTTTATGATTATGACCAACGGCATCGGAGCTACCGTCGGCACATTCATTGCCGGCAAATATGTTGTCAACCGTCTTGCGCTCGCCGACGGCCTGACACCCCTGCAACAGCTTGAGGGATGGCGGGAGTCATGGTATATATTTGCCGCATATGCTCTTGTGGTAGCCCTGTTGTTCATATTCATCTTCCGCGACTCGAAGGAGAAAGTGACCAAACGCGACATAATCGAAGCCGAGGACTCAGCAGCCCTGTAAACAGAATCATGATACAGTTTTTCGCGCCCGACATAGCGTCCACCCAAATGCTTCCGGAGGAGGAGGCGCGCCATGCCATAAAGGTGTTGCGCTCACATCCCGGAGATATACTCACAATAGTCGACGGACGGGGCATGCGCTATACATGCCGCCTTCTGTCAGACAATCCGCGCCACGCCGATATCGAAATCATCTCGACCGAGCCTCAGCCGCCGGTATGGCACACCGATATAACCCTGGCTGTAGCCCCGACTAAAAATGCCGACCGGATGGAGTGGCTTATCGAGAAGGTAGTTGAAATCGGAGTCAACAGAATCGTGCCGCTGCTCTGCCGCCATTCGGAGCGTAAGGTGATGAAGACCGACCGTCTTGAGCGGATTGCGGTGTCGGCCATGAAACAGTCGCTGAAAGCCACGTTGCCGGTGATTGCTCCACTCACTCCCATAGGCGAGTTTATCGCGGCTGAGAGAGCCGACAGCCGGTTCATATGCTATTGCGACGACTATATCGAGCGGGTGCCGCTGGTAAGGGCCTACACTCCGCAGGCACGCAGCGCTACGGTGCTTATCGGCCCTGAGGGCGACTTCGACCCTGTGGAAGTGAAGAGCGCTCTTGACGCCGGCTTCCGCCCCGTGACACTCGGCGACAACCGACTCCGCACCGAGACCGCCGCACTTGTCGCCGTCGACACAATCCATATTCTCAATCAATTGTCAGAAACCCAACAGAAATAATGAATACTTTAGAATACCTCAAATCCTCATCGTCCGACAATTTCTTCCTGCTCGCAGGCCCTTGTGTGATAGAAGGCGAGGAGATGGCTCTCGACATTGCCGAGAACATATGCGCAATTACTTCGGAACTCAACATACCCTACGTGTTCAAAGGCTCTTACCGCAAGGCCAACCGCTCGCGCATCGACTCGTTTACCGGCATAGGCGACGAAAAGGCTCTACGTATCCTGCGAAAAGTACGCGACACCTTCGGTGTGCCGGTAGTGACCGACATACACACTGCCGAAGAGGCTGAAATGGCAGCCGAATATGTGGATATACTCCAGATTCCGGCGTTTCTGTGCCGACAGACCGACCTGCTTGTAGCCGCAGCAAAGACAGGCCGTATGGTTAACATCAAGAAAGGCCAGTTTCTCTCTCCCGAAGCCATGGAGCATGCCGTGACCAAGATTCGCGACGCAGGCAATGACATGGTGGCCGTGACCGAGCGTGGCACCACATTCGGCTATCAGGACCTTATTGTCGACTATCGCGGCATACCTGCGATGCAGAAGTTCGGTGTGCCGGTAATACTCGACGCCACCCACTCCCTGCAGCAGCCCAACCAGCCGGCGGGAGTCACCGGCGGACGTCCCGACCTCATCGAGACTATCGCCCGCGCAGGCATAGCCACCGGTGTCGACGGTCTGTTCATCGAGACCCACCGCAATCCGTCATGCGCCAAGAGCGACGGCGCCAACATGCTGCCTCTGGCCCAGCTCCCCACCCTTCTGCGCCGCCTCTCGGTGATACGCGCTGCAATCAACGGATTCTGAGCTCATCATAAGAATTCATTCTAAGATATACACATTTACCCGGGTTGCAAGCCTAAGTGCAGGCTGCAAGCCCGGGTATTTCTTTTGCTATTGCTCAGGGTTACACTCCCGGAAGAAAACGCGACAGCTCGGCGGGAGCAACGCCACGGCGGGAGGCATAGTCCGACAGGCGCACGGCGTCGACATGCCCGACCACAAAGTAGTGGCTCCCGGGATGGGAGAACAGCAGTCCTGAAGTCGAGGCGGCAGGGTGCATCGCTCCATTCTCCGTGAGAGTTATGCCCATAGACGCATAGTCGAGCACATTGTCGGCAATGAAAATCAACGACTGGTCGGGGAGACTCGGATAGCCGAATGCCGGGCGGATGCCGCGGTAGGAGTTGTCGGCAAGAGCGCCCTTGGGCATAGCCTCGTCGGGAGCGTATCCCCACAGGGTTGTGCGCACATGCCAGTGAAGCCATTCAGTGGCTGCTTCTGCGAGACGGTCGGCGAGTGTGCGGTAGAGCAGCGAATGGTAGTCATCGCCGCGCTCCTTAAGCATTGCGGCCCGCGCCTCCACTTTATTTCCGGTGGTGACAGCAAAGAGACCGGCATAATCCACAGGGTGTCCATCCGGGGAAAGCGGGGCGACAAAGTCGGATAGGGCCATAGAGGTGTCGCCCGGTGTCGACGGCACACGGCGCAGTGTCGGGAAGGTCAGCGCTTCATCACCGCGTCCGATTATGATGTCATCACCGCGGCTTCCGGCGGGAAGGAGTGCCACACGCGCCGCAATGCCATCAGGGAGCAATGTGCGCTCTATATAATCGAGAGCCACACGTGCCTCCTTGGCGAGCTGCATGGCCTCGGCGGCTTTAGCCACACGTTGCTGCGGTACGGATGCGAGCCACTGAGCACGGCAATGATCGCAACCTTGAATCTCGGCGACAGCCGACAGCGATGCGTCGAGCCCCCAGGCCGTCATGAATGCACGCCAGTTGATGAGGCGGCGCGCTTCCGCCACAGGAATCCTTACGTCGGTAAGGCCCGGGCATGAGGGTTTCTCGATAGGGAAATCCCATACAGGGCGCATCTCCAGTGCTTTATCGGGAGAGAGCGTAATACCGGATGCTTTCGAGCGACGCCTCAGCTGCTCGGCCTCGTACTCCTCACGCAGTCGTCGCTGCGCCTCGGCATTCTCATTGACAAAAGAGGCACACGTGGATTCATTCAGCAGCGACTTTACCACCGACGGAAGCATAGCGGCATCGCGGGTGTAGACTACCGGCCCGGAATAGCATGGCGCTATCTTCACCGCCGTATGCACAGCCGATGTGGTGGCGCCACCTATGAGCAACGGAATTGTCAGACCACACTCCTCCATAAGGCGTGCGACACCGCACATCTCCTCAAGCGAGGGGGTGATAAGTCCGCTCAAACCTATCATCACAGCTGAGTCGGCAATAGCGCGGTCTACGATATCCTGCGCCGGAACCATTACTCCAAGGTCGGTTATCTCCAGTCCGTTGCAGCGCAACACGGTAGCCACGATATTCTTTCCGATGTCGTGCACGTCGCCCTTTACAGTCGCAATCACCATGGTCTGACGGGCGGATACAGCGGTGTCGGATTGACCGGAGGCCTCTTTCGACTCCGATTCGATATAGGGAGTAAGCCACTCTACGGCACGCTTCATGGCATGGGCGCTCTTGACTACCTGGGGCAGGAACATGCGTCCCTCGCCGAACATTGTGCCCACGCGGTCCATACCCTTCATCAGCGGGCCGTCAATGACTGCTGACGGACTGCCGCCACACTCGGCAAGCACTTCGGCAAGCACCTCGTCGATGCCCTCTGTCATTCCGCGCTCCACCATTTTCTGCAACTTCTGCGAAGGGGTCTGCACAGCGGCGGCATCCTCCTTTTCCGCGGCAGTGGCGCCGGATGTCGCCTGCGGCTCCATCATCCGGGCCGCAATCTCCATAAGTCTTTCGGTGGCATCGTCGCGCCTGCACAGCAAGAGGTCGTCGATAGCCTCGCGGAGGGGAGCCGGAATGTCGTCGACAGGGATAGCCTCGGCGGCGTTCACAATGGCCATGTCCATCCCCAGCCGTATGGCATGGTGCAGGAATATGCTGTGCATTGCCTTGCGCACATACTTGTTGGCGCGAAAAGCGTACGACAGATTGCTTATGCCGCCGCTCACCTTAGCTCCGGGGAGATTGGTCTTTATCCACTCTACCGTGCGCAGGAAGTCGAGGGCCGAGCGTCGGCTCTGCATCAGCTCGTCGGCATCGGTAGAGCCATCGCCGCTGTCGACCACCGCGCCCACAGCGAGCACGTTGGGGTCGAAAATTATGTCGTGGGGCCGTATCCCCGCCTTATCCACAAGCAGACGGTAGGCCCGAGCACACACCTCGGTACGGCGCTGGAATGTCACAGCCTGGCCATTCTCGTCGAATGCCATCACCACTACGGCGGCACCCATGTCGCGCACGTCGCGGGCATGAGCCAGAAATGCCTCCTCGCCCTCTTTAAGGCTTATGGAGTTTACGACAGGGCGTCCCTGTATGCGCTTGAGTCCCGACATTATCGCCTCCCATGACGATGAGTCGACCATGACCGGCACCCGGGCCACATCGGGCTCGGCGCCGAGCCGGCTGATGAAGCGGGCCATCTCCTGAGGAGTGTCAAGCATGCCGTCGTCCATGTTCACATCAATCACCTGGGCGCCTTTCCCCACCTGAGAGCGCGCTATGTCGACAGCTTCCTGTATCGAGCCTTCCTTTATAAGCCTGAGAAACTTACGGCTTCCGGCCACGTTGCACCGCTCGCCTACATTCAGGAAATTGCGCTCGCGGCTTACCTCAAGAGGCTCAAGTCCGGCAAGAGTCATCACGCCGCCATCGTGCGGTATGGGGCGTGGCCGATAAGATGCCGCCGTACGGGCAAACTCACGGATATGGTCGGGGGTAGTGCCGCAGCAACCGCCCACGATATTGACCAGCCCGCGCTCCATCATGCGGCGCACCTTTGGCGCCATCACCTGGGGAGTCTCGTCGTACAGCCCCATTTCGTTTGGCAGACCGGCATTGGGATATACCGACACGGCAAACGGATAGCGCGACAATGACTCAAGATAGGGCATCATCCCTTCTGCTCCAAACCCGCAGTTAAGCCCCAGGGCAATAGGGTCGGCATGGGCCACAGTGGCGACAAATGCCTCCAGAGTCTGCCCCGACAGGGTGCGTCCGCTCTCGGTAAGCGTGACAGATATGATGAGAGGAACACGCACAGCAGTTGCCTCCATGGCACGGCGCGAGGCGAATATAGCCGCTTTGGCGTTGAGAGCGTCGAATATGGTCTCTATGACAAGGATGTCTACCCCACCCTCTATCAACGCTTTCATCTGGTCGAAGTAGGCGGCGGCAAGCACGTCCCAGTCAAAATCCGTGTCGGCATCGCCAATCGACTGTGCCATCGACAGCGACTTGCTCGTGGGGCCTACACTGCCCCCCACCCATACCTCTTGGCCTGGATTCTGCTGCATGAAGCGGTCGGCTGCATCACGCGCAAGCCGTGCGGCCGCCAGACTGATACGTGCCGCCTCACCTTGCAATCCGTATTCCGACAAGGATATCGCATTGGAGTTAAACGAGTTTGTCTCTATAATCCTTGCTCCGGCATCGAGATATGCCGTGTGTATTTCGCTGATGACATCGGGGCGGGTCACACACAGGATGTCGTTGCACCCTTTGAGATTGACCGGGCTGTCGGCCCACTCCTGTCCGCGGAAGTCGCTCTCGGTCAGCGCATAATCCTGAATCATAGTGCCCATTGCGCCATCAAGCACTATTATTCTTTCCTTAACTGAAGCAACAAGCCTCGCTGAGGCATCTTTCATTTTCAAGCTGTCTATATATGCCATAACACCACAAAGTTACACCTTTGCCACGAATTAAGAAACTGTCTAATCATAAATGTTGCCGATTCAATCGCCGAGGCAGGTTGGTATGATGTTTTGTCGCCGGGTGGTTGGAGAGTGTCCTGTCCTAAAACTGTGTGGACAAACCCGGACAGTTGGACAAAACCGGGACAGTGTCCACAATTGTCCACATAGTTTTAGGACAGGACAGACGGTGATTCAGGGCATGATGGACCTAAATGATGCGACACACCACACATGGCGGGAGTCACAAGGATGTGCCGTCGATGTCGAGCAAACGGGCGGTGAACCGCTCCATATCGTCGGAGGGCATGGCCACGGTCATCGAGCATGCATTGTCAAACTCCTGGCTCACTACCTTTACGCCGGTATCCTTTACCAGACGCATCACATCGTTCATCGACAGGTAGGGAAAGGTAAACGACAGCTGTGCCATTTCGCTCCGCTGTATTATGCTCCCGGCCTCTATTGCCTCTCTGGCCGCCTCGCGATAGGCCGCGATAAGCCCTGAGGTGCCGAGCTTGATGCCGCCGAAATAGCGCACCACCACAATCACCACATCGGTGAGGCCAAACGAGTTGATCTGCCCGAGTATAGGCTTGCCGGCGGTGCCCGATGGCTCGCCGTTGTCGTTGCTCTGATAGTCGAGACGCCGTGCGTCGAGCATATAGGCCCAGCACACATGGCGTGCGTCGTGGTACTTACGGGCGTATCCGGCAATCACGGCCTTGGCTTCCTCGGTGCTCTCCACGGGATGGGCAAAGGCGAGAAATTTGCTCATTTTCTCGGTATATTTTGCTTCGGAAGGCTCGGCCAGGGTGAGGTAGTCCATATATGTGTGGGGGTCTTCGTTAAAGCGTTGATTATATGATAAACGATGCTCCCTGATATACCAGGAATGCCACCAGCCACGCCACCATAGTGTTGTAGATGATGGAGAATGCCCCATAGCGCCATGAGCCTGTCTCTCTGACGATAGCCACCACAGTGGCCATGCAGGGGAAGTAGAGCAGCACGAACACCATCAGGCTGAGGGCGTTGGCGGCGTTGAAGTCGGGGCGGCCGGTGGCGCAATTGGGGGCTGTGAGACGGGCCGACAGCGCTGTGTCGTCAATCTCCTCGTCGCCGGTGTACAGCACTCCGAGGGTCGACACCACAATCTCTTTGGCGGGAGCACCCGCAAGCACGGCCACTGTAGAGCGCCAATGGAAGCCAAGAGGTTCCATCACGGGGTTGACGGCCTTGCCGAGCATCTGCAGGTAGGAGTCGCGGTCGGGGTCAATGCGCGAATCGTCGCCGGGAGCGAGCTGCACGGTGGTGTCGGCTGCCGGAGCGTCGTGAATCGGGAAATAGTTGAGCACCCACACGATGATGCTCGCCACCAGTATGATGCCGCCCATCTTTTTCAGATACTGCTCTCCTTTGCCCCACATATGGCGCAGCGACGACTTCATGGTTGGCAGACGGTATGGCGGCAGCTCCATTACAAACGGAGTCTCATCGGTCTTGAACCAGAAGCGGCGCAGCAGTCGGGCGGTGACTACGGCCACGAGTATCCCTAGCAGATACAGCGACAGGAACACCAATGCCGCATGCTTTGAGAAGAATGTGCCTACGAGCAGCACATATACCGGCAGGCGCGCCGAGCATGACATGAACGGATTGATGAGCACGGTGATGATGCGGCTTGAACGGCTCTCGATGGCACGGGCGGCCATGATGGCGGGCACGTTGCAGCCGAATCCCATCACCAGGGGTATGAACGACTTGCCGTGCAGGCCGATGCGGTGCATTAGCTTATCCATGATGAACGCCGCGCGGGCCATGTAGCCAGAGTCCTCCATAAACGATATGAAGAAATAGAGGATGAGGATATTGGGCAGGAACACGATGACACCGCCTACACCGCCGATTATGCCGTCGGCCACGAGGTCTTTCAGCGGTCCTTCGGGCATGTATGTCTCCACCAGGGCGGCTATCCACGCCACGGCGCTCTCTATCCATGCCATGGGATATGAGCCTATCTCGAATGTGCACCAGAACATGAAGAGCATGATGGCGAGGAATATCGGGAAGCCAAACAGACGGTTGGTGACAAAGGCGTCGATGATATGTGTGGTCTTGGCTTTCTCTTTGGTTGAGTCGACAAATGTCTCGGCCAGCGCTCCGTCGATAAATCCGTACTTCTCGCTCGCTATGATGGCCGACACGTCGTCGCCTGTACGTTTCTCGATGAGGGCGTCGCACCGGTCGCGCAGTTCCAACAGCTTCTTGTGGTCGGGCGACTCCTTTACGATTGCCTCTACCTCCGAGTCATGCTCAAGGAGCTTTATGGCAAGATAGCGCGGCGAGAAGTGCACCCCGATAGCAGGGTCGGCCTTGATGGCGTCCTTTACCATGGTGACGCTCGGCTCGATTTCCGGGCCGAGATTCACATGCACATGGCGCACTACCTGCTCTTTCCCTTCGTATACCCGTATTATGGTGTCGAAAAGATTGTGAAGGCCCTCGCCCGTGCGCGACACTGTGGGCACCATCGGCACTCCGAT
>Ga0183011_10801_pt1 | contig 13462 bp, 9 predicted proteins | sample NAcewD2O_March_FD_122322 | JGI IMG/M metagenome (GOLD analysis project Ga0183011, IMG submission 122322) | Mouse cecal microbial communities from Vienna, Austria - N-Acetylneuraminic amended D2O_March | ecosystem: Host-associated > Mammals > Digestive system > Large intestine > Cecum | place... | reverse complement strand
TCGGCGATCTCTGTCAGCGGAGCGTCGCTCCACAGCTCTTCAAGATTGTAGTGCTCGCGCATCTCGCGGATAAACACGTGGACGAGCGTGTCGCCGTAGTCGATCACGATCCACTGCGAGTTCTGGTAGCCGTCGTAGTTATACGGCTTTATTCCGGCCTTTTCCAGCAGATGCTCGCGTATATTGTCGGCTATCGCCGACACCTGCATCGTGGAGGTGCCTTCGCATATTATGAAGTTGCTGGCGGCGGCACTCTCGATGCCGCTCAGATCTATGACGGAGATTCGTCGTCCTTTCTTATCTTGTATTCCCTCGGTGATGAGTCCGACGATGTCAGCCTTTTCGGTCATTTTTGTCAGTTGTTCGATAGGTTATGTGTTTAGAGATTGCAAATTTAGTCACTTACACCCATTAAAACAATTTTCATGCCAAAAAGGTAGGAAAGGACCTCGATTTTACGCCGCCGTCAGCAGAACGGCAGCGCTATATGGTAGGCGGCGAGCGCTACCAACCAAGCCAGCAATGTGTTGTAGACTACTGAAAACGCGCCGTATTTCCACGAATTCGTTTCTTTCACTATCGCTGCCACGGTGGCTATGCACGGGCAGTAGAGCAGGATGAAGATCATGAAACTCAGTGCCGATGCGGCCGAGAAGTCGGCCGTGCCCGTGGCGGGATTCACAGCCGTCAGGCGTGCCGAGAGCGAACTGTCGTCGATCTCCTCGTCGCCGGTATAGAGCACTCCGAGCGTCGACACCACGATCTCTTTGGCGGGAATGCCCGCAAGAGCCGCCACAGAGGCGCGCCAGTGAAATCCAAGAGGTTCCATGACGGGATTGACTATCTTTCCGGCCATTTCGAGATATGAATCGCGGTGCACGTCGATCTGCGAATCGTCGGAGATGGCTGTGGTAAGCTGCGCGTCGTCAGCATCTGCCACCGTAGCCTCCCTGTCGTGGATCGGGAAATAATTGAGAGCCCAAACTATTATGCTGGCCACGAGGATCACTCCGCCCATTTTCTTGAGGTATTGCTGACCCTTGCCCCATGTGTGGCGCAACGAGGCCTTCAGAGTGGGGATGCGGTAGGGCGGAAGCTCCATCACGAACGGAGTGACATCGGTCGTAAACTTGAACTTTCGCAGCAGACGGGCGGTGACCATGGCCACTACCACTCCGAGGCAATACAGACCGAGGATGACCAGAGCCGCATGACGCTCGAAAAACGTGCCGACAAGCAGCACATAGACCGGCAGCCGCGCCGAACACGACATGAACGGATTGATCAGTATGGTGATCAGACGGCTCGTGCGGCTCTCTATCGAACGGGTTGCCATGATGGAGGGCACCGTGCATCCGAATCCCATGATCAGCGGTATGAACGACTTGCCGTGAAGCCCTATGCGGTGCATCAGCTTATCCATGATAAACGCCGCCCGCGCCATATAGCCGGAATCCTCCATGAAGGAGATGCAGAAGTAGAGTATCAATATGTTGGGTAGAAACACTATCACACCACCAACACCGCCGATTATGCCGTCGGCAATGAGATCCTTCAGCGGCCCGTCGGGCATCATCCCCTGCACAATCTGCGATATTTTACCGACCAGCCACTCGATCCAGTCCATAGGATACTGGCCGATCTCGAACGTAGCCCAGAATATCGCAAACATTATAAGGAGGAATATCGGGAAACCGAACAACTTGTTGGTCACAAACGCGTCGATGATATTCGTCGGGTTATTACGGTCCTGATCGCCCTTGACAAGCGTCTCGGCAAGCGCGCCGGCTATAAAACCGTATTTTTCATCAGCGATGGCCGACGACGCATCCTCCTTGCGCATCAGTTCTATACGCTGCTGCTCCGCCCTCGTAGCCTCCATGATCTGCGCCGATCCGGGCAGGCTCTCCACCAGGCGTATCACCTCGGCATCGTCCTCCAGGAGTTTTATCGCTATGAAGCGTGGCGAGAAGCGCGGACTTACATCAGGCTCGGCTTTGATCAGATCCTTCACGGCGGTCACACCGCGCTCTATATCCTCGCCGAGATTCACATGCACGTGGCGCACATCCTCGTCGCGTCCCTCATATACATCGATAACCGTATCGAACAGTTCGTTCAGTCCTTGTCCGGTACGGCTTACGGTAGGCACCACCGGCACTCCGATCATACTTCCGAGAAGCTTGTAGTCGAGTCTGTCGCCACGTTTCTCAAGCTCGTCGTACATATTGAGAGCTATCACCATGGAGCGGTCCATGTCGATCAGCTCGGTGGTCAGGTAGAGATTGCGCTCAAGATTGGAGGCCACCACCACATTTATGATCACGTCGGGGGTGGCGTCGCGCAGATATTTGCGCACATAAAGCTCCTCGGGCGAATAGGATGCCAGAGAATACGTGCCCGGCAGGTCGACGATGTTGAACCGATAGCCCTTGTAGTCAAAGTGACCCGACTTGGCGTCGACCGTCACTCCCGAATAGTTTCCGACATGCTCCTTGGCCCCCGAAGCCACATTGAACAGCGACGTCTTGCCACAGTTGGGATTACCGACAAGAGCCACATTGATGACATGAGCCGGACGGTGCCTGACGTCGGCAGGCTTTTCACCGCCACTCCGCGCGTGATTTTGCTCCCCTGCGAAGGGAGTCACCTCCACAAGATGCGCTTCCGACCGTCTGAGCGAGATCTCATAGCCCATTATGCTGTATTTGATAGGATCTTTCAACGGAGCATGAAGCAACACCTCTATATCGTGCCCCTTCACGAATCCCATCTCAATCAGGCGTTTTCTGAACGCCCCGTGGCCGAGAATCTTCACGATTTTCGCTTTCTGCCCGGTCTGAAGTTCGTCTAATCTCATAATTTACGTCGGAGTTTCAGCTGCAAAATTGGCAATTTTATGTGTAATCTCAAAGAAAACGCGGGAATAATTTATACCGATTATAAATTAACCCGCCGAATCGAGCCACCGGCCGCGCAGACGAAACAACCCCCGCGCAAAGCCCGGAAAGAGCATCAGCGCAGGGGTCTGTATCATTCGGCATGTCACGTGCAAGCCGACCCTGGCAAGCGATCAGTGACAGCCGCAGCCCTCGTGGTCGGAGCATCCGCACGAATCAGTTCCGTCGCCATGACAGCCGCAGGAGTCTTCGCCGCCGTGATGGCAACCGCAGCCGCAGCCGTGAGCCGGCTGAAGCTCTTCGGGAGTAGCGTCGCGCACGGTGATAATCGAGCCTTTGAAGCGCACATCCTTGCCGGCCAGAGGGTGATTGAAATCCATCTCGACCTCATCGTCGGTGACATCCACCACGAGTCCGTTGATACGATAGCCGTCAGAAGTCATCATCGGAAGCACCGCTCCCTTCTTTACCATCTCGGAATCAAATTTCCCGTCTACGGCAAACACGTCCTTTTCAAGACGAGCCACCTGATCGGGATCATGCGGACCGAATGCCTCGGCAGCCTTGACAGTGACGTCAAACTCGCCGCCGGCCTCCAGACCCTCGATAGCCTTTTCAAGCGGACGGATCATGCCGGGAGTAACTCCGAATATTATCTTTTCGGGATCCTGCGCATCGGTCTGATGCACAAGATTCTCACCCGCAGGGGTCACTTCATAGAGGTCGTAGCCCAGCTCTACATATTTTCCGGGTTGAATTTTTTCCATATAATTATCTGTTTGATATTTCTACTGCCATCGAGAGCTGCAAAAACCGTGCCAGCGGAAGCCCTGTCAGCCGAGCATCGAGTAAAAAGCCCAGATACCGGCCGCGACTATCACCACAAGGAGAATTATGGCGACCCACATGGTGCGCCGTGTGCACGGGGGATAGAGCGATTGATTCTGACGGTCGGCCATATTGGCCGATGCGCGTCGGTTGCGTTCATTGTGCGACATAGTATTAACGATTTTATCCGACGGCTGCTCTGCGCCATCCACGCAGCCACAGCCATTCATCAGAATCAACGCGCGGGCAGATTGATTTGTTTCAACGGCAACCGCTGTCATCACCCGCAATGCAACAAAAAAAAGATCCGGATCAGGACTTGCATCCAAAACCGGATCATCACGCTAATTAAAGAGGTACCAAGCAGAATCGAACTGCTGTACACGGTTTTGCAGACCGTTGCCTCACCACTCGGCCATGGTACCATAAAAAAGGAAGTGATACCGCAGGGTGTCGTGCTTCCGTTTATGGCGGTGAGGACGAGATTCGAACTCGTGGTAGGATTGCTCCTACGTCAGTTTAGCAAACTGGTGGTTTCAGCCACTCACCCACCTCACCGTGGTCTATTTTTCCGAATCATCTCTGATTGGTGGTGCAAAGGTAGCATGTTTTTTGCAATTATCCAAATCATCGGACACAAGTTTTCACAGAAAAATATTTTTTATCGGAAAAATTGCCTTTTGCCAATGTATTTACGAACTTTATGCCTCCACAATTTTTTTAATTCTGTCACACACCGAACACACTCTATCAACAGATGGCAAAACAATCTGACATCTCCGACAAAAAGCGGCCGCACACCCTGGCCGGCAGAGTTGCCGATCTGTACATCGACGGATTCCGCTCCATGACGGTGGGGCGAAGTCTGTGGGCCATAATACTGATAAAACTGGCCATACTGTTCCTGGTGTTCCGGCTCTTCTTCTTTCCCGACCTGCTGAGCCGCGACTATCCGACCGACGAGGATAGAGCCGCGGCAGTGCGCGGCCAGCTGATAGAACGCGGATCGCAGCCCGACCGACAACCGACCGACAATCAACACTCAACACCATAACAACTCAACCACAGACGCTAATGGAAAATCTCGTAGAAGTAGTCGACTGGTCGCGATGGCAGTTTGCCCTGACCGCCATGTACCACTGGCTGTTCGTGCCGCTCACCCTCGGAATCTCGGTGATCATCGGCATCATGGAAACCATCTATTACCGCACCCGATCGCGGCGGTGGCTCGCCATCACAAAATTCTGGATGACACTGTTCGGCATCAACTTCGCCCTCGGAGTGGCCACCGGCATAATCCTTGAATTCGAGTTCGGCACCAACTGGTCGAACTACAGCTGGTTTGTAGGCGACATATTCGGAGCGCCGCTCGCCATAGAGGGGCTGCTCGCGTTCTTCATGGAATCGACGTTTATCGCAGTGATGTTTTTCGGATGGAACAAGGTCAGTCCGCGTTTTCATCTGGCCGCCACATGGCTCACCGCGATCGGCGCGTCGATCTCGGCTCTGTGGATACTCATCGCCAACGCTTGGATGCAGCATCCGGTGGGCATGGAGTTTGATCCGGCACAGATGCGCAATGTCATGGACGACTTCTGGGCAGTGGTGCTCTCGCCTGTAGCCATCCACAAGTTCTTCCATGCCGTCATGTCGGGATGGGTGCTTTCGGGTGTCTTCGTCACCGGGATCTCCGCCTGGTTCATGCTTCGGCGACGCAACCACGCCATGGCCATAAGCTCCATCAAGGTAGCCTCCGCGGTCGGAGCCATCGGCATGCTCGGCACACTCTGGAGCGGCGACGGATCGGCTGTCGACGTGGCGCGGGTGCAGCCCATGAAACTCGCCGCCATGGAGGGACTCTACGACGGATCGTGCCGGCAGGCCATCAGCGCGTTCGGCATCCTCAACCCCGACAAGAAGCCGGGCGACGACAAGCCCGATTTCCTGTTCAACATCAGCATCCCTGCAGGGCTGTCGATACTCGCCACCCACTCGGTGGACGGCTTCGTCCCCGGCATCAACGATCTGATAGAGGGGCGCGCCGTCACACCCGCCGGCGACACCGTAAAAACCGAAAGCTATGCCCAACGCATAGCCGCCGGACAGCGCGCCCAAAATGCGCTTCGACGCTACGACGCAGCCCGCAAAGAGGGCGACACGGCCGCTATGACGCAGGCCGCCGCCGAGCTAAAGGCCGACTTCGACAACTTCGGCTACGGCTATCTACAGTCGCCCTCTCAGGCAGTGCCGCCTGTAGCCGTCACTTACTATGCATTCCATATCATGGTGATTGCCGGAGGATTCCTGTGCCTCGTGCTCGCGCTGACACTATGGGGAGCGTTCCGCCGCAACGACCTGCTGACAAAACGATGGTATATACTGACTGCCATCGCGTCGATCCCCGTAGTGTGGATCTGCTCCGAAGCCGGATGGGTCACCGCCGAGGTCGGACGCCAGCCTTGGATCATCGAGGGGCTCATGCCCGTACAGGCAGCCGTCAGCGACATCTCCGCCGCAAGCGTGCAGACCACATTCTGGATGTTCGCAGCCGTATTCACCGCTTTTCTGGCTGCGGAGATATGCATCATGACACGCCAGCTTCGCAAAGGCGCCGAAACCGATTTTGAAAACGAAAAATGACATTGACAACCATGGAACTTGAATATCTTCAGAATTACTGGTGGCTGCTGATAGCCGTACTCGGATCGCTTCTGGTGTTCCTGCTCTTCGTGCAGGGCGGACAGACCATGCTTTTCCAGCGATTCACCGAATCACAGCGCACGATGATCATCAGCTCGCTCGGCAAGAAATGGGAGCTGACATTCACCACCCTTGTGGTGTTTGGCGGAGCATTCTTCGCGTCATTCCCGCTCTTCTACTCCACGAGCTTCGGCGGCGCCTACTGGCTCTGGATGCTCATACTCTTCAGCTTCGTGCTCCAGGCTGTGAGCTACGAATTCCGCCGCAAGCCGGGCAATATATTCGGCACCCGTACCTACGACGCATTCCTGCTTATTAACGGATGCGCCGGGTGCATACTGCTCGGAGTGGCCGTGGGCATGATGTTTTTCGGAGCAGAGTTTACCGTCAACATGGGCAACATACTCGACCACGGATCGCCCGTCATATCGCGCTGGGCACCCACCCACGGACTCGAAGCCATACTTTGCTGGAAAAACCTGCTGCTCGGAGTGACCGTGCTCATGCTTGCGCGCACACTCGCTTCGCTCTACATGCTCAACGACATAGCCGACGAGGCTTTCGGCGCACGGCTGCGACGCCAGGCCACGATCAACGGCGCACTGTTCGTAGTGCTGTTTCTGGCATTTCTCGCCGTCCTGCTCACACAGCGCGGACTGACACAGACCGGCCCCGACACATTCCGATGGACCGAATACAAATATCTCCACAACGCGATCGACCTGTGGCCGGCCACGATAGCATTTGCAGCCGGAGTCGCCGCCGTGCTGTGGGGCATCGGCGCCACAGCCTGCCGCAAGGCATGGCGCGGAGGCATCTGGTGGGCCGGAGCGGGAACCATTCTCGTAGTCATCGCGCTCTTCTGCTACGCCGGATTCAACTCCACAGCCTACTACCCGTCGCTGCTCGACGCATCAAGCTCGCTGAGCATCCGCAACAGCTCGTCGACCGAATTCACGCTCACCGTGATGAGCTGGGTGTCGGTGATCGTGCCGTTTGTCGCCGCATATATCATCGCGGCATGGCGCAAGATGGACTCGGTGAAAGTGACCGCCACCGACTCTGCCCACTGACATCAGACCACCAGAAAACACTATTTAACGCCGGAGGCGCGAACCATCAGTGCACTCCGGCGTTTTACTACCAAAGAGAAGGCATTTTGCTGGCGTTATTAAAAAGCCAAGGCCCTATTTATAACCCGGAGTCTAACCCAAAGGGTAAACCGTAGGATATATAACCTTCTCAGCCCACTTCCTCCATCCGGACGTGGGCTCTCTTTTTATACCCGCCTATAGCCACATTCCACGCATCGCCCACAAAATATAGCCGGACGCATCGATTGCATATACTGGCGTGGGCTTCTGCAGTTGCCGTCCGACTATTGATGGGCAATGCGAGAAGCCTCGAAGTGTAGGACGGTAACAGATACAGATTCCTACGCTTGAACCGAATATCTTTCGTTAAATGCTTGGAGCATTGAACTTATTGGGAATGAGCGTCCAATGATTGTTCCCAAATAGTTCCCGCGACTTGAAGAGTGATAAGTTCAAACTTTTTGAGCCTTTGTAGAGGCTCGCCTCCTTTGTTGAAGACTGATTCCTAATGCTTATCCATACTTTCTTTTGTTTATCTCCATTCGGTCGATGAGCTGAAGGTTGACACTGCAAAGTTAGATATGCCATATCTAGCCTATCTGTGTAGTAACAAAATTTTTATACCTAAAAAAAAGAAAGTTATTTTTTTCAAAAATTGTTAGTTAATTTACACTATCTACTAATTAGTTGAAAGTGGAAAATCCCAAGAGGATAAATTCTGCTCCTCCGCCACCTCCAACAAAAGACAAATAAGTTTTTGTTTAGTGTCGCACGATTTGAGACAACTAATTTCTATTTTTGCAAAAAATATATCGCAGATGGATTCAAAGCCAAAGAAAAATATTAGAGATTATTTTCGCAGTAATCCTCGGTTTCTCATCCCGGCATATCAGAGAGGATATAAATGGGGTGTATGTGGAACTGATGGATCCTCTGCGGCCAAAAGTCTTGTTATAGACATAAAAAAAGCATTTGAAGCGGATAAAAGAGATGAGTATTTTATCCAAGGTGTTACTGGCTATAAAAAAGATGATATTTTCTATCTTATAGATGGTCAGCAGCGTACAACGACATTGTTTTTGCTAATTGCCTTGTTAGCAGATAAGCACTTAAGAACTGAGTTGTTGTTTGACGATAAAGGGAATGAATTACGTCTTATATACTTTGGCAAACGCAACACTTCGGCTATTTATTTGGAGAAACTGTGTCGCCATGGTATTATCCATACCCCCACTGCCACACAAGATACTCAGGACGTCCATTTCTTATACAAAGCCGCAAAAGAAATGGAATCGCAGTTGCCCACAGCTCCAGATGAAAGGCAGAAACTTCTTGATAATATCCTTGATAAGGTTTTTATCTTTCAAATTGAAGTAAGCGCTCAAGAGGCTCCAAACGTTTTCTCGATGATGAACGGCAATAAGGCCGATATGAAGATTGAGGAATTGATTAAGGCTCAATACCTAAGTGGACTCACAAGAATTGAAGACACAAAATCAGTACAGGAAACAGAGAATGTAAAAAGTACATTAAGAATACTTGAAGCCCAAATTGCAGATGCAACCGCACGGGAGTGGAAAATAAATGCTTCGCGTAGCCGTCTTGCTAGAGAATGGGACAAATGGGTGTACTGGTGGATGCGTCCGGAGGTAAGAAGTTTCTATCATACATCGTCTAATGACATGACCGGTTGGTTAATACCTCTATTTTGCAAGATGGACGGAATCATGTATGATTCAAGCCCCAAAGTGGAAATCAGAAACCAGTCCTTCAACGCATTCAGTGAACATTTCTTAACCTCAAGCGTACTGAACACTTCTTATGAATCAATCCGACGCTTACAAAAACGAATGGAGGATTTATATGAAAATACTACAACATACAATTTACTTGGTTTTCTCCTCGACATACTTACCGCGTCCGAAAGAGCTGATGTAATTAAATACTTTTTAGATAAACGTAGTAACGAAGATTATCTCAAATATGCTCTTTTCCGAATGGCGACTCTCACCCATAATCAAGCTAAAGAGCGTATCGAAGGGAAAACTGATGATGATGCATATAAAAGCATAAGCAATTTTGTGAAATTCTTTGAGGAAGAAGAGATTTATGATGTCCCCAATCAAGAATGGAGCAATCGTTACTTATTCTTCTGTAATGTAATGGCTGCTGAAGAGCGTAATGCCAAATTTGAATTTTGGTATCATGATGAAAATGGGAAATTGATTCATTACTGGACTAAAAAATCTATTGAACATATTTGGCCAAAATCGAAGGTTTCACCGAATGGTGGCAATGGTAACGTATCAAGGATACTTCTAAATGAGTCAGAGGTGTCTGAACACATGCTTGGGAATCTTGTATTTCTCCATACTTTAGATAACACAAGATTTAAGGACAAGACTCCGACGGTAAAACGACAGAGGTACTTCGATCTAAGAAGTCAGGATGAAGATGGAAAACGATTCTACTCTCGTGGTATGCTTCATACAATGGCTGCATTCGGAGGCGAAGAATGGGAGAAAGACATCGACATGGTTCCCCAAATAATAAAAAAAAGACATACTAACGAAATAAAAATACTTAGAAACAGATATGGATTTACGGAATGAGCCTTTACAGTCTGGAGTAAGTTATTCGCTCTATGAATTCTTTGGTCCCAAGCGTGATATTGTTATTCCGGATCTTCAGCGAGACTATTGTTGGGCGTCAACTATAATTGTAACCGGAGACGGACAGACTCTGGTCGAGGCATACGTTGATGACCTCATATTAGCGTCCCAAAAAGAAGAGGACGCTCAATTAAAAATGGGGCTCTTGTATGGATATGAGTATCCTGCCGATAACGTACAATTATGTGACGGTCAGCAGCGTCTAACCACGTTGTTTCTCATCTCCGGTGTTTGCCTCAACAAACTTGGGGATGATGATAATGTTCTACGCGAAGAAGTTAACAGTATTATCTCGCATAAAAACTCATCAAGGTTACAATATGCGATACGTGATAGTTCATTATCATTTATCAACAACCTCGTACAAAATGGGGCTTTCCACCAGGGAATAACTGAAGAGCCTTGGTATTCCAATGAATATAGCAGAGACCCGTCTGTATGCAATATGATTAAGGCAATAAAGCAGATCGACAGTAAGGTTGCAAATGCCGATACCGCTACAAAGCTTCTCCATTACATACTGCATAATATTTCGTTCTTATACTTTGATATGCAGTCCCGCACATATAGCGAAGAGCAGTATGTGATTTTGAACACGACTGGGTATAGTCTCACTCCCACGGAACACGTTAAGCCCAAACTCCTTGGAAAGTTAAGTGATAAGCAACTTGAAAAATACTCTGAACAGTGGGAGTCATGGGAACAATTTATATGGAATCATCGCCCAATAGAAGACGATAACTTCACTGTTGATGAATGGTTTGACAGGTTCCTCACTATCTTTTATCTTGCCGAAAACATTGATAAGGATGGCTCATATTCAGATAAAGAGTCTGATTATACTCCATACCAGAGAGTTCTTCAGGGCTCAAGGAAATATAATTTCTATGCTGACACTGAGGAAGAAGCTATAAAGAGCCTCGATACTATCCACAATTATTTTGAGGCTGCTACACTTATCAGTAATTTGGAGTTGCCTGTAATTCTCGAATTTGGCAGTGGAGAGATTCCATCAAAGTCAATTTGGGAATATATCAGCAATAGTGCGGATTGGAGTAATCTGAGCAACTTACAGCAGGTCGTTTCAATCTTTATTCAACTTTCAAAATGCGTAAACATTAAGTTATCGTCTGATACCGTTTCTGCTTGGGCAAATCGAGTTTTGGAATTTGCATGGGTTCAATCTCGATATGAAAATAAGAATCAAGACGTATGCCGCTTCCTCTCATTCGTTGCTAAGTTGAATTTATACGGAGAGTCTATTTATTCTATCGCGACTAAAGATAGTCTGTTCTCAAACGAATTGCAGACAAAGAAATTCCCGTTGGTTGCAGATCTAAAAAACAGCAGTCCTATTTCGGAAATGGAGAAGGCCTTACAGTTGCTGGCTCATTTACAGACAAGCCGTGGTAGAATATCCTACGCACTTGACATATTTGAAAACCCGCAGCCAGAAGACTTGAGCCTCCTTGCCCAAAATCTTGCTAAGACAACAGAGCATCCCAATACACTTCTCAGGCGCGCCCTTATGACCTATGGTGCATACTGGTACGAAAATGGATGGTGCAACTGGGGTAAAAGATATGAATTTGCCTCCTCTGCAAACTATTTTTATTATCAAACACATGATAAACAGGACGAAGTTATCCTGAACTTCATCAAAGATATTGCGAAAGAAGAGAATGTTATTGACTATCTCCAAAAACGTATAGATACGATGTCTCCGATATTGACCGACGATAACAGACTCAATCTATACATTAAATTGTTATTCTTGCATAAAGAATACTTCGATTTGATGAAATCTGGTCGTATTGCGGTTGATAACCATAATGCTTACGCAATGTTCGGACCAAATGCGATAGGTGATAATTATCGAACAATCATGGATCCTAAGCAACGATCTTTAGTAAAAGAAACAAAGGCGTCGCTTGATGAATCATGGATCATCTGTGAGGAATTTACCATTGCAAAGGCGCGTGAAAATTGGTCTCTCTTGTCAATCAAAGTATGGGTAACTGGAGACTGGCATATTTCAGATGATGGCAAACTTGAATTCCGTTCGTATGTGAGTGGCGAATGCAGTAATGAAGAATGGGCTGAGATAAAGCCACAACTTCTTGAAGTATTCCCGGAGTATCACTTTATAGATGATGCAAATAGATACTTGCACATAAAGGTTCTTGACTCATCTTCGCATGAAGAGGCTGCTTCGCTTTTACAATCCATTTATGATAGACTGATATAAACGAAAGCTCATACAGAAACTATTTGATTGGGTCGGTACAGGATTGGCGGCGACCGCAGCGGGTACAGTGTTCTCCACGCCATACTCTGTCAAACTGTTCACAGGCGGCATCAATCAGAGCTGCCTCATCGGTAAGTATTCCGGCCTCGGAGTTGTGACGGTTACTGCTCTTCATGCCTATGCCGGCTCCGGTCAGATTGGCAGAGCCAATGTAGGCAGTCTCGAAATCAAATATAAGCATCTTAAAATGGACTCGCGGGCACAACATCCTCTCCAGTCCAGTTTTTACAATCGAGTATCGGTCAAAATCGAGTCAACCTCTTTCAGAAACGGACACAATCGGGAGGATTTGGTTAACTTTGACCAAGTCCTTGGAATTAGTAGTTTTTATGGAAAAAAGTCGCCAAACTTTTCCTTAAAGCTACTAATTCTCAGAGATTTTTGCAAATAAAATCATCTTAGGTATTCATATTCATCACTCCGTTAAAGAAAGAGTAGCGACCTGTTTTGACAGCATTTTTAGAGTCGTTTAACGTGGTGACCCGGCATTCTTTCGGTGGAGCGGCAGCAGCAAACCGATGATGCTGAAGTCACTACGTTTCTTATGCAGGAATATGGCTATAGCATGTCGAAGCTTTAGATTTCGAGGCAGCGAGGGGGAATATGCCGGATAGCTCTACATTTTTACAAAAATAACGGGAAATTAACACCTGACGCATAGAAGCACGCATCGCCATAAGCCACAGATTTAGTAACTTTGCAGGCTAAAACTATTTTTGAGCGAATGCGACTGACGATTGTCTACATATCCATAATCATCATAACCTCGCTGAAAGCCGCCGCCGACGTCAGGCTTTCCGCAACAGTGCCGCCGGTGGAGATCGAAGTCCAGCCGTCAAGCGGCCTCAACCATGCATGGGTGACCGACGGATCCGACGGACTCAGCGCCACCGCCACATCGCCCGAGGGAGCCGTATGGTATATGTTCGGCGTCGACGGTGCTTCGGAAGCCACACGGAT